>Ga0075292_1000027_pt1 | contig 12074 bp, 9 predicted proteins | sample SF_Rice_20C_80N__FD_69758 | JGI IMG/M metagenome (GOLD analysis project Ga0075292, IMG submission 69758) | Rice paddy soil microbial communities from Twitchell Island, California, USA - SF_Rice_20C_80N_403 | ecosystem: Environmental > Terrestrial > Soil > Paddy field/soil | place: USA: Twitchell...
CGGCACCCTCATGGATCCGCTCAACGACGACCGCAGCGACAACCTCTACTCCGGTTACGGCCAGGTGGAGTACAAGGTGACGCCGCAGGTCCGACTGGTCGGCGCCGTCCGGTTCGATGACGGCGACCTGATCGATGCGCAGGTCTCACCCAAGGGCGCGATCGTGTTCAGCCCGAACGACCGCCACTCTTTCCGGTTCTCGGTGAACCGTGCGTTCCAGACGCCCAACTACTCGGAGTTCTTCCTCCGGGTTCCGGTGGCGCCGGCCACGGCGAGCCCTGCCACGCTGGAGGCGGGCATCCAGACCTACTACGCGGCGGTGCGCGCGAGTCTGCCGCCCTCCGCGCTCGCCGGGCTCACCATCACCGACGATCTGCCGTGGAACTTCTCCGCCCAGACCCAGGCACTCGCGCTCGGCAACGCCAACCTCGACGTCGAGACGGTGACCGGGTGGGAAGCGGGCTACAAGGGAAGCCTCACGGAGAACGCCTACATCACCGCCGACTTCTACATCAACCAGCTCAGGAACTTCGTCACCGACCTGCTGCCGGGGGTGAATTCCGCTTACCCGTCGTTCGCACTGACCGACGGGGTCAACGTGCCGGCGGAGCTGACGGCGCTCGATCAGCGGATCCAGCAGCTCGACGATGCGGGCCAGCTTCCTCCCGGCGCGGCGGCCCAGCTCCGGGCGCCCATTCCAGTGCTGCTCGGCGGGTACGCGCAGCTCGGCGCCGGGACGACGCTGCAGGGAGCCAACGCGCTGGCCACCCTGCCAGACGGCACCCGGGCCATCGTGCTCTCGTATACCAACGCCGGCAAGGTGACCGAGCGCGGCGTGGAGGTGGGCGTGGGCTATCAGTTCACCCCCGAGTTCCGGGGCGACGCCTCGTTCACCGGCTTCGACTTCACCGTCAACTCGTTCCGGCAGGGCGACCAGCTCCTGCCCAACACGCCGAGCAAGAAGGCGACCTTCTCGCTCACGTACGCCGGGCTGCAGGGCGTGGACGCCAACGTGACGGTGCGGCTGGTGGACGGATATCAGTGGGCGGCGGGCGTATTCCAGGGCTACGTCCCGTCGAGCGAGTTCGTCAACGCGAGCGCGGGCTACCGGGTGAACAACTATTTGCGGGTCCACGCCACGGCCACGAACGTCTTCGACGAGAAGCGGTTTCAGCTCTATGGGGGGTCGGTCATCCGCCGCCGGGTCCTCGGCGGCATCACGGCCAGCTTCTGAGCGATGAGTCGCGCGCACCTCATGCCCGATGCCTCGCACGATGCGCTCCGCGCCTGGTTTCTCGGCCCCCGTGCCGAGAACGCGGAGCTGCTCGAGCGGCTCGTGGTCGAGTCGCTCCGCGACCACGTCTTCTGGCGGCGGAACTATCACCCCGAGGACGGCGTCGTCATCCGCGAGGTGGACAAGCGACAGGAGGGTTACGAAGAGGCGGTCGCGACCCTGACGCAGGAGCTGATGGCGTTGCTCGCCGAGCTCAAGCGGGACGTTCCGGTGTTCAGCGGCCGGTACAAGGGGCACATGATCGGCGAGCAGACGATCGCCGCCCAGGTCGGCTACTTCGCCACCATGCTCTACAACCCGAACAATATCGCCTTCGAGATCGCGCCGGTGACCACCCGGCTGGAGCTCGAGGTCGCGGCACAGCTCGCCCGGATGATCGGGTTCGACCCCGCGCGGCACTGGGGACATCTCACCTCCGGCGGGACCCTCGCCAACTTCGAGGCACTATGGCTGGCGCGCGGCGTGCGGTATCTGCCGGTGGCCGTCGCGGGAGCCGCGGCCGAGCTGAGCCTCGACCTGCCGGTCGTGAGCATGTCGCTCTGGGAGCTGCTCAACATCCCCGGCGGTACCACGCTCGACCTCTGGGAAGCCCTGTGGGCGGCAGCGCCCCACGCCGACGTGCGTCGGGCACTCACCAACCACTCGCTCGCCGCCATCGGCTACCAGGAATACAGCCGCCGCCTGGCGCTCGACTACGGCGACCCGCTGCCGGCCGGCGTCGTCCTCGTCGCCGCCACGGCCCACTACTCCTGGGAGAAGATCGTCCGCGCGCTCGGCATCGGCTCGAACCAGCTGGTCTACATCCCGCTCGACGAGCACTATCGCATGGACCCCGAGGCGCTCTGGCGCACGGTGCGCGAGCTGGCGCACCACCGGCAGCCCGTGCTGGCCTGCGTGAGCGTATGCGGCACCACGGAGGAAAGCGCGGTGGACCGCCTCGATCAGGTGCTCGAGGTGCGTGCCCAGGCGGAGCGGGAGCTGGGCGTCACCTTCCACGTCCACTCGGACGCCTGCTACGGCGGGTACACCGCCGCCGTGACGCGGCGGGCCGACGGCTCGCGCCGGAGCGGGGCGGAGATTCGCGCCGGCGTCGGTCTCGACTGGCCGAGTGACGACTGGGTACGTGCCGTGTCGGCCCTCGGCGAGGCGGACTCGGTCGCCGTGGACCCGCACAAGATGGGATACGTTCCCTATGCGGCGGGCGCCATCCTCGTGCGAGACGGGAGGGCCCGCCAGCTCGTCGCTACGGATCCGCCCTACCTGAGCCCGGGCGGAACCGACCGCTCGGAAACCGAGCAGTACCTCGGACGATACATCCTCGAGGGCTCCAAGCCCGGTGCCTCCGCCGCGGCGGTCTGGCTGAGCCACAAGGTGCTGCCGCTCGATGAGCGGGGCTACGGCTACCTGATCGAGCGCACGGCGATGGGAGCCCGTGGCCTGCACGCGGCGTTGAGCGAGGCGGCCCTGGACGCGTTCCGCACCGTCATGCTCCCGCCGCCGGACATCAACATCGTCTGCTGGGTCGTGGTACATCCGATGCTCACGACTCTGCCGGCCGTCAACGCCTTCAACGAGCGGATCTACCGCGCGATGAGCATGGCCAGGGGCGACAGCGTGCCGGAGTACATTATCACCCGTACCCGGCTGCGGACCCCGATGTACGACGGGGCGGTGGATCCGGTGCTCGGCAGGATCGGCGTGTGCACGCCGGAGGAGTGGCGTGCGGCGGGCGCCGATGGGCTGGTGGTGCTCCGCGCCACGGTGATGGATCCCTTCCTGGCAGCGCGGGGGCCGTCGCGTGACCATATCGCCGGCTTCGTCGCTGCGCTCGGAAGGGCGGCGGCGGCGTCACTCCAGGCCGAGTGAATCGTCAAGCGTTAATGGGCAGCGAGCAGGCGAAGGCGTAACCTCCACCGACGCGGGAGGCGCGTGCAGCAGATCAAGGGCGCGGTACTCAAGTCCCGGATGGCGTTCGTCCAGGAGCACTCCGGTACGGACGGCGTCCGGCGCGTTCTCGACGCGCTGCCCGAGGGCGACCAGCGTACCCTGCGGATGCTCTTCACCTCGAACTGGTATCCCTTCGAGCTGGGCAAGGCCTTCGACGACGCGATCGTGCGAGTGCTGGGCGGCGGAAGGCCCGAGTTCTTCGAGCGGCTGGGCGCGGCCTCGGCGGAAAAGAATCTCGCGAGCATCCATACCGGCTACCTGACCCGGGGTGACGCGCACGGATTCCTCGCCAAGTCACCGTCGTTCTATTCCCTGTACTACGAGACCGGACGGCGCGAGTACGCCGAGGTGAACCCGAAGGAGGGCGTACTCACGACGTACGACGCCGACACCTTCAGCGCGCCGGACTGCCTCACGGTGATCGGCTGGTACAAGAAGGCCCTCGAGATGTGCGGCGTGACCGGCGTGAGCATGGTGGAGGAGGAGTGCCGGGCCCGCGGCGGCAGGGTGTGCCGGTACCGGGTCAAGTGGGCGTGAGCCGATCGGCTCAGCGCCGGAACGTTCCTCGAATCTGATTCGATCCGGGCCCTTCATCTCCGTACAGCAGCATCACGGTCTCCTGACCGGCAGACACGGTCCCCGGGGCCAGCAGATAGGGAACTCCTTCTCCGCCGCCACCCGTGCGTGTGAAAGCCAGCGTGTTGCCCTGCCGGGTGAATGTCCCCTGCTCGGAATTGTCGAAGAGAAGCCCGTTGTTCTTGTTGCGGTGAGCCGTGCGCAGATCGTAGGTATTCCCGGCAAAGGTCACCGAGCCGCTCAGGGTGAGGCAGCATCCGTAGGGGGCTCCCGGGTCTGAGGGCAGCGGCTGATCGTTCTCGGCCACAAGCGTGTAGACCCCATCGAGCGCCCGGGGGGCGGTGCTATCGCCGTCGCACGACCAGGCCAGGATCGCGAGGCCGGCGGCGAGTAGAGTTGCGCGGATCATGCGAACCTTCCTGGTGGAAGCGCCACACCCAGCATACCGCGACGGGCGTGAACTCGCCTTGAACCCTTGGTGAAGCAGGCTTCACAGAGCATGCTTCATGGCGATGGCCATGAAAATACCTCCCACGACTCCCCTGCTCTCCCTCTGCCTGACCCTCGCGACGGCACGCCCCCTGCCCTGCCAGGATGACTATTCGGCCACGGTCATGGCCGGCATCAGCAACCGTGGGCGGCATGGAACCAGCCCGTACGTCACCGCCGGGGACAGAGCGTACCTGGTTGGGACGCAGGACGGAAACTTTCCCGACATGGGTGACCACGTGCCCGGCGAAATGGGCGGCCTGTGGCTCCACCCGATCAAGTTGATCGACGGCTTCCGCGCCGCCGTCACCGACCTGGAGACCGATCGGGAGGTCACCCTCTCCGAGAGCACCGAGTTCATCAACTATCCGTACGGCAACCGGTTCAGGTACGGCGCGGCGCTCGACAGTCTCGAGGTCGAGCGATTCCAGTTCGGTCCGGACCGCCAACCGGGGCTGGTCGTGCAGTACGTCTTCACGAACGCCACCGCGCGCCCGCGACGCCTGGGCTTTCTCCTGTCCGTCAAGACCGACCTCAGACCGGTCTGGCAGTCCGAGCGTCTCGGCATCCACGACGGCCGCGACAGCGTCGGCTGGCAATCGGATGGCCTCTTCATCGCCAGAGACACCGACAATCCCTGGTTCTGCGCTTGGGGCGTGACGCCGGCGCCGGGCGCGCGCGCGGTCGCGGATCCGCCGCCCATCCGCACGAACGGCATGGGAGTTACGGCCGCTTCCCGTCAAACGGTCTCGGTCGGTCCACACGCCACGTCCACGCTGACCGTCGTCATCGCCGGCTCGGCAACGAACCGGGACTCCGCCGTCGACGCCTACCGGTATCTCGCCGCGCATCACGCCGATCTCCTCAGGACGAAGAAGGCCCACTACGCCTCGGTCATCGACCGGGCCCGGGTTCGCATTCCCGACCAGCACCTGCAGGAGGTCTACAACTGGGTGAGGGTCGATGCGGAGTGGCTGGTGCGGGACGTGCCCGGCATGGGGCGCGGGCTCGGCGCGGGCCTGCTGGAGTACCCGTGGTGGTTCGGCACCGAGACCTACTCCCTTCAGGCGCTCATGTCGGCGGGTGGCGCCGAGATCGCCAAGGAGACGCTCGGTCTCCTGAAGAATCAATCGGAGAAAACCAACGGCAACGGGCGCATCATCCACGAGGTGACGACCAACGGCGTCGTGTACAATCCCGGGAACACCCAGGAGACCTCGCAGTTCATCCTGACGGTTGGCCAGGTACTCGACTGGACCGGCGACATGGCGTTCGCCCGTGAGATGTATCCGGCGATGAAGCGGGGACTGCACTGGCTTCTCACCGACATGGACCGGAACAAGGACCTCTTCCCGGAGGGGTATGGCATCACGGAAGTGACGGGACTCGACGCGGAGCTGATCGACGTCGCCGTGTACACCCAGCGGGCACTCGAGGCCACGGCGCGCGTCGCCGACATGATGCAGGAGTCCGACTCGGCGGCCCGCTACCGGCGGCTGGCCGCGGAGCTGAAGGCCAGGATCAACAACCGCTTCTGGCTCGAGGCCGATACCTCGTATGCGGACTTCTACGGGACGCGGGACCAGGCCGTGAGCGCGGCCGTGGGGGCGGTCAGGCAGATCCGGCTGGCGGACACGCTGACCCCGAGAGACCGGGAGATGATCGCCTACTACGAACGCCTCAGGGATCGGTACGCGGCAATGCCGGACACGAGCCGGGGGTGGCTGACCAACCGGAACGGCGTCACGCTGACGCCGATGGAGATGGGTATCGCGCCCCGAGCGCGAGCGATAGGCCTGCTGGAGAAGACCCGGCGCGAGGACGTGGGGCCGTACGGACCGTTCCTCTCCGCGGTCGAGCGACAGGCGACGATGACCATCGGCACCGGGGCGCTGGCGGTGGCGGAATCCAACTACGGACGCACTGACGAAGCGCTGTGGTACATGGACAAGATCGTGAACACTTTCAATCGGGTCACGCCGGGCTCGATCTCGGAGATGATGCCCGACTACGGCTGCTTCGTCATCGCCTGGACCGCCTACGGCATCGTGGTCCCGCTGGTCCGTCATGTGTTCGGCATCGAGCCGGATGCGATGCACAAGACGGTCGTGCTCGCGCCTCATGTGCCTCGTGGGTGGGACGACATGAGTATCGAGAGCCTCCCCATAGGAGCCACCTCCATCGACTTCTCGCGCGCCAGAACGGACCGGGGCATCGAATACCGCGTGGACGGCAGCGACGGCGGCTGGACCTTCATCCTCCGACTCGAGGATTCGCCCGGCGCCACCTATTACCTGAACGGCAAGCCCATCGCCCTCCCACCGTCGGGGATCCGTATGAGCGGCACGCACAACCGGGTGCTGGTGGTCGGAGCGAAGTGACGCGCGGCAGGATCAGGGTCATGCACCTCTGCGACAAGTTCGGCATCCGCGGCGCGCGCACGCACGGCGTCTCCCGGCTCTTCACCTGGTGGTTTCCCCGATTCGACGCGTCGTGCTTCGACGTCCGCCTGGTGGGCATTCCGCCGGAGGATGAGGCGTCGGCCTATCTGCGGCGCCAGGGGCTCGACCCGGTGTGCCTGGGCCGCAACAGGTTCAGTCCCGCCGTCGCGGCCGATCTGTTGCGCCTCGTACGCCGCGAGAGGCCTCACATCCTGCACACGCACGGGTATGCGACCTCCAACTTCGCCCGCCTCGTCGCCGGCGTGACGGATGTGCGGACGATCATCCACGAGCACGCCGCCTTCCCCAACGTCCCGGTCTATCAGCGCCCCGTGGACCGACTGCTGGTAGGGCGGACGGACATGGGCATCGCCGTTTCGTCTTCCACCAAGGCGTTCATGATCCGCCATCGCTTCCTTCCCGCGAACAAGATCCACGTCGTGTGGAACGGCGCGCCGCTCGAGGAGTTCAAGGTCCCATCCGCCGAACGTGTGCAGGCGGCGCGTGAAAGGCTGGGACTGCCGCCGGGGGAAACCGTCGTGGGCACGGTGGGCCGGCTGGACGGCCAGAAGGGCACCACCTACTTCCTGCAGGCTGCCGCGCAGGTGATCGGCCGGAAGCCGGGTGTGCGTTTCGTGGTGGCGGGCGACGGTCCGCTGCTGGAGAGTTATCGCGAAGAGGCCCGCGCCCTCGGTGTCGCAGAGCGAACGGTGTTTACGGGGTTCTACGAAGATGTTCCGGCGCTCTTGTCGCTCCTCGATGTCCAGGTCTTCGCCTCGCTCTGGGAGGGCACGCCCCTCACCGTCTTCGAGGCCATGTCCATGAGCCGCCCGATGGTCTCGACCGCCGTGGACGGCCTGGGCGAGGTGTTGCGAGACGGCGAGAACGCCCTGCTGGCGCCGCCCCGCGACCCATCGGCGCTCGCCGGGGCCGTGCTCCGGCTTCTGGAGACGCCGGCTCTCGGCGCCGCCCTCGCCGCGCGAGCCGAGGTCGACAGCCACCGCTTCGACGTCCGGCGCACGGTGGGCGAGCTGGAACGGCTCTACGTGGAGCTGGTGGAGCGCGGCCCGTGAGCGCCGAGCCGCTCCGGGTGGTGTACGTCGGCAGCTGGAGCCGGAGCGGGAGCACGCTGCTGGATCTCATGCTGGGGCAGATCTCCGGGTTCGTCTCCGTGGGGGAGCTGCGCTTCCTCTGGGAGCGCGGCCTCACGGAGCGACAGCTCTGCGGGTGCGGCGTGCCCGTTCCCGACTGCCCCTTCTGGCAGGCGGTGCTGGGCGAAGCGTTCGGGGGCGTGAACCGGGTGGATGCGGACGCCATCCTCGCGCTCCAGCGGCGGGTGGACGGACTGCCGAGGATGCCCTGGGTGCTGGCACCGTGGCGGCCGGCCGGCCTCGACCGGGACCTGCGAGCGTATCGGGAGATACTCGGACGGGTGTACCGGGCCGTGCGGGCGGTCTCGGGCGCCTCGGTGATCGTGGACTCCTCGAAGTACGCCGCGTACGGGAGGATCCTCTGCGGGGTGCCGGGGTTGGAGGTTGCCGTGCTGCACCTGGTGCGGGACAGCCGGGCGGTGGCCCACTCGTGGACCCGGCGCAAGCGGATGCCCGAGGTGGCGGAGGAGGAGCGATACATGCGCCTGTTCACGCCGGCGCGGAGCGCGTTCTACTGGGCGCTCGAGAACGTCGCGCTCGAGCTGGTGCGAGGATCGAGGGGGCGCCGCTGCGTGCTGAGGTACGAGGACATGACCTCGAGGCCGGTCGAGGTGCTGGGGCCGGCGCTCGCGCGCATCGGCATCCGCGCCGATGTCGGCTTTCTCGGGAGCGGCCGGTTGAGACTGGATGAGAATCATACGGTCGCGGGCAACCCGGTGCGGTTCGAGCGGGGGGATGTCGCGATCGCCCCCGACAACGAGTGGCTCGGCCGTCTGGCGTCCGAGGCGCGGCGCGTCGTGACCGCGCTGACGTGGCCGCTGCTGCTGCGGTACGGGTTCCCGACGAAGATCCGAAGTGTTACACCCGGCATGGCTCCTTCGTCGGTCCGCTAGATGCGCGCGCGGCACCGCTCGACACCGCCAGGTGCTTCGGTGCCTTGACCTAAGGCGCTCCGCCACAATGTCGCCGAGGCGATCCCTCACCCTGCTGCACCCTCGCCACTCTGGCGGTCCTCCCAGCCCGGCGGTACGATCGCCCTTCCCAGAACGCTCTTCACCGGGAAAGCCGTGGGTCCTGGCTGACGGGGGCGAAGCCCTCCCCCGAAGCAGCATCTGCGTCACAGCCCGCCCGGACCTGCCCCGGTAACCTTGTCATGCGGCCAGCCGTCGCTGACCCGCGCTTGTGCGATGGAGGCCCGATGCCACCGGTGTTCCGTTCGCTAGCCGCTCCCTTGATCGCCACCGTCTGTCTGATCGCGGCCTGTGACGACAACGCCGATCTCCAGGAGCCACCGGCGCCGACCGTCGCCCAGGTGACCGTGACCGCCGCCGAGTCCGCGCTCGTGATCGGCGACTCGGTGCAGCTCACCGCCGCGGCGGTGGACAGCGCCGGTAACCCGACCGCCGACCAGATCTACACCTGGGCGACCAGCAACCCCGCCGTTGCGGCGGTGTCGGACGCCGGGATGGTGGCCGCTGTCACCGAGGGCGAGGCGACGATCACCGCGACGACCGCCGGGGTCACGGGCAGCCTCGTAATCGCCGTGGTTCCGTCGGAGGCGCCGCCGCCCGAGCCTCCGCCGCCACCCGCGGGCACTCCGGGCCTCGAGCCGATCGCCACCGGCCTGGCGTTCCCCGTCTACCTGACATCACCTCCGGGCGACAGCCGGCTGTTCGTGGTGGAACGGGCCGGCACCATCCGGATCATCGAGAACGGCGCGGTGCGCCCGACGCCCTTTCTCGACATTTCCGCCAAGGTCTCGACCCGGCCTGAGCAGGGACTGCTGTCGCTCGCGTTCGCGCCCGACTACGCCACCAGCGGGCGGTTCTATGTGTACTATACCGACCTCGCCGACGACTCGCAGATCGAGTCGTTCGTGGTATCGGGCGATCCGGCTGTCGCGGATCCTGCGAGCGAGGCGAGGGTGCTGAGCGTGAAGCAACCGGGTCCGAGTCACAACGGGGGGCTCGTCACCTTCGGTCCGGACGGCATGTTCTACCTCGGTCTCGGCGATGGTGGGTCGCGCGGCGGTCTCGACGACGGCCGCGGCCAATCGCTGGACGATTTGCTCGGCGCGTTGCTCCGCATCGACGTCTCGTCCGGGACAGGGTACGCAATCCCGCCCGACAATCCGTTCGTCGCCACCGCGGGCGCGCGGCCAGAGATCTGGGCGTACGGCTTCCGCAATCCGTGGCGCTACAGCTTCGACCCCGCGACGGGCGATCTCTTCATCGGCGATGTAGGTGAAAAGGGGTGGGAGGAAGTCGATCGCGCGACGGCGGCGGACGGCCGTGGGCGTGGCGTGAATTACGGGTGGAGCGTCATGGAAGGGACGGACTGCCTGACGGCCGGCTGCGACCGGACCGGCCTCGCGCTGCCGGTGTTCGAGTACAGCCACGACGACGGATGCGCCATTACCGGCGGCTACGTGTACCGCGGCGCGGCGCTGCCCTCGCTCCAGGGGCAGTATCTGTTCGGCGACTTCTGCCGGGGTTGGGTGCGGAGCATTCCCGCCCAGGGCGACCCCGGCGTGCCGACGGACTGGCCGGCGTTGGCCCCCGGCGCCAACATCACGAGCTTCGGGGAAGATGCCGCCGGCGAAGTGTACGTCCTGACCTCGGACGGCGGCGTGTTCAAGATCGTGCCAAAGTAGGGAACCACACGGGGAGGATGCACCGATGGACAGCGTCGTGCACTTCGAGATGCCGTACGAGAATCGCGAGCGGATGGCCAGGTTCTATCAGTCGGCCTTCGGCTGGCAGACCCAGATGCTGGGCGAGGACATGGGCAAGTACGTCGTCGCCACAACCACCGAGACCGGCGAAACGGGCCCCAGGAAACCCGGTGCCATCAACGGCGGTTTCTATGAGAAGAAGTCCGACTGGCCGATGCAGTACCCGTCGGTCGTGATCGCGGTGGACGACGTGCAGCGGTCGTCGGAGAAGGTCAGGGCCGCGGGCGGCAAGGTGCTGGGCGACCCGCTCGACATCCCGGGCGTGGGGCGGTACGTCTCCTTTACGGACTCGGAGGGGAACCGTGTGAGCATGCTGCAGCCGATGCCGAGGTCCGGACCCACGAACAGGTAGCGCGCGGCAGTCGAGCGGGCCTGTGCTTCAGCCGACTGATGGAGGCCGGACTCCAGGCCCGATCCGGGTATCTTCCCTGGTCCATGGACCCCCTCTCCGATCTGCTGCGCGTCGTCCGACTCGACGGCGCGTTCTTCTATCCCGTGGAAGCGGCGGCGCCGTGGCTGGTCGAGTCGGTGCCCGCCCGCGACCTGACGCCGCGGATCCTGCCCGCTTCCGAGCATCTGATCTCGTATCACATCCTGACCGAAGGCCGGTGCTACGGGGGCGTGCCGGACGAGGAGCTGGTCGAGATGGCTCCGGGCGACGTGATCGTCTTCCCCCACGGCGACGCCCATCTGATGTCCAGCGGGCCCGACATTCGGCTAGGCCCGACGGTGCACACCTTCGCCCCCGCTCGGTTTCTCGAAACGGTCGTCTTGGGCAACACCTCGCCACCTGATGCCGGATTCGTGTGCGGCTATCTCGGCTGCGACCTCCGGCCGTTCAACCCACTGCTCGCCGCGCTGCCGCGGCGCATGCACATGCGGGGCATGTCGAACGCCTGGCTCGGCAGCTTCACGCACCAGGTCACCGAGGAGTCGCGGCGCGACCGCCCGGGGGCCGCCACCGTGCTCACGCGCCTGGCGGAGCTGATGTTCATCGAGGTGCTCCGCCGGTACCTCGAGGAGCTGCCGGCGGGCCGGACCGGATGGCTCGCCGGGCTGCGCGACGGCGTCGTGGGCCGGGTGCTGGCGCTGGTGCACGACCGGCCCGGCCATTCCTGGACCCTCGAGGAGCTGGCCCGCGAGGCCGCGTCGTCCCGCACCAACGTGGCCCGGCGCTTCGCGGAGCTCGTGGGTCAGCCGCCGATGCAGTACCTGGCCCAGTGGCGGATGCAGGTCGCGGCCAACCTCCTCACCCAGAGCGGTGACAAAGTCGCCGCGATCGCGTCGCGGGTGGGATACGACTCCGAGGCGGCGTTCAGCCGGGCGTTCAAGAAGGCGACCGGTGTCGCGCCCGGCGCCTGGCGCGAGAGCCGCCGCACCGCACGACCGTAGCTCCTTCCTCCGCACGCCCGAGCAAGAAGTCGGGACTTCCAGTCATTTGT
>Ga0075292_1000031_pt1 | contig 11693 bp, 8 predicted proteins | sample SF_Rice_20C_80N__FD_69758 | JGI IMG/M metagenome (GOLD analysis project Ga0075292, IMG submission 69758) | Rice paddy soil microbial communities from Twitchell Island, California, USA - SF_Rice_20C_80N_403 | ecosystem: Environmental > Terrestrial > Soil > Paddy field/soil | place: USA: Twitchell...
GACGCCCCCCCAATCCCGGAAGATCGGCTCGACGACCCGCACCCGATCGGGAAAGGCATCGCAGAGGTCGGCCGTCGCCGGGGCGGCACTCACGGGTGGGACGTAGGAACGGGAGCCTCTTCCGGCGGGGCGGTGTGGGCCGGGGCCCGGCGTGCCGGCTTCCGCCGACGAGGTGCCACGACGAAGGTCCAGACCAGCGCCACCAGCGCGAGCGCGAGCAGGACTCCCTGCGCGGCCAACGATTCGGCGGTGGGATAGATGCCGAGCGCCGGAATCCGCGGCGACCAGCTGACGACGGTCGTCGAGACGAGGCTCCCTTCCTGGAGGTCGGATATGCCCTGGCCGGCGAAAACGAACGCCATGTAGTACAGGAACGCGCTCGTCACGGCGAAGAACGGCTTGAGCGGCAGGCGGACACCGAAGCGATCGATCGCGACGTACACCACCACGAGCACGAGCAGCCCCGCAGCCAATCCGAGCGTCACGGGCATCGCGCCCGCGGCGTTCGCCGACACGTACAGCGCCTTGTAGAAGAGCACTGTTTCGAATCCCTCGCGATACACCGCGAGGAACGCGGCGGACACGAGCGCGAGCGCCGACCCGCCGCTGAGCGCGTCCTGCACCTTGCTCTTCACGAAGTGATTCCACTTGACCACTTCCATCTTCGAGAGCAGCCAGTAGCTCACGTAGAAGAGCACCACCGTGGCCAGGATCATCGTGCCGCCCTCGAGCGCCTCGCGCTTGGCGGGGCTGAGGATAAAGATGGTCTCGAGCAGGAAAGCCGTGAGCAGGCTGGCGGCCACCGCCGCGCCGACGCCGAGATTGATCTCACGTTTGCGGTGCGAGGCGCCCATCCTCGACAGGAAGGTCATCAGGGCGCCCACGATCAGGATCGCTTCCAGCCCCTCCCGCAGCATGATGACGAACGACTGCACGAAGAGATTGGCGGGAGACGTTTCGCCCCCAAGCGTGCGCTCCGCGCGCTCGAGCGCGACCGCGAGGCGGCTCTCGATCGGCCGCAGCTCGGCCGAGGTGGCGGCGCCGGAGTCTGTGGCGGCCCGGAGTGCGGTGAACGCCGCCTCGACCTCGGATGCCACCTCGGGACTCTTCGTCCGGACCGCGCGCTCGACCTGCTCGAAGCTCATGTAGGCGTCCAGCGCACGAGACGTCGCGGCGGGATCGCCGACACTGGCCAGGGCTACCGCGGAATCCACCTCGGCTCGGACTTGGTCGAATACGACGGCGGTGGCCCCCTCTCCGGTTCTGCCCTGGAAGGCGCGCACCGCGGCCACCCGTGCCAGCGAGGCGGAGTCCGGCGCCGCGCGGTGTACGCCGAGCGCCGCGAGAATGGCCTCGTCCGACATGCGGCCCGTGGCCGCGAAGCGACGCAGCGCGCGCGGGACGTCCGCCTCCGAGGCCGGCGGCGGCGGCAGCCTGAGCGTGCTGGCGTAGAGGGCGACGGCCCAGCGGTCGGCAGCCGGCAGGGTACGCTCGAACGCGGGCATGGCGGTTCCCACCGTGCCGATCGTGATGCGCTGGTAATAGTCGAGCGGGGTCTGGTCGCGAAGCGTCGCCCAGTCCGCGAGATCGGCGGGTGGGGGATCGAGCCCGGCGGCCAGTGCCCCGTGTCCCCTGCCGGCGTCGCCATGACAGCCGGCGCAGCTCGACTGATAGACCTCCCGTCCGCGCGCGAGCGAGGGGAACGCGGACGGCGGCTCGTCGAGCGAGATGCCGAAGCGCGTCGCCAGCCCCGACGAAAACGCGCGGGCGCGCACATCGAGGGAATCCGGCGAGGCGGTGGCCGCGACCAACCGAATGAGTGAGTCCAGGCCGGCCACCGCGCCTGCCGCCCCATCGCCGCGGAGGCTCTCCGCGGCGCGGCGGGCCTCCTTCAGAAAGAGCGACGCCTCCGCCACTTCCTGCGGCGCCACGACCCGCCCGCCCGATACGCCGACCCGGTATTCTCGGGCGGCGAGCTGGACGGTGGACGCGATCCGCCGGACGGTGGCGGCCGAATCCTGGGGGACGGGCGCAAGGCCCGGCGGAGCGGTCAGCAGGGAGGCCAGAAGTGGAAGGGCGCCGATGAGAATCATTATCAAATCATTTGGCAAGACATGTGCGAAACTAGAGTCCCCTAGTCGGAATTGGAAGAGGGAACGACGGACCGATCCTCAGCCGGCGTGGATGACCGCCACCGCCCCGGCTGTGCTCTCGGAATGAGTAAGAGAAACCTGGATCCTGATGCCTCCCGTATCCGCTGCCAGGCGTTCGGCCAGGCCGTGGAGAAGGATGGCCGGCCGGCCGTCGCTATCGCGGGTCACCTCGATGTCGCGCCACCCCACGGCACGCGCCCCGGGCAGGGACTGCAAGGCCTTGTACACGGCCTCCTTGGCCGCAATGCGCGCGGCGGCGTGCCCGGCCGGATCCGGTCGTGTCTCGAGGTACTCCCGCTCGGCCTCAGTGAAGAATCTCGCCAGAGCCTGCTCGCCATGGTTGGCGAGGAGGCGCGCGATGCGAGACAGATCGACCAGGTCGATCCCCACCCCAACGACGCTCAGAATCGGCTCCACCAGAAGTCGGCGAGTCCCCGCAGGAACCCCGGCACGCGCGCGTAGCCCCCGAGCACCAGTCCCACATACACCGCCAGCGCCACCACGACGACACTCACCAGCCAGATCGGCCACATCGGCCTGCGCCAGGCCCTGACCCGGTCGGCTTCTCGCCGCCAATGCTGTTCCTCGAGATGCGCGGCCGCGAGAAGGGCCAGCCAGGCGGACTCGAGTCGCCTGGCACCGCCTTCGAGCGCGGCACGCCACTCGTCCCGCCGACCCGGGGGCCGCATGGTGCCGCCCCCCGCGGCATGGACGGTCTGCTCCAGCGCGTCCAGCGCGGCGACGAACGGGGCGCCTCCGCTCCCGAGCCGCGCGGCGGTCGCCCGGACGTCGGCCGGCGTGAGCAGCAGCATCCGGAGAAGGCGCCGCGGGTATCGCGATTCGGTAGCAGCCGCCCGGAGCCGGGCGTTGGCGGCGTGCACGATCCGGGTGGCGGCCGCGGCGACGGCACGCTCCCACAGTCCCAGCCACGCAACCCGGCCCACCGACGCCATCGCGCCGTCACTGTCTCCCGCGGCGGCGAACTCGCGGCCGGCGCCGGCCAGGTCGAAGATGCCGGTGACCAGATCGAGGCGGATGTCGTCATACGTCAGACCGAGGGGACTCTTCGGCCCGGCGCCGGGAGGATCGGTGAGGCTGCCAAGCGACGGGCCGAGCTCGGGCACCGTCCACTGCCCGGTCAGCACAGGATCGCGTCCAGCACGCGATTGGTGTCGCGAAAGTTCTCGAACACCGCGTGAGGCGCGCAGGCCGCGAGATCGGCCGCGCTGTACGAGCCGGTGGCGACGGCGACCGCGCGCGCGCCGATGCAGGACCCGCACGCGATGTCGGCGGGCGTGTCGCCGATGATGACGACCTCGGAGCCGGCCGGCTCGCGGCCGAACAGCGCAGCGGCCCGGCGGGCGGCGATGGGCGGGAGATCGGGGCGATCGCTCGCGTCGGAGCCGTACGCGCCCACGCGGAACCGCGAGGGATCGAGGCCGCCGGACTTGAGCTTGAGCGCGGCGCCTTCGGCCAGGTTGCCGGTGAGCAGTCCCAGCACCACCCCTTCCCGCTCCTCGAGGCGATCGAGGAGGTCGGGAATGCCCGGCATCAGCGTCGTCCTCGAGGTAGGGCGTCCGAGCTCGCGCTCCAGGTACGCCACGTAGCGCCGGCAGAGCGCCCGTACGCGTGTGGACTCCCTGGCTTCGGGCTCGCCCGCGAGCTCGAGCAGCTCCGCCACGATCTGCGGATCGGTCTTGCCATCGAACCGTACTCGCTCGAGCGATCCGACGTCGGGCAGTTCCTCCCTCAGCGCGGCGAGAATCGCGCGGCGGCCGGCGCCGGCGGTCAGGAGGATGGTGCCGTCGATGTCGAAGAGGACCAGCTTCCGCATCAGCGCTGCTCCATCCTCCGCGCCGCGACCAGGCGCTCCCGGAGCGGCGCCGCCCTGGTGCCCGGCAGCCAGGACTCGGCCACGACGCCGCCGCACGCGACGGTGGAGTGCACCAGTCCGCCGGACGGAGCGGCGAATGCCACGTGGGTGATCCGCGGCGTGTCCTCTCCGCGGAAGAAGAGGAGGTCGCCGGGACCAACCGCATCGAGCGGCACCTGCGCACCGCACGCCACCTGCTGCGACGCGTCGCGCGGGAGCAGCACGCCCCGCGCCGCGAACGTCGTCTGCACCAGACCGGAGCAGTCCACCCCCCACGGCGTGACGCCGCCCCACTGGTACGGTGATCCGGCGAAACGCTCGAGCGCCCATCGCTCGGGTGACTGCTCGAGGGCCGCGGACGCGGCTCGCGCGGCGGGAGCCACCTCGCCTTCGACCAGGGTCGCGGCGGCCCCGTCCGGGAGCCGCATGACGCCGTTCGCCAGGGCCACGCGCGCCCGGAGCGGCAGGCGCAGGCGCAGCGCTGCGACGCTCACCACGGCGCCGAGGCTCCATCCCTCGGCGTCGCGCCGCCAGCGATCGGCCGCCGCGCCGTCCACCTCGAGGAGATAGCCGCCGTGGGCCCAGCCTTCGTAGCCGTCGAGGTGCGCGCGGAGACGCCGCCACTCGCCGCCGGTCTCCAGAACCTGCGCGGTCTCGCCGAAGACGAGCTGGGTCACCTGTTCGGCACGGAGGCTGGGCTGCGCGAACACCGGGGCGATCGTGGCGCGCGCGATGGCGGCAGGCCGCATCAGGCCCCGGAGGGCGATTCGGCGCGCTGTTTAGCGGCGCACTCGCGGCAGAGGGTGACGCCGCGGAACGTGCAGATGAGGCAGATGAAGGTGCCGCACCGCGCGCAAGGATAGCCTTCCGACGCCCGCTCCTCGCGACCGCAGGCGCGGCACCCCATGGCATCGTACTCGTGCGTCTCCGCCATCGTCTCAGGCCGAAATGCTGTAGCGCTTGATCTTGTTGATCAGCGTGGCGCGCGAGATGCCGAGCTCGATCGCGGCGCGCGTGCGGTTGCCGGTGTGGTGCTTGAGCGTCCGCTCGATGTGTTGGCGCTCGAGGTCCTCGAGGCTGAGCGGCGTGTGACGGCGGTCGCCGATGCCGGGACGCGCGCGGAACTCCCCTGGCAGATGCTCCACGCTCACGGCCGGCGCCCCACGCCCGAGGATGAGCGCGCGCTCGAGGACGTTGCGCATCTCCCGCACGTTGCCGGGCCACGAGTACGCCAGCAGGCGCTCCAGCACTTCGCTCGAGAGCGTCCCGGGACCGTTGGGCAGCTCGGTGGAGAGATCGGAGAGCAGCCGGGTGATCAGCGCGAGCCGATCCTCGCGCGAGCGGTCGCGGACGGCGGGCAGCATGAGCGGCATGACGCTCAGGCGATAGTAGAGGTCCTCGCGAAACCGCCCCGCTTCCACCTCCGCCTGCAATTCGCGGTTGGTGGCGGTTACGAGCCGCACGTCCACGGTGATCTCGCGGGTCCCGCCGAGGCGGCGGAAGGTCTTCGTCTCCAGAACCTTGAGGAGCTTGGGCTGGAGCTCAGGCGCCAGATCGCCGATCTCATCGAGAAAGATGGTGCCATGATCGGCGATCTCGAAGAGTCCCTGCTTGCGGTCTTTCGCATCGGTGAAGGCCCCCTTCTCGTGGCCGAACAGCTCCGAGTCGAGAAACGTGGCGTTGAGCCCCGCGCAGTTCACCTCGACGAACGGCGCCTTGGCTCTCGGGCTCAGATCGTGAATCATCCGGGCCACCCACCCCTTGCCGGTACCGCTCTCGCCGGTGAGGAGCACGGTGGTGCGCTCGCTCTGCGCGAGCAAGGCCACCTGATGGGCAAAGTCCTGCATGCCCGACGATGTGCCGAGGGAATCGAGACCGTGGTCGGGCGAGCTCTGGATCAGCAGCGCCTCGTTCACCCGGCGCAGGCGCGCCTTGTCCGCGACGCGCGCCGTCGCGGCGGCGAGGTGCTCCATGTCCACCGGCTTGGTGAGAAAGTTCTCCGCTCCGAGCTGCATGGCGCGGACCGCGGTGGGCACATCGGCCTCGCCGGTGAGCAGGATGACCGCCGCATCGCGCTGCTTCAGATGCTCGAGCACTTCGAGCCCGTCCATGCCCGGCAGGCGCAGGTCGAGGATGACCACCTCGGGCCGCAGCCGGTCAAAGGTGGCGAGACCCGCCTCGCCGCTCAGCTCCCGGGTGACCTCGTAGCCGAGTCGCTCGAAATAGTTGCCGATACCGCGCAGAACGTCGACATCGTCGTCGATGAGAAGTACCGATGCGGGCATGCTGTTACCTGGAGCAGGTCGGCGGAGATTTTGTCACCCCTCTGCCTCAGGGTGACCGGGGGACCAGCCAAAAATTAGTCACTCCGGGCCCGGGCGCCATGGCTCACGCGGTTGGAGGCACCATGATGCGGATGGCCGCGGGAACCACCCGGACCGTGAATGGGGTGAACCCCCCGGGCTCCCCATCGAGCTGCACCGGCTGCACCGGGCTGGTCTCGACGCTGATCTCCCGGCCCCGGGCGTAGCCCACGAACGCATCCTCACTGCCGCCGGTCTGCGCCACGCGGAGGAGATCCCACACGGCGCGGACGCTCTGGCCGAAGCTGTCCGCGCGCAGCACCACGACGTCGAGAAGCCCGTCGTCGGGACGGATGCCGGCACCGAGGCGGACAAACGGCGGGATCACCTCGCCACAGTTGGCCACCAGTACCATTGCCGCGTTGGCGTCCCACTCGACGCCGTCGATGGTGATCACGTGCGCGGTGCTCCGCACCTCGCTGATGAGCCGGAGCGTCGTCGCGACGTAGGCGGCCATGCCCCACCGCTGCTTGTGCTCCGACAGCGTTTCGGCCATGACCCGCGCATCGTAGCCTGCGCCGCACGCCACCGCGAAGTATTGGGGGCCGGCCGGCCGGTCCATCTGCCCCAGATCGAAGAGCCGGGGCCGCGCCGTGACCAGGGCACGGGCCGCTCGGGCCGGCGCGGTCGGAATGCGCAGGTTTCCCGCGAGAAGATTGCCGGTCCCGCCGGGCAGCACGCCGAGCGCCACATCGGTGCCCACCAGGGCGGCGGCGGCCTGCATCGTGGTGCCGTCTCCCCCGAAGACGGCCACCACGTCCACCTTCTCGGCCACGCCGTACTCCGCGAGCCGTCGCGCGTCACCGGGTCCCCCGGTGGCCAGCACCTCGGCGCTCCAGCCGGCTTCGTGCAGGGTGCGCATGATCGTGGCCACCGCATCGTGGCGGGTCCGCGCGGCGGCCGGATTGGCGATCAGGAGAGCCCGGGGCACTAGAACTCGCGCTCCCAGAGAATGTCGAGACCGATCTGATAGGGATTGGTGCTGGTGAATCGGGTGGCGTTGGCGCTCACGCTCCCGCAGCTCTGGATGGTGGGTTCCACCGAGGTCTGGAGCTTCCACTCGCGGCTGAAACGGAACTCGAGGCTCGCCCCGAGCGTGCGCCCGCGCAGCTGGCTGAAATCCGGGCAGAAGCCGGCGCTGAAGGTGAGAAACGTCTTCTTGCCGATCTGCCAGCCGGCCGCCAGCTGGGTGAGGGTGCCGGCGGTGCCTGGCGTGGACGCGACGCCGGGGCGGATCTCGATCAGATCGATCGGCACCCCGAAGTCCTGGATGAGCGCGCGCTCCAGCTCGCTCGACAGTGCGCTGGAGAAGTACGAGAGGCCGGTCTGGACGACGCTCCCCTGCCCGACCTGCGTCGCCTCGCTCGCGGGATAGCCGGTGATGAGGTAGGACACCAGATCGGTCTCCGAGATCTGCGGCCTGAACGTGCTCTCCAGCCTGACCTTGGGTTGGTAGAGCGTGCCGGTAATGTTCGCGATCACCGGGATCTCGTCGCCCGACCGGACCGTGCGGACCACGTGGCGCGCCTGGATGTCGAGCGTGGCGTTGAGGTCGCCGAGATACTGCACCTCGCCCCTGGATACCGTGAAGTCGCGCGTCACCGGGCCGATCTTCAGGGTGTAGCTGCCTCGCGAGGCGCTGAGCGTACCCGTCGGCGTGTAGTCCGATCCCGCCTTGCTCACCCGGACGTTGCCCTCGAGCTGGATGTTGGCCTCCGCGGAGCGGAGCCAGACATCCGAGCCCATCGAGAGCCGCAGGTCCTCGACGCGCAGCGAATCGAGGAAGCGGTTCTGGAACTTGGCGCCGAGTTTCTCGCGACGGATCAGCGTGGTGTCCACCAGGTCGGCGTAGGTCGGGTCCTCGAGATCGATGATCCGCTTGTTCACCAGGTCGGCGAAGTAGAGGACCCCGCTGTTGGCCACGAGGTTGCCGGTGAGCGTCGCGCCGAACACCGGCCCCCGCAGGCTGAGATCGCCGGTGCCGACCAGCGTGAGGAAGTTGCGCACGTCGACCGCGCGAAACTGGTCGGCGCGAAGGTTGAGGTTGAGCACCGGGCGCGAGAGGTCCTCGAGCCGCATGCCGCCGGTGGGCTCGAGACGGCCGCCGCCGCTCGTGATCAACATGTCGCGGAGGACCACCGAGTCTCCCTGCAGCACGGCGGCGCCCTTGATGGTCCCGAACCGGACGCCGAGCCCCGGCACCGACATGCTGCCCCCGGTCACGCTCACCTGCCCCGCCAACCGCGGATCGGCCCACGACCCCTCGATCTGAACGTCGGCGGCCAGGGTGCCGCGCACCTGGTTGACGGCCGGGGTCACCGCCTCGAGCAGACCCAGATCGACGCTGTCGGTGTGAGCCCGCACCGACAGCGGTCCCTCCAGACGACGGTGTTCGACACCGTGGAAGGCGAGATCGAGCGGCAAGTGCGCCTCGACCTGGAGGATGTTCTCGCCGGTTCGCCACAGGTCGAGGTTGGCATCGAGCCGCCGGTCCCGATAGTTCACCGCGCCCTGGACGAGGGGCGCCTGGAAGTCCCCGAAGCGGGCGTCCGCCAGCCGTGCGAGTCCGCGGAGCGTCGGCGCATCGCCGGTGCCGCCGACCTCGAGGGTGAGCCCCACGTCGCCGTCCACGCCGACGGTATCGCGCTGGAGCAGCGCATAGAGGTCGTGAAGGTCCAGGCCGAGCACGTCCACGGTGAGCGCACCCGCCGCCGAGCCCGGCACCTTGCCCCGGACCCGCGCCTGCGCGGTGCCGTCGGTGGCGCGGAGGTCCAGGCTGTCCACGGTGGGCGCGGAGTCGGCGAGGGTGATCGTCGCCGGGGTCGCCAGGCGGTACCGGTGCGCCGCGAGCCTGGCCTGCAGCGTATCCAGCCGAACGGTGACGGTGCTGTCCCTGGTGTACCAGGCGCCTGTGCCGTCGAACCGGGAAAGATCGCCGATTGTCGTGCCGGCGCTCCATTCGAGCGAATCGGCGTATCCCTCCGCGCGGGCGGCGATCTGGCGGAACGCGAACTTCCCGACGGATACGGAGTCGGACGCGGCTTCCGCGCTCACACGCGGCCGGCGTCCGCCCGCCCAGGTGAAGCGTCCGGTCATCTTCGGCGAGCGGATCCGCTGCCACTCGAATGCCTCGATGTCGAGATCGCCCGAGGCCTGCAGCGAATCGAGGCTGCCCGACAGGCGCACGCCGGCGAGGGCCCGCCCGCCGAGGGGGCGGGCCGCCTTCGAGGTGTCGCGCACCTGACCGGTGCTCGCGAGGAGCAGCGAGTCGAACCCGATGAGGCTGTCGGCAACGAGCGTAAAGGCCATCTCTCCGGTGTGGGGCGCGCGGTAGCCGAGGGTGCCCCCACCCATCGCCCTGGCGCCTTTCCAGGCGACGTAAGCGGTGTCCACGCGAAGGATGCTGTCGTGCATCGCCCCGCGGGCCTGCACGCTGTCGAACGCCCACTCCCGTGCGCGGCCGGGGCCGAGCGCGAGGTCGAGGTCCGCCTCCGGCGCGCGGAGCGTGTCGACGCTGCCGGTGACCCGGAGCTCGCCGGCGAGCTGGCTGGGCAGCTTCCGGCCGGTCAGCGCGGCGAGATCGAGCCGGGAGAAGCGCAGCAGCAGATTCTCCGCGCCCCAGTGCGGCGGCTGGAGCGTCACGGCGCCCAGCGCGTCCACGGTCCCCAGCTCGCCCGAGAGCGCGGCTTCCACCTGAAGGCGGGAGAGCGTGCCCTCGCTCCGAAAGGTGCCTCGCAGGTCGCCTTTCGCCGCCAGCGAAGGGAAGGCGCGCCGGATGCCGTCGAACGACAGCGGCTCGAGCGTCACATCGGTGGCCAGCCCGAGCGTGTCGAACCGGGTGTCGAGATGGACCAGGCCCGTGGCCTGGCTGAAGGGCCGGTCGCCATCCTGATGCCGGGCGGTTCCCTGGAACACCACGTTTCGAAGCGGTCCGTCGAGCGTGCCCGACGCCGACAGCCTCCCGTCCAGGATCACGGCCGGCGCCACCAGCCGGACCGTGCGCAAGTCGAGGTTCGAGCGGCGGACGTTGAAGTTGGAGAACGTGAGCCCGCTGTCGGGCGCGGCGCCCACCACCCCGTCGCCGGCGATAGTGCTGACAGGATGTCCGGGCACCCGCGCGTCGGCGAAAGCCCAGTCGAGCGAGAGGTCCATCGCGTCGAGGTAGCCGGAGCCCGACACCGAGCCGGTGATCCGGCCGTAGAACGGCAGCGTGTCGAGGTAGGGCCGCACCGCATCGAGATCCAGGTCGCGCAGGTTGAGCCGCATGTCGCGGGCGCCGAGCCCGCGGTTGCGATCGGTCAACGCCACCAGCTCGCCGTCCACCCGCTGGCTGCCGCCGCGCAGGTGGAGGTCGCGGATGTCGTACGCGGTGAGCGCGCCGGTCTCCGAGCGGGCCACCAGCACGGCGCTCCCGGTCATCGAGGGAAAGTCAGGCGAGACCCAGCGGAGGTCGTCGAGATTCACCTGCGGGGAGATCACCTGGAAATCGAAGAGCACGGTATCGTGCGGCCAGGTTACCGCGCCGCCGCCGGAGAAGCGGGTATCCGGCAGCGCGCCGCGGGACAGGCTGAAGACGGCGCTGTCGCCGCGGAGGTACACCCGTCCCACGGCATCGCGCAGCGTGACCGCGGGGTTGCTCACGCGGGTGGCGAGCGAGTCGAGGTCCACCGTGAACGGCTTGTGGTCGGGCGTCGAGATCCGCAGGCGCGACATCCTGGTCGTCAAGTCGGAGAGCAGGATCACCTTCCGGAGTCCCTCCGGCGCAGCCTCGACCAGCCGGCCCGGCTTGGCCTGCTCCGCCGCGAGGGCGGAATCGCGCCGCGCCTGCGTCGTTGCCGAGCTGGGCGGGTTCCAGGGGAGCGCGATCCGGAGCGCGCCGCCGTTCACCTTGACGTCATGGAACTCGATCAGCGGCGACGGTCCCCCGCCCTTCCCCTTCCCGAGCCCCAGCACCTCCTCGTAGTTCATGCGTCCGTTGCGGTGCTTGATGAGCTGAATCGTCGGATGGTCGAGCTGCACCCCGCTCAGCACGACCTGTCCGGCGAGCAGGTTGGGCAGCCGGTAGCTGACCCGCACCCGCGGCAGATCGGCGAGCAGGGCGCCGCTGGTGTCGCGGACGACCAGGTCCTCGAGCGTCAGATCGTAGAGGAAGGAGCCGGAGATCGCCCCCACCTTCACCTGGCCGATAATGATCTCGTCGAGCATGCGCGACACCGACCGCGCGAGCAGCGCGCGCCCCGGCGGGGTGAGCGTCATCGAGGTGAGCACCCCGAGCACCATGGCGAGGGTGCCGAGGATGAAGAC
>Ga0075292_1000032_pt1 | contig 11637 bp, 11 predicted proteins | sample SF_Rice_20C_80N__FD_69758 | JGI IMG/M metagenome (GOLD analysis project Ga0075292, IMG submission 69758) | Rice paddy soil microbial communities from Twitchell Island, California, USA - SF_Rice_20C_80N_403 | ecosystem: Environmental > Terrestrial > Soil > Paddy field/soil | place: USA: Twitchell...
GGGTCCGTTCAATCCGCCAAGGCGCCAGCGGAGACGAAGTGGACATCGGCTGCATGACGTCCGAAGAGCAATTGAGAAAAGTCGCCGCTCAGGTCGACGCTGCGCTTGCACGGGGCGCCAAGGCGCTCACCGGAGGCCGGCGCAATCCCGATTTACCGGGCTATTATTACGAACCGACCGTCCTTATCGACGTCGATCATACGATGAGCGTCATGACTGAAGAAACCTTTGGTCCGGTAATCCCACTGGTCAAGGTCGGCGATGCCGCCGAAGCCCTGCGCATGGCCAACGATTCGCGCTACGGCCTAAGCGGCAGCGTCTTTAGCGGTGACCGGGGGAAGGCGCAAGGCTTAGCGGAGGAAATGCAGAGCGGTTCGGTATGCATCAATGATACCCTTCTGCCGTTCATTGTCGCCGACGCTCCCATGGGGGGCCGCAAAGACAGCGGCTTTGGTTATCGGCACGGCGCCGAAGGCATCCGCAAGTTCTGCCAGCAAAAAACCATCGTCACGGACAGATTCGGACTCAAAGAAGAATTTTCGTGGTACCCGGCTGGGGCCAAGAAAGGTCGGCAAGTGCGCCATCTTCTCAATCTGCTTTGTCACTCGGGCTGGCGTCATAAGCTGCACGCGATGAAAGGGCTCATCAAAGGCTGAGATCCCTTGCACTCCACAGGTCTTTCTACTAATTAGAAACGATGCCGTTTCCACTTAAAACTTCAGAGGAGAATTTTCATGGCTAAAGATTTGCCGGGCTTCATCGCCCAGGAGGGGGCGAAAAGAGAAGGCTCCGTCATCCGGGAAAAAAATTTCATCGACGCCAACAATTACGAGACCGTCGCTTATCTGAAGCACCTCGACGTGCGCAACGAGCCGAAAATGGTGCTGTTTGAAAACGTGCCCGCGCTCAACGGTAAAAAGTCTGAATTCCCGATGTTCTACAACCCCTGGGTGACACGCCAGTACGTCGCCGACTCGCTCGACATCGGCGACATCAAATCGCCGCTGGAAGTCAGCCTGGAAGTCGCCAAGTTGGAACAACAAAAAGGCAGCGTTGAAGTCATCGCGGCCGAAAAAGCACCAGTCAAAGAAGTAGTTCTCACCGGCGATAAAGCCGATCTCCGGATCCTTCCCATGCCCATGCATCAGAAAGGCGACGCCGGTCCCTATCACACCATGACCTGCGCCATGAGAGGACTGGATGCCGACTTCTACGACATTACGTTCACCAAGAACAAATTTCATGACCCCAAGCACATGAGCTTCTCGGCGCACAAGCACCATCACTTGGAAGCGATGGCGTGTGACTACGAAGGCAAAAACCTGCGCGCGCCGGTCGTCGTCATTTTAGGACACCATCCGGCCTTCTATCTATCGTCCTGCGCGATGACCCCCATGGGAAACAACGACTATCTCACCGCATCCGCCTTCTTGAAAGAACCGCTGCGGCTCACCCCATCAACGACCTGGGGCGACAAATTCATGGTCCCCGCCGACGCCGAGGTGATTATCGAAGGAGAGATACTCCCCGGCGTGAGGCAATCGCAAAATCCCTTCGGTGAAATTCTCGGCTACGCTCAGCCAAAAATGGACGTGCCGGTCATCGAAGTCACCGCGATCACGCATCGCCGCGGCGGCATCGTCGAAGATTTCTGGCCCGGCCACATGGACCACTGGAATCTCGGCAGCATTCCGAAAGAAGGCAGCACTTACAACGTCATCAAGAAAAACGTTCCCGGCATCAAAGCGATTCATCTCCCCGCCTCGGGCTGCGGCCGGTGCATTTGCTACATTTCAATCAAGAAAGAGTTCGAGAACGAGCCCAATAAAGCCGGCATGCAGGCCTTCGTGGAAATGCCGAATCTTAAACTGGCGGTGATCGTCGATGATGACATCGACGTCTTCAACGAGCGCGAGGTGATGTGGGCGGTCGCCACGCGCGTCCACTGGGACAAGGACATCGAAATCATCCGCGAAGTGCAGAGTTTTCGCGGCTGGTTGGGCGACACGGTCGCGATTATCGATGCCACGATTCCGTTGAAATCAAAGTCCGAATGGCCGGTGCGCAACGAGGTCGAGCCCGAAGCATTCGAGCGGGTTGCGAAATTCTTCAAATGAGGGTGTGGAGATGGCGGACCGATTGAAATTCTTCTATAAGGCGACTTGAACGACTTGCCGTAAAGCAAGAAGTTTCTTGCAAGCGAAGAAAATAGATTTTGATGAAAGAGAGTACGGGAAAAACCCGTTCACTGAGAGAGAATTGAGGGAGATCATCGGCGAGGGTCCGATCGAGCCGTTTTTGAATAGCCGAACGCCTCTATACCGAGAAACAAATATGAAGCAGAAGCCGCCTTCCAAAGACGAAGCGATCAAGCTTATGCTCAAGGATCCGAATTTGCTCAAGCGGCCGGTGATCATCAAAGGCAAAAAGAAACTGACCGGCTTTAAAGAAGCCGAATTAAAAAACCTGCTCTGAAGTCTCTTGATTGCGGCGCGTATAAGTCTGCGCGTCCGGAATACCAAAGCCCAATTTAGACTTGATCGACCAAAGGGTTGCCCATGGCTGAAGAAACGTTAGCCGGCTTGAAGCTGTTCAATCGCGGCAAGGTCCGCGATATCTACGATCTGGGCGACAAGCTTTTGCTGGTCGCGAGCGACCGTATCTCCGCTTTCGATGTCATCCTGCCGACGCGGATTCCTGACAAAGGTAAAATTCTGACGGCCCTGTCGGTCTACTGGTTCGAGGTCATAAAAGACATCATCCCGCACCATCTGATCACGACTGACGTGAATAAATTTCCTCCGGCCTGCCAACCTCACAAAGCGGAGCTTGAAGGCCGCACGATGCTGGTTAAGAAGAGCATGCCCGCTCCGGTGGAGTGCATCGTCCGAGGCTATCTAGTCGGTTCGGGGTGGAAAGATTATGAGCAGACCGGGACCGTCTGCGGCATTCCACTTCCGAAGGGGTTGGTGGAAGCCTCCCGTTTGGAAGAACCGATCTTCACTCCTTCCACAAAGGCGCCTGTGGGTGCCCACGACGTGAACATCTCGTTCGACGAAATGATTGGCAAAGTCGGCCGAAAAAGAGCCGAGAAGATGCGCGACGCTACCATCGCGATTTACCGCCGAGCGCGGGAGATCGCAGAGAAAAAAGGCATCATCATCGCCGACACGAAGCTCGAATTCGGCATCGAAGGCGACGAAGTCATTCTTATTGACGAAGTGCTCACTCCCGACTCTTCTCGCTTTTGGCCGGCCGACGGCTATCACCCCGGAAAGACTCCCGACAGCTTCGACAAACAATTCGTGCGCGATTACCTGATCCATTTGCCCTGGGATATGAAATCACCGGCGCCCGCATTGCCGCCCGAGATCGTCAAGAAAACCCAAGAAAAGTATCGAGAAGCGCTCAACCGGCTGACGAGCTGAATCGTACTGCACTCAAGCGCGAGCGCTTTCAATGTAGCGCGCTGCAATGACGGATTATCTTCTGTACCAGTCGAAGCGCCTTTTTTTCGTCGTATTCATGCGGGATATGGATAAACCCGAACGCGATGTCTAAGCCTTCACGTCGGATGTGATCGAGCATCACGTACATCGAAAAGTTGCAGACGTAATCGCCGGCGTTCATCGACGTTTTCCCTTCCTGTCCGAGTTTTAGCTCCAGCGTCGTTTGCAATCGCGCGGCTCCGCTCGATGAAATATCTTTCACTGGACCGCCGGCGCGAGCACGCCGGCAATTAGCCGCCTGCGATTCCACTTCGATGCGCTGACGCGAGCTCTGTCCCAATCCAATAACGATGTCCGGCTGGAATCGTTCGATGGCTTCGACAAACTGCCGCCGATGAAAACGAACGGGAAAGACCCACTTCTTCAATCCCCGCTGTGGCGGTAGTGTTTTGATAATCGTCGCCGTGATGTTATGGCGAAATTGCCGGTAAGGGCCAAACCCGTAGAGAAGAATGCGCCTCGCGTTGTTCATCGATGCGAGATTCGAGCTTAGCGAGAGGACAAATCAGTCGAAAACAAAACTGGCCGCGCGAAGCGGCCAGTTTGATGAGGACTACCGATAGTGGCGTTTATTCTTTCGCCGACGCCCGCATGGCAAGCGTGCCGCTCTCCGGCGAGTTGGCCGGGCTAATCTCCTGGTAGATCTTGCCCCCGGATTTTTTGAACTCTTCCGCTTTCTCTTTCATGCCGGCGTCGATCGCCGCCTGTTCCGCTACGCCGACTTTGGCCGCGTAGTCGCGCACATCCTGGGTGATTTTCATCGAGCAGAAGTGCGGACCGCACATAGAGCAGAAGTGCGCGACTTTGGCGCCCTGTGCCGGTAACGTTTCGTCGTGGAACTCGCGGGCAGTTTCAGGATCCAAGCTGAGATTGAATTGGTCTTCCCATCGGAATTCGAAGCGCGCCTGGCTCAAAGCGTTGTCGCGCATCTGCGCCCCGGGATGCCCTTTGGCCAAATCCGCCGCATGCGCCGCGATCTTGTATGCGATAACGCCATCTTTGACATCTTTTTTGTCGGGCAGCCCCAAGTGCTCCTTGGGGGTTACGTAACAAAGCATCGCCGTGCCGTACCAGCCGATCATCGCCGCGCCGATAGCGCTGGTGATGTGGTCGTAACCCGGCGCAATGTCCGTGGTCAGCGGACCCAACGTGTAGAACGGCGCCTCGTGGCAGACTTCCAATTGCTTCGTCATGTTTTCATGAATGAGATGCATAGGCACGTGGCCGGGCCCCTCGATCATCACCTGGACGTCATGCCTCCAGGCGATCTTGGTGAGCTCGCCCAAAGTTTCGAGTTCGCCGAACTGGGCTTCGTCATTGGCATCCGCGATCGATCCCGGCCGCAACCCGTCCCCCAGCGAAAATGAGACGTCATAGGCCTTCATGATCTCGCAGATTTCTTCGAAATTCGTATAGAGAAAATTTTCTTTATGATGCGCCAGACACCATTTCGCCAGAATCGATCCGCCGCGTGAAACGATGCCGGTTACGCGCTTGGCGGTCAGCGGTACGTAGCGCAGCAAGACACCGGCATGAATCGTGAAATAGGAGACTCCCTGTTCGGCCTGCTCAATCAAGGTGTCGCGAAAAATTTCCCATGTCAGGTCTTCCGCCTTGCCATCGACTTTTTCCAAGGCCTGGTAGATCGGAACCGTCCCGATCGGCACAGGCGAGTTCCGCAAGATCCATTCGCGCGTTTCATGGATATTATCACCGGTGGACAGATCCATGACGGTGTCCGCGCCCCAGCGCGTCGCCCAGATCATCTTTTCGACTTCTTCTTCAATCGACGACGCGACCGCGGAGTTGCCGATATTGGCATTGATCTTGACCAAAAAATTGCGGCCAATGATCATCGGCTCTGCCTCAGGATGATTGATATTCGCCGGAATAATCGCGCGGCCGCGGGCGACTTCATCGCGCACGAACTCCGGCGTCACGAATTTCGGAATCGCCGCGCCAAAGCTATAACCGGCGTGCGTACGGCCGCCGCCATTAGCGCCGTTTTCCATGGCTTGCCGGCGTCCATTGTTTTCCCGGATCGCGATATATTCCATCTCAGGCGTAATGATGCCCTTTTTCGCGTAATGCATCTGGCTGACATTACAGCCCACCTTCGCGCGCAGAATCGGGCGCCGCGCGGCATCCGGAAAACGCTCGGTCGACGAAATTTTATCTCTGTTCTTGCCTGCGGGCGGCTGATAGCTCGGCGCCGCCAGCTCCTCGACGTCGCCGCGCGAGCGAATCCAACTTAAGCGCAGCGCTTTCAATCCCTTGCGGATGTCGGTTTCCGCGTGCGGATCAGTATACGGCCCCGAGGTATCGTACACCGTCACCGCCGGATGCGTCCGGTCAGGATGACCGTTGCCGTTGTGAGCACCGTTCGAGTCCGATAAGACGATCGCGCGCATAGCAACACGGACATCCGGCCGATGCTCGCTCGCAATGTAGACTTTATGTGAAGCCGGCAAAGGCTGGTTGGTGATACCGTTTAGCGTAGAGCCATTTGAAGAATTTGCCATGACGAGCCCTCCCTGGGATTCAGCTATAACTCAAATTTCGGAACGCGTTAAACTCGACGATAAGGTTTCACGTACTCTTCGTATAATCCTTCTTTGCCCTTCTCCGCTAAATCGCGCGAGCGTTCCATCAAAATCTCTTTGTTTTCGACAAACTCTTTTCGGCTAAACCCGAGATTGCCGGGGTGCGTTCCGGAATCCATTCGTATCGCGTCGCACGGGCAAGCCTCGACGCAAAAGCCGCAATAGATGCAGCGCAATGTGTCGATTTCATAGCGCAACGGATATTTTTCCACAGGGTCATCCGGATACTCGCCCGCCTCAATGTATATACACTCCGCCGGACAGGCCGTGGCGCATAAAAAACAGGCGGTGCACTGAACCGCACCGTTATCTTTCAACGTCAGGCGATGGCGGCCCCGAAAGGTGTCGGGATATGGCGCCCGCTCTTCCGGATACTGGACTGTAATCGCAGCTCGGGCGTCCTTCGCCAAACCTAGTTTTTGTAAAATATGGATCGCTAAGTTACGCCAAAATCGGTAACCGGTTACTGTTAAACCGCGAATTACCTCCGGGAAATAAAGCCGTTCCCAGAGTGACATTTCCTCTATACGCTTCATTCCTTATTCCTACCCTAAGCTAGTGGGTACCATGGCTCGACAGTGGAGCCGCGTCTTGTTAGCCCAGCCATTTTTGCTTCGGAAATTTGCTGTAGAGTCACTCTACAGACGATCACGGGGCCGTGTCAAGGAAGTGAAACCCGGAGTAAATAGTGAGTTTTTACAGACTACTCCGAGTTATATTGAAGCAGAGAATAGACTCCGAACTTTTTAAGTTTGTCTCTGCCCTTTAGGAATGAAAGCTCGATGACAAAAGCGCACTCGACCACATGCGCGCCAAGCTTTGACACCAATTCGGCAGTCGCCGCGGCCGTGCCTCCCGTCGCTATTAGATCATCGGCGATCACGACGCGCGAGTTCGGCGTTAGCGCATCGACATGAATTTCCAGAGCGTCTGTGCCGTATTCCAGCTCATAGCTTGCTTTGTGAGTCTCATACGGGAGCTTACCCGGCTTACGGACAACGCCAAAACCCGCGCGCAGCTTGTAAGCCAAGGCGGCGCCGATGATAAATCCGCGTGATTCGATACCAAGCACGGCGTCGATTTTTTGGCCGTGATAGCGCGCCGCGAGCAAATCGATAGTCTTACTGAAGAGCGTGCCGTTGGCTAGCAGCGGCGTAATGTCTTTAAACACGATCCCTGGCTTGGGAAAATTTGGAATATCACGAATAGCGCGTCGAATATCAGTGACGTCATCGCTCATTGCGCTTCCCTCTCCGTTCGCAATTTCTTCGAAAGCAATTTTCACGATCTGAAAGCCAAGCTAAAATGAAATGGAAATCCCGAGCGTAGCGAGGTTTAGCCCCAAATCTGTCGGGCGGCTTCGACAACGATTTCAAGTTTGCGTTTTTGATCGTCTTCGCTCACTAGATTGCCCACCACATCCGAAGAAAAGCCGCACTGCGGACTGATCGCGATCTGTTCGAGGGGCACGTACTTAGCGGCTTCATCCACGCGCCGTTTGAGCTCATCGATGGTTTCGAGCTGCGCCACTTTTGTGCTCACGAGCCCTAAAACAATAATTTTGCCCTTCGGCAAAAACCGCAATGGCTCGAAGCCGCCGGCCCGTGGGGTGTCGTATTCGAACAGGAAGCGATCGTGCTTCAGCTCGTTTAGCAGTCTTTCCGCAATATCGTCGTAGCTGCCTTCGCGGTGCCACATGCTGCGCTGGTTACCGCGGCAGAGATGAATCCCGAACGTAACTTGATCGAATCCGTCGATCAGCGCGTTATCGGCCTTTAAAGAACGCGTAAAATTTTCCTTCGGGTCTTCACCGCGCGCCCGCATGGCATCAAGCGACGGCGCGTCGACATAAGCGGTATATCCGGGCGCATCGATTTGAACGTACCGGCATCCTTCGCCAATTAATCCGCTGATGATGTCCCGCTCTACTTTGACGACGTCATCGACAAATTCATCCAAGCCGGAATAAACCGATTTGGAATTCTGCCAGTCGAAGCGTTGAGATATTCTGTCCGGACCGATGAGCGCTACCTTGCCCGGCAGGCGCGCCACTCCCCGCAAAAAGCGAAATTCTTCCATCGGCACGTTGCGGGACAAAGTGATCTTTGTCGCGACCGGCCGGCGCTGCGCTACGGCCGTTCCCTTTTGCTCGCCGTGATCGGGAATTTCCCAACGGCGAAGCGGGCTGCTTCCCGCCACGCGCTGTTCGTAGAAATCGAGGCTCGGTTTGCCGGCATCGTAGCCTGCAACGGACTCACCAAAGCTATCTTGAAAATTGAGGCGCCGGTATTCGCCGTCGGTAACCACGGACAGACCGATCTCTTCTTGGAGCTTGACCGCCTCGGAAATCGACTGATCTTCAATGTCGCGTAACTCCCTGAGGGAAATTTGACCGGCGTCGTAGCGCCGTCTCGCTTCTTTTAAATTGGCAGGTCGCAACAAACTTCCGACCACGTCGTTTCGGATCTTCGCTAACTCTTTCACGTGTGCTGTTAACCTTAGGGCGTCACCATATCGGATGCCACAACGCAGCACAACCGAGGCAAGTACCGCGTCGGGTCTTGCGCCAAATTATTTCTCCGTATTTCGAAATGGAGGTGGGGGCCGGTAACCCGGCCGGTGCTGCCGACTCGCGCGATGACTTCTCCACGGGCAACTTGCTGCTTATCGCGCACCAAATTGACTTGATTGTGCGCGTACACCGAAACGATGCCGCCGCTATGGCGGATAATGACGATATTACCGTAACCGCGCAACTGATCGCTGTAAATGATCTCGCCATGCTCGACCGCCCGGATCGGCGTTCCCTCCGGCGCACCAATATCGAGTCCGTCATGGAAACTCGAGCCGCGCGGGCCAAATCCAGAATTGACGGTGCCGCTCACCGGCCACAAAAACACGCCATCATAGCTGTCCGGGGGCACACCCGGCCCGTTATTTTGTTCCCCAGGCGTAATAATCTCGACCGGCAACTGCCTGGTCGCTCCCGGTATGAATATTTTTTGACCGATGGTTATCTGGCGTGGGTCTCTGATGCCGTTCGCGCGTGCCAATTCATGCGATGTCGTGTCGTAGGCTTTACCGATGCGGAACAGGTTCTCGCCCGGCCTGACGACGTGGAAAATACCCTGCGGGCGCGGCGGCGGAGCAGCCGTCCGAGGTGCGCAAGCGATAAATGATAATGAAATGATTGTTTGAAGAACCCCGAGGCGGAGCATTATGGGCAGGATGGTGAGTTGTTGAGCTAACTTGATCAACATGTTTGCGCCACTGCCACGATCATGCAACCAAAATTACGCGGCCGGATCCGCCTGCGAGTTCAATCAGACCAACCGTATTTCCCAAGCAGTTTGACGAATTTGCATTCGCCAAGTTGCTCTTCCTCGAAACCGTTCCCGATACGGGTGACCCGTAGCAGGGTTTGCGCCTGTTCATCACCGACCGGGATCACCAATCGCCCAGCCGGCGCGAGCTGTTCAAGAAGCGGTTTCGGCGCTGCCGGTGCTGCGGCAGCGACGAGAATAGCATCGTAAGGCGCGTGCTCCGACCATCCGATCGTTCCATCGCCCACGTGAAGCGCGATATTCTGGTAACCGAGTTGGTCCAGCAACTTCCTCGCTTTGCGCGACAAAGCGCGCAGCTTCTCCACCGAAAACACGTTGAAACAAAGTTCCGCCAGAAGAGCCGTTTGGTAACCCGAACCGGTGCCGACTTCGAGGACCTTTTCTTCCCCGGTAAGGCGCAACGCCGCGGTCATGCGCGCGGCCATGTACGGTTGTGAAAGCGTCTGCTTCTCCCCTATCGGGAGCGCACTGTCGTGGTAAGCGCGGTTCACAATACCGGGATCCACGAACAGGTGTCTCGGAATTTTGCGCAGAGCGGCAACAAGGAGAGCGTCATCAATGCCGCGCGCGATGATCTGTTCCTGAACCATACGCTCTCGGGTCCAGGCAAAATCGCGGGGGCTCGGATCGGCAAACTTCACGTTGTCAGCGGAAATATCTAGGCGCCACGTCTAAAAATGAACTGCAATGATTCCATAGTTTTGAATGCCTACCGATTGAAGGCGTTTACGAAGAGCGGCCGAAAACCGGCACGAACTCCGGAGTGCTGCTCGGCTCAGCGCGAACGTAATGAAGATTTTAACATTAATCGAGTAATGCTTTCCAGAACAGGTGGGAATCGGGTTACCAGTGAACAGTGGCGCTCGCTTCAATGCTGTTGCGTTCAGGGCCTGGCTCCGGCTTTTATTTCCCCCAGCCGCCAGGCGATGATGTTCTCCACCGTGTCGCTCGGCAGCGGCGGCGGCATCGCCGCCGGTTCGGCGTCGAGTTGGACGAGTTTTTCACGCATCGCCGCCAGGTCGGCATGGCGCCGCTGGTAATCAGCGATCAATGTGGAGCAGTCCTGAAGCTTCGCATCGATCGCGCATAGACAGCGCTCCAGCGTCCCTTTTTCTTCGTTAAACAACAACCCGAGCTGTTCGCGAATCTCGTAGGTTTGTTGGACAAGGGTTTCATTGATGTGAGCGAGGTTGATCTTCATCTGCAGAATAATATCCATCAGCCGCTCAACAGACTGTCCGTTCATTGCTCCACCCAATTCGCCTTTCACAACGTGTGACGTGACCGTGATCAGGGCAACCGGTCGCGACTGATCGCTTTGGTAACGACTTCTAAGGTTTCTATTCCTACCAGCTTTGGAAAGTCAAGAAATTTGATTTCGTACGAAAAATTTAGACATTGGGCGAAAGTTAATTAAGTAATGCGGTTACATCGCCAGGGGTAATTCACTACGCATTGGACCAAACGTGGCCAGAGGGTGGGCTGCAACTGGCGCCCGAACGGAAATTCCGCAATGGGCGCACTTTTTCCTGCAAGGCTACCTTTTTAGGTACTCTTCGTTCTGGTGGATCACCCACAGGAGGCCGATCTTGGCCGGGCTCGCCGGGATTTGGCGGAGGCGGCGGTTCTTTTCTCGGCGACTTTTTCTCTCGCCGCGGAGGCTTGATGGGCGCTTTCTTCGGACTTAAAACACTATTGCTTTCGGCATCTGTGCGACCTCGCAATGGCATAGCGCCCTCCTCTTGATTCAAGTCGCTCACGAATCCGTTTGTCAAATCAAATACCTTTCAAGGGTGTGTTTCTAGTGCATAACCCAACTGGAAGTTTCTGCGCGCTGGAACTCTAGTGCGAGAAATCTGCTAGCGCGGCACGAACGGACGCAAAACGATTTTGCGCAGTGATGACTTTGGCTGGGCGCGGGCATGCGGCACCCTGAAGAGAATGGTCGGGGCGAGTGGATTTGAACCACCGACCACACGCACCCCAAGCGTGTGCGCTACCAGGCTGCGCTACGCCCCGATGTAGGTGAGCGAGCAGAATCTAACATTGACGTTCCGCTAAAGCAATTTACCGCGTTTTTGAAATTTGAAGTTCAACGTTCAAGGGTCAAGCTTCAAGGTTGCCGGTCGGTTCCGGGTTTACCGTTGAACATTGAACCGTGAACGGAAATCCGGAGTAGTT
>Ga0075292_1000033_pt1 | contig 11628 bp, 10 predicted proteins | sample SF_Rice_20C_80N__FD_69758 | JGI IMG/M metagenome (GOLD analysis project Ga0075292, IMG submission 69758) | Rice paddy soil microbial communities from Twitchell Island, California, USA - SF_Rice_20C_80N_403 | ecosystem: Environmental > Terrestrial > Soil > Paddy field/soil | place: USA: Twitchell...
GGGGCCGGATGGGCCCGGGTGGAGGGAAATTCCTCCATTTTCATTACGCGGAGACGAGCGCTAAGCTCATGAACCACTTCGTGGTGCAAGCAAACATTGCGACTTAAACAGGAGGTTCTCATGCCGGCACGTTACGGTTCCGATCTGGTCGTCGATCTGCTCAAAGTTCTCGGCATTGAATATGTCGCGCTCAATCCGGGCTCGAGCTTTCGCGGTATTCACGATTCTTTAGTCAACTATGAGAGCGGCCGCACGCCAAATCCGGAAATGGTGCTCTGTTGCCACGAAGAAATCGCCGTCGCGGTGGCGCATGGTTATTTCAAAGCGACGGGTAAGATCATGCCGGCGATTGTCCATAACGTCGTCGGCCTGCAGCACGCCTCGATGGCGATTTACAACGCCTGGTGCGATCACACGCCGGTGATGGTCATGGGCGGCACCGGGCCGATGAACTCGAGCAAGCGCCGGCCCTGGATCGATTGGATCCACACGGCGCAAGTGCAGGGCAATCTGGTGCGCGACTTTGTGAAATGGGACGATCAACCGGTCGGGCCCGAAGCGTTTCCCTCGTCCATCATGCGCGGCTATCGGATCGCTATGAGCGATCCGGGCGGGCCGGTCTATCTCTGCTTCGATGTGAGCGATCAGGAAGTGGCGATCGAAAAGGAGATCCCGCTGCCCGATCCGAAGCGATTCCGACCAGCGGCTCCATTGCAAGCCGATTACGCGGCGATAAAAGAAGCGGCGCAGTTACTGGCGACGGCGCAAAACCCGGTGATCCTCGCCGACTACGTGGGCCGGAACAACGACGCGGTTCTGAGCCTGGTGGCTGTTGCGGATCTCCTGTCGATTCCGGTGATCGATTTCGGCGCGCGCTTGAATTTTCCCAACACTCATTCCTTGAACCTCACCGGTAGAAATCGCGAATTGATCGCCAACGCCGACGTGATAATGGGACTCGACATGACCGATCTCTACGGCGCGCTGGTGCGTTCGGATCCCAACACGCACGAGAACGTTCCCGCGACCAAGCCCGGCTGCAAAGTGATCAACGTCACGCTCAAAGATATCGTAGTGCGCAGCTGGACCAGCGACTTTCAAGAACTGGCGCCGGTGGATTTGCCGATCGTCGCCAACACCAGAGTTTTTCTCCCGGCTCTCGCTGAAGAGATTAAAAAGCAGGGAAAATTTTCCAAGAGCGTGGTCGAGGAGCGCGCCAAAGCAATGGCTGCGCAGCACGAAGAAGTGCACGCGCGCTGGCAGGCCGATCTCAAGAAGCGTTGGGACGAACGGCCGATCGCGCCGCCTCGTCTCGCCTGGGAAATTTGGGAAGCGTTGAAAAAAGAAGACTGGCTGTTGGTTGCCGGCGCTTTTCGCGGCTGGCCGAGCCGCCTGTGGACTTGGGACAAGCCGGGGCTGTTTCTCGGCGGCTACGGCGGCGGCGGCTTGGGCTACGGTCCGGCGGCATCGGTCGGCGCATCGTTGCCCTATCGCGGCACCGGCAAGATCTGTGTCAACCTGCAGCGCGACGGCGAGATGCTTTACACGCCGAGCGCCCTGTGGACCGCCGCCAACACCGGCGTGCCGCTGCTGACGGTGATGACCAACAATCGGGTTTATTATAACGACGTGGAGCATCAGGAAAAGGTCGCGATCCACCGTGGCCGGCCGGTGGAAAACAAACTCGTGGGCATGGAAATGGCCAAGCCCCCGGTGGATTTTGCCAACTTGGCCCGCACCTTCAGCCTTCACGGCGAGGGACCGATCACCGAGCCGGAGCACATTCGCCCGGCGGTGGAACGGGCGATCAAGGTCATCAAAGAAGAAAAACGACCGGCGTTGGTCGATGTCTATATGCAGATGGTGTGATTGATTAATGTGGTTCCAGTCGTTCCAAGGGTTCCAAAGGTCCGATCGTTTGACTCGAGGTCATTCCATGTTGCGTTTTAGATCCGCCTTCGCGTTTGCTCCGGTTATGTTGCTCTGTGTGCTCGCCGGCGCAGGCCAGGCGCAAAATAGACCACTCAAGAAAATTCGCGTCGGTGTGCCGTCGGTGAGCGTCGCCAACATTATTATTTTCGTCACTCAGGAGGCCAAGCTCTTCGAGAAGCATGGCCTCGATGCCGAAGTCATCACCATGAACGGGTCGGGCATTTCATCCAAGGCATTGATCGGCGGCAGCATCGACATCGCGCCGATCGCGACGCCGACAGTGATCAACGCGGACCTGGCCGGGGCCGACATGGCGATCCTGGCTCACACCATGCCGGGAGTGGTTCACGCTTTGATGGTCAAACCTGAGATCAAGCGGGTCGAAGATCTAAAAGGCAAAAAGATCGCGGTCTCCACGCTCGGTTCTCTGACGGATTTCCTGGTTCGCTATATCGCCAAGAAAAAGGGACTGAATCCTGACCGTGATTTGACGCTGATCCAGACCGGCGGCGACTCCGAGCGCATCGTCGCCTTGAAATCCGGGGTCGTCGACGGCGCCGCCATGGGTCACCCTGGATACGGCATGGCGCAAAAACTCGGATTCAGCATGCTTTGGGATTCCGCCAAGGAGGTGGACTATCCCTGGATGGAAATCACCACGCGGCGGGCGAATATCAAGGCTGACCGGGAAAAGATCATGAATTATATGAAAGCCCACCTCGAAGGCATCGCGCTTTTCAAACGGGATGCCGATTTTGGCCGCAAAATGATCAAGAAAGTTCTTAGAATCAACGACGACGAATTGATTAACGAAAGTTACGAAATTTTTTCCAAGCGCTTCATTCCGGCGCCCTATCCGAACCTGCCAGGGATGAAAACGAGCTACGAATATGTCGCCGCCACGCGTCCTGACGTATGGAAGCACAAACCCGAAGAGTTCGCCGACCCGAGCTTCGTTACTGAGTTGGACAAAAGCGGGTTTATCAAGTCTGTGTACGGAAAGTGATCGCCGCAACCACATAGCTGAGCCGCGAGAATTACTTGCCGGGCGCGGACATACTTCCCATACGCAATGGTTGAAAGTGCGCATAAGCGCGCTTGCAATTTTTTTCTTATTTGGTCTAAAAGTTGTCGAGAACACTGCCCCGGGAAGCTAATTGGCGGCCGGACCAAACTGCGTGTGGAAGTGAGCCGCACCTACGAGAAATAGATCAGAGTTGAAGTCCTTACATCTTTGAATCTCAAAAGCCTCCCGCGCAATTATCAGTCAACAGACGGTAAGCCTCTCGCTAGGGCAGAAGGTCAGAATCATGGACCCTCTCGAGGATAAAGACATTGGTCCGCTCTGGTCGGAGCATTATCCCCAACATCAAAAAAACCGGGCGTCTGAAACCCTGTGCTTTGCACTGTGCGCGATTATCAAGCAGCGAGCCGCATTCGGCATTCCGCACGGCAATTGGCCCCATAAAATACACAATGTGCTGCGGGCCTTCGGAATACCGGAAGATCAGTTCTACGCAATCGACAGGGAATTAAAAGACGCATAAAAGGTCCGTTGCTCGTTCGGCTCCCGGTTACTTGCTGATTCTCCAAAACCGATACCGGCATTCGACGCAACGGAACGGCCGCAGGGCAACAAATCTCAACATCCTCTCGAAAAATCCAGCGAGATGAGACCGTCTCACTTTGGTGCTGTCGCATCGCGGACACTTACGCCGCGTGAGATCGTAGGCCATAACTGAGGGTATCGCTGGATCTGAGTCCACTCAACAGGATGTTTTTGCCGGGCTAGCTGGCGCCGCTGGAGCGTCGGAAGCGGGTATGAAATCCCAGTTGCTGCAATTTTTCGCGGGTGAAAGTTCTACGGTCACGCTGTCCGCCTCGTTCCAGATATTCCACCGAAACAGCGTCGGGCATCCAGGAAATATGAAATGTGCTGACGCCCACTTTGTCCAGGTGATCGCCGAGGGTTCGTAGAAGTTGAGACAGCTTAGTCGACTCCTGCCTGTGTGGGAGAGCTAGATTGTTCCTTTTTTTTCGTCCCGCGGCATCAAGTCGTGCAATAGCGCGCGGACTGAAACGCAGCCCGCGGTCAACCTCCGCTCGCTGCTCGCGGCGCTCCGTAAAACCGTCCTCGCTGAGGGCATTTCGCAAAATCCATTCGTCTGTTTGACTCAGGGAATCAGTTCGCAGCACATAGTGCTGGCCGTCTTTTTCCAGCTCGAAGGCCGCAACTCTGGTGACCTCCAGCGATTGTCCAATCACTCTTAAGGATCGCGAGTGGGCCATTTTTCCGCCGGACGATAACGGCAACCTACGAAATCGCCGCCTTCCTGTATGTAAATTCAAATAGAGATGAGATGGCGAGTCAATACGGGTCGCCATTTTTACAGTGACCCAGACTCAAGAGACTGCGCGGGTTGAGGGGTAATTTCGCGGGTGTGGCTAGGGCGTTTCGGCGGCGGCGAGCGGCGCGCCATTGGTATCGAAGATCTCCACACTGCCGTACTTCTCCAGGGCCGGTTTGATCTTGCTCGCGTCGCCGACGGCGACCAATTGCAGCGCGTCAGGATTTAAATACTTGCGCGCCACTCGCTGGACATCGCCGGCCGTCAACGCGGCGATTTTTGCCGGATAAAAATCCCAATAATCGGCGGGAAGGCCGTATTGTTTCGATGTGATCGCGAAGCCGAGCATGCGCGCGGGTTGCTCGAGAGAAAGCGCAAAGCTTGCGATGATCGCGCGCTTGCTCGCTTCGAGCTCTTCACTCGTGACTTTCTCGTCTCTGATTCTGCGCACCTCGTTAAAAAATTCCGTGAGCGCGCCGTCGGTGACCTCCGTGCGCATGCTGCCGCCGGCCCGCCAGGGGCCCGGATAACGGAGAGCGCTGAAGTTGCTGTAGACCCCGTACGTATAGCCTTTTTCCTCGCGGAGATTGAGAAACAATCGCGATGAAGCGCCGCCACCGATCACATGATTCATGAGCACCATGGCCATATAGTCCGGGCTGTGCCGGTCGATGGCGATGTTGCCCAGCGCGAGCGTCGTTTGCACCGAGTTCGGCCGGTTGACCAAAACGACTCTACGCGCTTTTGCCGGCGCCGGGTTGCGCGGCCAGGTTTGTTTGACATCCATTTGTTTCCACCCGGCCAAGCGCCTTTCCAAATTCACGATCAATTGTTTCGCGTGCACGTCGCCGGCGATCCCCAGGATCGCGTTTCCCGGCGCATAGCGCGCGCGATGCCATTGCGACAACGCCTCACGATTGAGCTTGTCGATCGACTCCAATGTCGCGGCAACGTGCGCCGCGGGATGATCGCCGTACACGGCGCGGTTGAACCGCTCGGATGTCAAGAAACCGGGCGATGATCGTTGCTCGCGCAACTGGGCGCGCTGGCGCTGTTTGAGCTTTTCAAGCTCCCCGGCGGGAAAGCTCGGATGCAGCAGAACATCCACAAATACGCCGAACCAGTCATCGAAATTGTCGCTCAGCCCGGATGCGCTGAGTACCGTGTCGGGCGAACCGAACGATGAGCCGGCGCTTAAGCCGGCGCCGAGCCGGTCGATTTCCTCTGCGATTTGCACGCTGGTGCGCGATTGGGTGCCTTCACTCAACATGGCCGCCGTCGCATCGGCCAGGCCGGGCATGTTGTTTGGCTCGAATAGAGCGCCGGCGCCGCCGATATAGAGCTGCAATGTTACGTAAGGCGCGCGCTTGTCTTCGAGAATTAAAACAGTAAGACCGTTTTTTAACCTGGCTTCGATCGGTCGCGGTAACTTGACGCGGAGAATATCGCGCGACACCGGCGCTTTGTTCTTGCGCTCGACCTTGCTCGGCGGTGCAACGGATTCTTGGCCGTGAAGCGGCGGCAGCCTGACCGTCAAGAATGCGGCGCTGAGGCAAAATCCCAGACCAACGAGAGCTCGGCCGAGTCTTTTTTTGGCGGTCTTCATGGAATGTTATCTTTCGTCCCCGGCGGCGGATTTCGGCAGAGTGGTCACGACCGTCCGTTGGGTATCTTTAAAGTAGGCGCGCGCTACTTTTTGAATGTCCGCACGGGTGACACTTTCGTACTTACGCCAAATTGAATTGATCAATTCCGGGTCGTTGTAATAGACCGCAAAATGCCCCAGAGAATTGGCGCGTGAGCGGCTGCTGTATAGCCGTTGGGCGCGCTGACGGCGGAGCTGCATTTGCACTTTTTTAAACTCCCACTCTGCTATCGGCTCGTTCTGCAGCCGGGCGATCTCCTCGTAGAGTAATTTTTCGAGTTCGCCGAGATCGGTGTTCGGCCGGGCCATCAGGCTATACCAGAAAAGCGCCGGCCCGCGTTGTTCGCTGGCGTCGGCGTAAACACTCAATGCGATCTCCTTCTCTTTGACAAACTTCTGGTAAAGCCGCGACGACACTCCGTTCGCCAGCACACTGCTAATAATGTCGAGCGCATACCAATCCGGAGTATTGCCGGGCGGGATCTTGTAAACGATATCCAGCCGCGGGGTTTTGGCAAAACCGTCTTCGATAACCTTGCGCCGCTCGCCTTGTTGGTCGGGCTCCGTCATATCGGGCGGAGTTGGAGGCGTTTGCGCCGGTATCGGCTCGAAATATTTTCTGATCAAATTCAAAGCGGCGTCAGTCTCAAAATCACCGACTAGGGTCAGCACGGCATTGTTCGGCGCATAATAGGTGCGGAAAAATTCCTTGGCATCATGCACGCTCGCGGCATTGAGGTCCGCCATCGAACCGATGGTCGAATGTTTATAGGGAAAACTGTCGTACGCGAGACCGATCACCGCCTCGTAGGTCTTCCCGTAGGGACGATTGTCGTAGCTTTGCCGGCGCTCTTCCTGCACGGTAAGGCGCTGGTTGTCAAAATTTGCCTGGGTGATGCTCGGCGCGCGCATGCGGTCGGCCTCCAGAAAAATTCCCAGTTCCAGCTGATTGGCGGGCAGCGTTTCAAAATAATTGGTGCGGTCGCTGTTGGTCGTGCCGTTGGCGCTGCCGCCGTTGTTCTGAACTAAAATAAAATGTTCGCCCTTGCCCACGTTTTCAGAACCCTGAAACAACATATGCTCGAACAAATGAGCGAAGCCGGTCCGGCCCGGTTTTTCATCCCGTGAGCCGACGTTGTAAGTAATGCAGATGGAAAACGTCGGCGCGCGATGATCCTCCGCAACAACGACGCGGAGACCGTTGTTGAGCGTGAATTGCTTGGAAGCGATATCGTAAGGATCCGACTGAGCCGGTTGAGCCAGCGGCTCCGCCCGCGCGGGCTGCACCGCGCGCGGGGGGCTTTTTGATTGCGCCGCGTCGATAGAGAATGGAAGGATGACCCATTCCGAACCAATCCACACGGCTATCAAAGCCGCGTGCCAAGCCGTCGGAAACTTGCTTCTCATAGACATCAAAAGCTCTCCAGACCTCGTGCGCGCCAAACTCCGGTCGATTATTTGTAGCATCATTCATCGCCTAAGCAAGTTGGACCTTGGGCAGTGGTATCCGATCATTGACAGGTCAAAAGCAACGGCATAAGTGAGAGATCAGTATTTGCATCGATCCGAATGGAGGACGCAATGAAAAGTTCTTGGGAAACCATCACCGTCGATAATAGTCCGATGCGATTGTACTTGAGCCAACCAGAAGCGAATGCTCCCTGCCCCGCGGTCCTCGTCATTCAGAATCAAGACGGCGTTGGGGAATTCACCCAAGAAATGACCCGAAGAGTTGCGCAAGCCGGATATTTCGCTATCGCGCCGGAGCTTTATCACCGCGAGGGGGAGCCCAAAACTCCCGAGCAGACCGCCAGTATCAAACATTCTCGACGCGACACCAATGTGATCAACGACATCGAGGCAACGATTAATTTCTTGCGCGGCTGCGCCAACGCAAACACGGGGAAAATGGCCATTGTCGGCTTCTGCATGGGCGGACGCATCGCGTTTCTCATGGCCGCGGCGAGCAAGTCTTTCAAAGCCGCGGTCGATTTTTACGGCGGCGGAGTTTATTCAAAATGGGGCGATCGTCCCGCGCCTGGGGAATTGGCGGCAAACGTTTCCTGTCCGGTGCAGGGGCACTTCGGAGAGCTTGACAAAAATCCGCCGCCCGACGAAATGCGCCGGCTCGACGCTGAGCTCACCAAATTGAGCAAGGAGCACCAGTTCTTTTTCTATGCCGATGCGCCGCACGGTTTTAATCGGAAAGGGTGGCACGGCTATCGACCGGAAGCGGACACCGCCTCCTGGGCGCGGACTTTGGAATTTTTTGGCAAGCATCTCGGTGACGTGACTGCAAAAAAGGCCGCGGCGGCCGGATGATCGTAGGTATGAAGCGATGGTTTAAGATCGGTAGTCCGGTACTGGCTCTGCTTTTCGCATTACTTCAGGCGTTCATTGCCAATGCCGCCGAGCCTAAAGTTTTGAACATCGGCTGGACCGGTGGCACCGCCTGGACCGCGCTGCCGGATCGCATCGCCACCGAAAGAGGCTTCTTCGAAAAAGAAGGGCTTCGGGTTCGGTACATTCAGTTTCAAGGAACCAACCTGATGCTCAGCGCGCTCATGGCGAATGAGCTCGATTATGTCACGATTTTGCCGTTCATCGCCGGCGCCGCCACGCGCGGCCTGCCGGTGAAGATCGTCGGCTCGACCACTAAAGCGAGCGGTTATGCGATCGTGTCGCGCCCCGAGATCGACAGCGTCAAAGCACTCAAAGGAAAGAGGATCGCCATCAACAGTTTTGGCAGCTCGGCCGACTTTGCGATTTATCAGTTGCTTAGCCGCAATGGCTTGGATCCAAACAAAGACGTGACACTGCAGGCGGTCGCCGGCAGTCCCGACGCGCGCTTTGCCGCGTTAATGGGCGGCTCCGTCGATGCGACGGTGGTGAATAGCCCGTTCGAGTATCGGGCAGAGCAGAAGGGTTTTAAAACGCTCCTTTCCGTCAAGGAGACCGCGGAATTCGTGCGCATTCCCATTGTTGGCCTAAGCACGACGCAGCGAAAGATCGACAAAGAACCGGACGAGATCGTCCGCATGTTGCGCGGCCAGCGCTCGGCGATCTTGTTCCTGCAGAGCCAACGCGAAGTCGGCGTCGGGCTGCTGGAAAAACTTCTCAGGCTCGATCGCGCCGCCGCCGAAAGATTTTATGCGATCTATCGTGATCAATATAACCCTGACCTGATCGTGCCGGATTCCGTCGTCGAAGAATGGATCGCCGTCGGAACTTTCAGAGCAAAAGAAAAAATCAGGGTCAAACCGCAGGCCGTCTACGATTGGACGTTTGCCGAGAAAGCTAGACGGTAACCCGCCGCCGGGCGACGGATGTGCAGAACGAGTCCCAAAGATAATCCAGTCGAACTCGACAATGCCGGTTGGCACATAACCGAGCGTTGCAGCGCCCCCTGTGCCGCAAGCACATAGCCGCTAAGCAGCCTGGAGCGGCGGCAATTTATTTTTGACGCATGCTGAAAACGCTTGCCTCGCGCGTCATAATGATAGGTTGTGAGGCGTTATTTTAGTGGGCAATAAAGGAGGGGAGCGTGGCAAACAAAGGCGGCGCATCTGGATAGGCGTCGGAGTCTTGCTGCTGCTGTTTGCGGCGGCAGCGGCCTGGAAGTGGACCCCGCTAGCCGACTTAATCAATGTCAATCGAGCCGCAGGCTGGGCCGCATTCCTGCGTGAGAGCCCCGCGCGACACGTTTACGTGCTCGCCGCCTACGTAATCGGCAGCATATTGCTCGTGCCGATTACGTTACTGATCCTCGTTACGGCAATAGTTTTTGGCCCCCTGCTCGGAACCGTCTACTCGTCGATTGGCTGTCTTGCCGGAGCCATCGTGACCTATGCCCTCGGCTACTTCCTCGGTCAGGATTTCGTCCAAAAAATGGTCGGAGCAAAATGGCAGCGTGTCGAAGAAAAAATCGGTCAAACCGGAATTATAGCGGTGGCGACGCTGCGTCTGTTGCCGGTCGCACCGTTTTCGGTGGTCAACATCGTTTCCGGCGCGTTTAAAGTCCCTCCACGCGATTATCTCGTCGGATCGCTCCTGGGTCTCGTTCCCGGCATTGTTGTGACCAATTTGTTCGCGCGTCAATTTGAGAGCGCGATACGCAATCCGGGAATCGGCACTTTTCTGATTCTAGCGGCATTAATAGTCATCAGCGTGATCGGCACTATTTGGTTGAAACGTCGCCTGGTGCGCGGCAAATCGTAAGCGGTTAGTAGCTGGTTGGCCGGAGATAACAGTTGTGAGACCGCCCCTTTCACGAATCCCGATATATTGGCTGATCCTGCTGCTGCTGATCGGTTGCGCCAAAGTGAGGGCGATCACCGATGTGCCTGAAATCGAGCTCGGCGATGTTGCGTTTTTTCCGACGATCGAAGGCCTAACGGATGCGCCCATTGCCAGCGGCAACCGGATCGATATTCTGCAAAATGGCGATAGCGTCTTTCCGGCGATTCTCGGTGAAATTAAAAAGGCAAAATCCACCATCACCTTCGCCCAGTATCTTTTTAAACCCGGTTCTCTCGCCAACGAGTTTGCCAAAGATGTTGCGGAACGCTGCCGGGCGGGAGTGAAAGCATACCTGCTATTGGACAGCCATGGCAGCAGCGAGGTTTCGGACGAGATGTCGGCTGTCTTGAGAGAGGCGGGATGCCGGCTGGAATTTTTCCGGCGCGTTAGAGCGCCTCAAGTCATTCTTCCATGGAAACTGCTGGAATATAACTATCGCAACCACCGCCGGATACTGGTTATCGATGGTAAAATCGGTTTCACAGGCGGTTACGGAATAAGCGATGCGTGGCTGGGAGACGGGCGCACGGAGGATCACTGGAGAGATACCAGTGTCCGCATTGAAGGCCCGGCGGTAAGGTATTTGCAAGCCGCGTTCACCGACAGCTGGCTCGAAGCGACCGGCGCCCTTCTCGGTGGAGACGGGTTTTTCCCACGACTGGAGCCGCGCGGCAATACGCCGGCTCAATTTGTCAAAAGCTCGCCGGTGGGAGGAAGTTTTCAAAATTATCTCCTGTATCTCCTTTCAATCACATCGGCGAAAAAATCGATCCTGATCACGAATTCCTATTTCATTCCGGACGAGCGGATGATCGCCTCTCTCCTGGAGGCGGAGCGCCGAGGTGTTCGCGTCGTTGTCCTGGTGCCTGGAAAGATCGATCATAAAATCACCTATCGAGCGAGCCGCAGATACTATGGGGAAATGTTGCTCGGAGGAGTGGAGATTTTCGAATACATGCCCGCCCTTCTGCACGCTAAAACGATGGTGGTTGACGGCGTGTGGGCAACGGTCGGCAGCACCAATTTCGATAACCGGTCGTTCGCGCTCAACGAAGAGCTGAATTTGACCCTCTACGACCGGTCGCTCGCCCAGCATCTCGAAAAAGAATTCGCCGAGGATCTCAGGCATTCACGCAAAATCACCTACGAAGAATGGGAAGCTCGCCCCCTGAAAGAAAAATTTTTCGAGCTGTTTACGTTTCCCGTGGAAGAACAGCTGTGAGCGCAATCCATGTGCGGTTTGATCGCCTCTTCTAAGGTTGATTCGCCAGTGCGCGAAGCAAACCGATTATCCAAATCCGAAATTCGAAGCTCGAAATTCGAAACAAACTGGAATGCGTAAAACTTCTAATCCGAACGGCGTAAAGCGGAGTCGAGTCTGTTTTGAAATTGTAGATCAGCCGC
>Ga0075292_1000034_pt1 | contig 11607 bp, 7 predicted proteins | sample SF_Rice_20C_80N__FD_69758 | JGI IMG/M metagenome (GOLD analysis project Ga0075292, IMG submission 69758) | Rice paddy soil microbial communities from Twitchell Island, California, USA - SF_Rice_20C_80N_403 | ecosystem: Environmental > Terrestrial > Soil > Paddy field/soil | place: USA: Twitchell...
GGCTTACGGCAGCGGTCTTATTTGCCGCCGCGATCGCGATGTTCCTGCCGATTTTCGGTAACTCGCTTTGGGCATTGTCGCTGTTTACGGTTTTTTTTGCCGCCGTAGAAACCACTTTCCCGCTCGGCTGGGCCGTAGTCGGAGATTTGTTCGGCCGGAAACATTACGCCAAGATCCGCGGTTACATGACTCTGTTTTACACCTGGGGCGGAGTTCTGGGTCCGGTGATTGCGGGCGCAATCTTTGACAAGTGGGGAACGTACGAGCCGCTCTTGTGGTCGCTTATCGGCGTATTCGTGACGGCGGGAGTGTGCTTCGGTAGCCTCGACCGGTCTTGGAAGAAGGCGACGGGACGAGTTTGAGAATTTTGGATTTTCGATTATCGGAAAAAGCCGAGCACAGGATTTCATGGACAACCATTTCATCTCATGGATAACCGTTTCATCAGAGAGCTGGATGAAAGCGGTTTTATCAAAGGGCTCTATTCGAAGTAGCGCGCTCATCGTTGGCTGTTGCGGATCAGCTGCGCGTAGAAGCGTATGCAACGCTCGTAATCGTCGATGGCAATCCGCTCGTCGTTGCCGTGATATCTCCGTGTGTCGTCCGGCCCAAGCAGAATCGGCAGAAAGCGAAATATGTTTTTGGTTAAGCCGGCGTAGTGGCGCGAATCTGTTGCGGCGACGAGTAACGCCGGCGCGATCAGTGCCGGCGGGAAAGTTTCGCGGATGGTTCGCTCTATTATACGGAAGCCCCTGCTGTTAATGTCTGACACTCCCGATGCTTCTATTGGCGCGGGCAGTGGAGTGATCTTCACCTCCGCTTCATTTATAACTCGGCGCACGTGCTCAACCGAGCTGGCAATGGTGTCCCCGGGCAGGAGACGGAGATTGATAACGGCTGTCGCGTCGGGGGGCAAGACATTGTCCGTAAAACCGGCCTGAAAAATAGTCGGCGCCAGAGTTGTTCGGATGACAGCATTGACGAGCGGCGATCGCGCCAATTGCTTTCGCACGAGGGGATCGAAAAGCCACAGGTTGCCGAGCGCAAGCTTTTGCGTCCAGCTCATTTCCGGCCCGAGGAACTCCAACATTTGGCGTGTCGGGCTGCTGAGGCGCGACGGGAACGGCCGTGTTTCGAGCCTGTGCAAGGCGCGACTGACGATGCCGATGGCGTTATCGGCAGGCGGAATCGAGCTGTGTCCGCCGGGAGTTTTCACAGATAGTCGGAGACTCAGATAGCCTTTTTCGGCGGTGCCTATGAGCGCGACGGGCGCGGAAATCCCCGGCACGACTCCGCGCAAAATATTCATGCCCTCGTCAAGAAGAAAATCCAGCTCGACGCCGCCGGAGCGCAAAAGCTCGGCGATCTTCGCCGCGCCGTAATGACCGCCGATTTCTTCATCGTGTCCAAAGGCGAGATAGATCGTTCGCTCCGGTAGGAATCCGTCGTGCAGAAGAAGCTCAGTTGCTTCTAGAATAGCCATGAGGGCGGCCTTATCATCCATCGCCCCGCGGCCCCACACGTAGCCGTCCGCAAGCGCGCCTGAAAACGGCGGGTAGCGCCAACCCTGGTCACTGGCCGGCACCACATCCATATGCGCCATCAGCAAAATCGGTTTGAGCGCGCTGTCCCGGCCCTTCCATGTGTAAACCAGGCTATGTCCGCCGACGGTTTCTTTATGAAGTTGTTTTGCAATGCGCGGGAAGGCTTCATTGAGAAATTTGGCAAACTGATCGAAGGCCATGCCGGTTTGCGCCGGATCAGGGCTCGAGACTGTAGGAAATTGGATGGCGCGCGACAGCCGTTGGAGCGCTGAGTCAAGGGTGAAATTCACTGTAGCCGCGGGCGGCACCGCGATCTGTCGCGAAACAAAGCGGAGCGTACGGAAGACAAGGATGAGCAGAAGTACGCCAAACAGAGCAAGCAGCGCGAGGGTGAGTTTTTTGATCATCGTGAATCCGTGCGCATGCCGAGTCGTAGCAATATGGCGGCGAAGGCACAAGGCTGGGTATGCGAGAGGACTGGAGCGTTGGAGTGGTGGAGTGCTCGAAAAGTCTCCCCTCGCCCCGCTTTGAAAAGAGGGGAATCGGTCGGTGCGGCGGAACCGGAATCGCTGCATAAACACCTTTTCCGACTTCCCCATTACTCCAACACTCCATTACTCCAGTACCGCCGGGCTTCAGTGCTCCCTCACTCCGATTTCGCTAATTTGACAATCCGGATGGCGTCCGATAATTTTTTGCTCAAACAAAGTGTCTCAATAAAAGGGAGGCTCGATGAGCGATTTTTACAGTCAGTGGCTGGAACGTTCTAAGGAAAACCAAAGAATAGTCGATGCCGCGCCGCGGGTGGCGCGCGCTAAGGATCTCAAATGGGTGCGAACGCCGCAGGACTACAAGGCGGCATTGATGATCGCCCCGGAAACCGGATTTCCTACCGGCGGCAGCTGTCTGATGCGTGCGGAGATTCCCAAGGGGTGGCACACCGGCAAGCATTTACACGGCGAGGAAGCGATCTACGTCGAAAGTGGCGAAGGCTTCATGGTCCTTGATGATAAGCGCTACGATTTCTTTCCGGGAACGATCTTTCATATTCCATTCCGCTCGACCCATCAACTCTTCAATACCGGCAGCACGCCGGTTGGTTATCTCAGCGGCTTGGCTTGGCATCTCGAAGCCGACACCTACATGGGCAAGCTGGAACAGCTCGAAGAGTGTGGTGAGAACGATCCGGCGAAATTGGCGGCTTTTCCGAGGGAGGACTCGCAAAACTGGCCTGAAGACGGCCGGCGCATTTCGATGCACCAGAAGCAGTTCGAGAAGTCTGATGAGTCGAAGCATGGCGCCACATATTTTCTCATGGGCCGGAGCGGCAAGCAGAACGGCTTCAAGGCGACCGGCGTGGCGATCAGCTCGATCTTCGTCGATCTGCCGCACACCAAGAGCCATAGTCACGCTCATCCCGAAGCATACCTCTACGCCCTCGAAGGCGACGGCTACTCGGAGATCGGTGGCAAGCGCTATGATTGGAACCAGGGCGACGCTGTGCATGTGCCTCCGGGAATGCTGCATCATCAACACTTCAATCCCTTCGATCGCGATATGAAAGAGCTGCGCTTCGAATTCGGCGTGCGCTACTGGTTCGTCGACCAGTGGAAGGGGTATACGACGATCGATAAGCACTTGAAAGCGACAACGCACATGATCGACTAACGATGTTTTCGTGATTGCCAAAAGCGAGCTGGCCTGACGGTCAGCTCGCTTTTGTTTTTCCAGCCGGAAAACCCCGGATTCTGCTGTGCTGCAGACGCGCCACAAACTAAGCGAAACTATTCTAACCCAATGTGCTTCAAGCAAGCTCGCGATGGAGTGCGCCTGGCGGGATATTGCTGATTTTTTAATGTCAAGTCCGCGAGTGTATTTTTTGAGAAAAGTTTTCTTGCTGAGCGCAAAGATGCTTGCAAGGAGGCGCAATATTTTTTATAGAGTCGTGTGATGCCTGAAGCGCGCAACACAAAAAGCGGGGAATCGAAGATGATGCTCGGCTTCATCGTGCGGCGATGTGCTGCCGACATCGGTCACACCCCGACGCCCGAGGAATTTGCCAAGTGGGCCAATGGGTATCATCGTCAGGGTAAGCGGTTGTGCCTCTTCGGTAAGGAGATCTCGGCGTCGCATGCGAAGCTCATGTTTACCCAGCCGGGCCGATTGGTTTCGGTGAGCCCCGAAGGCATGGCGAGAATTGCAGGCCGTTAGGTCCGGATTACGTGATCTCTTCCTTCTATTAAACCTCCATCCCTGCTATGGTGGAAATCACGATCAACGCCGAGTTTGATTCGGGATATAGAGGCTCTATAGACGTTGGGTTCTCGCACATAATTAGTCTCGCCAGTCCCTGATTAATGGGGAATTGATTCTTTTTCCGTAACGCTTCTTGACCAAAATCAGCTGCAAGCGTGGAGCGCGATGAACCGCGCCAGGTGCTTCACGCTCGACGTCATGGCATAGCACCGGCAATCGACGTTGCTCGATGTGGTTCGTCTTGTTATGCTTGAACATCTATTTGTACTTAATTACAATCGAGAGTTCCGAGTGAAATTGTGTTTTCGTCTAGTTATTTCAGCGGCGGTTTTTCGCGCTATGCTTCCATGGTTGTCGTCGCTTGGCCGGACGTGAAAAGCGCTCAGGACCTGAAAGGGAAGATCGTCGGCATTCAGCGACCGGGGGATGCCTACGAGAAAAGCGCGCGTTTTTGCCCTGCGGCATTTGGGGCTGGATGCGGACAAAGACGTGCAACTGCTGGCGCTGGGAACCAATGAAGTCATGTGGAGCGCGCTCCAGACCGGCAGAGTCTCGGCGACAAGAGCGGTTACATCGACAAGCTTTATGGCGGCCAGGTAAAATAGCTAATGTCTCTATCGGCCATAGTGATGGGATGTGAACTTGTCTACTCTTGCTCTGTCATTCCGGCGTCCGCCGGAATTCAGGTGGTTCTGCACTTGAACCGAAACTAATCTGGATGCCGGTTTTCACCGGCATGACGAATGGCTTTAAGCCAGAGGCTCATAAATTCTCATACATGGCACTGCTTCGCGATCAAGACCACGGACAATTTCGTCTCGTTTCGGAATTTAACCCGGAAGGCGACCAGCCCCAGGCGATCGAAAAACTGGTAAAGGGGCTCGATGCCAATCGGCGCGATCAAGTTCTGCTCGGCGTCACCGGCTCGGGAAAAACCTTCACGATGGCTAACGTGGTCGCCCGGGTCAACAAGCCGACCCTCGTGATGGCGCCCAACAAAACCCTCGCAGCGCAACTCTACAACGAATTTCGCGAGCTGTTTCCCGAAAACGCCGTCCGCTATTTCGTCAGCTACTATGATTACTATCAGCCCGAAGCGTACGTGCCGTCGAGCGATACTTATATTGAGAAAGACGCGTCGATCAACGACGAGATCGACAAGCTGCGCCACTCCGCGACCAAGGCGTTGCTGGAGCGGCGGGATACCTTGATCGTCGCCAGCGTGTCCTGTATTTACGGCCTCGGTTCGCCGGAAGCTTACTTCGAGTTGATGGTTTACTTGGAAGCGGGCGCGACGTTAAACCGGGACCATATGCTGCGCAAGCTCGTCGATATTCAGTACGAGCGCAGCGATTACGATTTTCATCGCGGCACGTTTCGCGTGCGCGGCGACATTGTGGAGATCTTCCCGGCCTACGAAGACCGATCAGCCCTGCGCATCGAATTTTTCGACGACAATATCGAAACGATCAGCGAGATTGATGCGATTCGCGGCAGGGTGTTACGGCGCGTCGATAAGGCGACGGTCTACCCGGCGAGCCACTATGTCACCGGCGAGGATCGCATGAAGCAGGCCATCGCCGGTATTCGCGACGAGCTGCAAGAGCGGCTCAATGAGCTGCGTGACCAGCGCAAACTGCTGGAAGCGCAGCGGCTGGAGCAAAGAACGCTGTACGATCTGGAGCTCCTGGCCGAAATGGGCTTTTGCCCAGGCATCGAAAATTACTCGCGCCATCTGACCGGCCGCAAACCCGGCGAGCCGCCGCCGACGCTATTCAGTTATTTCCCGAGCGATTTTTTGCTTATTATCGATGAGAGCCACGTCACGGTGCCGCAGATCGGCGGCATGTATCGCGGCGACCGTTCGCGGAAAGAAACGCTGGTCGAATTCGGTTTCCGCCTGCCCTCGGCGCTCGACAATCGCCCGCTCAATTTCGAAGAGTTCGAGAGCATGGTGAACCAGGTTATCTACGTGTCGGCGACGCCGGCAGGCTACGAGCTCGGCAAGAGCCGCGGCGCGGTGGTGGAGCAGTTGATTCGTCCCACGGGCTTGATGGACCCGGCGATTATTGTCCGCCCGGCGCGCAGCCAGGTCGATGATCTTTTGGAAGAGATTCGTAAACGGGTCGAACGCAAGGAAAGAGTGTTGGTGACAACTCTGACCAAGCGCATGGCGGAAGACTTAACGGAATATTATCAGGATCTGAACGTCAAAGTCCGCTACCTTCATTCCGATATTGAAACGATCGAGCGGGTCGAAATCATCCGGCAGCTGCGCATGGGGCAGTTCGACGTCGTGGTCGGGATCAATTTGCTGCGCGAGGGACTGGACTTGCCGGAAGTTTCTCTGGTGGCAATTCTCGACGCCGACAAGGAAGGCTTTTTGCGGTCCGACCGCTCGTTGATCCAGACCATCGGCCGGGCCGCGCGTAACGTTTACGGCACCGTCATCATGTATGCCGATTCGATGACCGACTCGATGAAGCGGGCCATCGATGAGACCGAGCGGCGCCGGACCTTGCAGGCGACGTTTAATCGAGAGCACGGCATCACGCCGCAATCGATCGTCAAATCAGTGGGTTCCCCTCTGATCAAGATTTATGACGCCGATTACGTCGATGTGCCCTTGGCTGCGGAAAGCGCCGCCAAGTATGGCACGGCAGAGCTAACCCGAATGATCCGAAAGCTGCAAAAAGAGATGAGAGAGGCGGCGCAGCGCCTGGAATTTGAAAATGCCGCCAAACTGCGCGATCGTATCCGCGAGCTGCAAGAACAAGAACTGGCGCTGCGCGAATCGGAATTAGAGCGAAGCGCCGCGACGTAGATTTATTACCTGCAATACGCGGGCAATGCGATCCTATGCTTCAGCATCGATCGCATCGGCCGCGCGCCTCTTCCATCCCATCGCCGCATTTGGCGTTACGCCATTGTTTTCAGTATGATCAATCGTTCACCTGCGGCAGGTTCCCGTAGTTTATGAAGCCGACATCCGACAAGCTAATCAGTCTTCCGTCCCGGCCAGGCGTGTATCTCATGCGCGACAAAGCCGGAAAAGTGGTTTACGTCGGTAAAGCCAAAGACGTGCGCGCACGGGTGCGGTCCTATTTTAACAATTCCGACGAGCGCTCGCAGATTCAGTTTCTCCTGGGACGGGTCGAAGATATCGAGACCCTGGTCACCAGCAGCGATAAAGAAGCGCTCATTCTAGAAAACAACCTAATCAAACAATACAAGCCGCGCTACAACATCCGCCTGAAGGACGACAAGAGTTATCTAAGCATCAAAGTCACCACACAGCACTCCTGGCCGCGCATATTCGCCACCCGCAAGATCGTCAAGGACGGCGGCCGCTACTTCGGTCCGTTCTCTTCCGCGGTCGCCGCACGCGAGACGATCGACATCATCGAGAAGCACTTTCTGCTGCGCAATTGCACCGATCATAACTTTCGCAACCGCAGCCGCCCCTGTTTGCAGTATCAGATCAAGCGGTGCATGGCGCCGTGCGTGTTGCCGGTACCCGAAGATGTCTACCGCGAGCAGGTGCGCCAGGCGATGCTTTTTATCGACGGCAAGCAGCAGCAGTTAATCGATGAGTTGCGCCAGCGCATGCAGGCAAAAGCCGATGCGGAGGAGTTCGAGTCGGCGGCGCGGATCCGCGACCAGATTCAGGCGGTCGAGAAGACGCTGGAGAAGCAAAGGATGGTTGCGCACTGGGGCGCGGATCAGGATATTTTCGGTCTTTACCGGGAGGGCGGCTTCATCGAAGCGCAGGTTTTGCTCGTACGTCAGGGCAAGCTGACCGAAAATCTTTCCTACTCGCTGCAGGATTTGGAGTTCCCGGATGAAGAAATCGTCGGTTCTCTGCTGACGCAATTCTACCAGGGGCAGCGCTTTGTTCCGGACGAGATTCTTTTGCCGGTAACGCTGGAAGACCGGGAAGCGCGGGAAGAATATCTTGCCGAGCGCAAAGGCAAGCGCATCGAGATCATCAATCCGCAGCGCGGCGACAAGCGCCACCTGGTGCAGATGGCCGAGGAAAACGCCAAGCAGAGTTTTTCCGAGCGGCACGATCAGGAAAGGGCGCGGGAGACGATGCTTCGCGAGTTGCAGGCGCAATTGCGCTTGAAGCGCTATCCTCAGCGCATCGAATGTTTCGATATTTCGACCATCCATGGCGCTCATGCGGTGGGCTCGATGGTTACGTTTATCGATGGCGAGCCGAACAAGAATTTCTACCGGCATTTCCGCATTCGCACCATCGACCCGTCTTCGGGGGGCGACGATTTCGGCATGATGCTGGAAGTGCTCAAGCGCCGCTTCCGCCGCGGCAAGGAGGAAGCCGATCTGCCGGATCTGATCGTCGTGGACGGCGGCAGAGGACAGCTGGCGATGGCTTTGACGGCCATGGCCGAACTGGGCATCGAGGGGGTAGATGCCGTCGGTCTTGCCAAGATGCGCGTACAAGCCGCGCCGCGCAGTGCCGAGATCGAACGATCCGAAGAGCGGGTGTTCTTACCGGGGCAGAGTAACCCGGTGATATTGAAACGCAACTCCAATGCGCTGTTTCTCCTTCAACGGGTGCGCGATGAAGCGCACCGTTTTGCGATCACCTATCATCGCAAACTGCGTTCGAAGCAAACCCTTTATTCCGCGCTCGATCGCATCCCGGGCGTCGGCGGCGCGCGCAAGCGGGCGCTCCTGCGCGCGTTCGGCAGCGTCAAAAAAATCGAAGAAGCTTCGATACAAGAATTGCTCAAGGTGCCTTTGATGAACGAGCAGGTCGCCAAAGAAATCATGCAGAGTTTACGCGGCGATCAATAAGAGCCAGCCGTGAACATCGAGGGGCGACGACCGAGCGACTGCAGCGGAGAGAGAATTCATCCGTCGGCTTGGCTGATTGCGCCGACCATCTCACTGCTGGTCGGCCAGGCGGTTGCCGTAGCTCCATGGTCTGTCCCTCCCGCAGCTTCGGCGGCTTCATTATTACCTCTCTTGCTGATCGGTTGGTCGGGCTGGCGGCGCCGTGTGCTCTTGTTGGTTCTGTCATTGGTCGCGTTGTCTCTGGGCTACATGCGTCACCGTGATTTGCTCTTTCCGGAATTCCCGGAGAATCATTTGCGCGCCGTGATGTCCCGCGATGATAAACGGGTCTATTTGGAAGGCACGCTGCGCCACGAACCGGAAAAGCTTGTCAATCGTACCCGCTGGCAAGTGGCGGCGGAGCGGATTTGGCATCCGTCCGGCGCCGAAGAGATCACCGGCGAGATTCTCGTCACATTGGGCACGTTGCGCCGCGACTGGCGTTACGGTGACAGGGTGCGGTTCTGGGTCCGGCCACTAATCCCCCAAAACAGCGGTAATCCCGGCGGCTTCGATTATGCCACCTATCTAAGGCGGCGTGCGATCTATGCCACTGGTTTTCTCGACAACGACCAGGAAGTGGAATTGCTGGCGAGACACAGCGGAGCGATCCGAGTTTTCGTTGAAGACCTGCGCCGCGAGATCCGCACTTTTATCGAGCGCAATTTATCCCGCGAGACCAGCGGCCTGTTAATAGCCCTGGTGGTAGGCGATATGGGGGGTATTGCCAAAGAAACCCGGACGGCATTCACCGCGGCGGGTGTCAATCACGTACTGTCGATCTCGGGATTGCATGTCGCCATGCTCGGATTGGTGGTATTCGTGCTCATCCGCTACGGCGCGCAACTCAGCACTTCTCTGATGCTCCGGCTGAACCTCCTAAAAGTCGCGGCGTTTTTTTCCTTTCTGGCGGTGCTTTTTTATACCGCGCTGGCCGGCGCGATGGTGCCGACCGTACGGTCGGCGATCATGATCGGCGTTTATCAGTTCGCGGTTCTGCTCGACCGGGAAGAGGAGATCTTTGGAAGCCTGACACTGGCCGCATTGCTGATCGCGCTCGTTTGGCCGGGCGTCGTGGCCGATATTTCCTTTCAACTCTCTTTTCTCGCGGTGCTTTTCATCGTTTGGGGCATGCGGAAGTTTTATCAGCGTCCGGCCGGCGCCCGCGACGAATTGCCCCAGGAAAGGAGTTGGGTCAAGACACGGCTCAGGCAAGCCAGCATGCACCTTGCCGTCCCACTCTTGGCGACACTCGGCACCGGGCCTTTGATCGCCCATTACTTCGGCCATCTCTCGTTAGCGGGCTTTGTCGCGAATCCTCTAATCGTTCCGCTCGTCGGTTTCGTCGTCGTGCCGCTCGGCCTCGTTATTGGTATTTTCGCGGTGCTTGCGCCTCAAGCCGGGTTGCTGTTGGTCGCGGTGGCCGAACGTTTGCTGTCGCTGACCTCGTGGCTGGTACATCTCTTTGCGAAATTGCCGCTGGCCAATTTCAGCGTAGCATCGCCGAATGCGTTGGAGATCGCGCTGCTCTACGGCCTGCTGGTAAGCTTTTTTGCCTTCGCAAAGAGAGCCCATCGCATGACTGCTCTCGGCGTCGGCATCGCCTTGCTTGCGGCGGACGGGGCTTATTGGTGGAACGAGCGGCACGAGCGCAAAGTGTTGCGCGTCACCCATCTAAACGTCGGCCAAGGCGATGCCGCGGTGGTGGAGTTGCCGGGCTCCAAAGTGATGTTGATCGATGCCGGCGGCACAGCCTTCGGTGATTTCGATACCGGCGAGGCGATCGTCGCTCCCTACTTGCGCTCGCGGAAAATACTCAAGGTAGATTATCTCGTCGTTACCCACCCGCGCATCGATCATTATGGCGGCATGCGTTCCATAGTCAGTGAATTTTCGCCGCAAGAATTCTGGTCCGGGGCGGGACGCGGGCAGACCAGCCGGTTTGACGACTTGGAAGAAGCCCTGGACCGGTCGAATGTCCTACGCGTAGCCTTAGATGGAGCCGGGCCCTGTCATAAAATCGATCAAGTGAGCTTATGTATGGTGCATCCGGCGGCGAATACGCCGGAACAAGGCGCTATAGTTTTGCGCCTGGAACTCGGCAACCTGCGTTATCTATTCGCCAGTGACATCGACAAGCGCGCTGAAACAGTGCTAGTGGACCGAGGCGATGAAGTTCGAAGCACGGTGGTGAAAGTGCCGCGACACGGTGGCGCAACCGCAAACACTTCGGAATTCATAGCCGCGGTGCGGCCGGCCTTGGCCGTGATCTCGGCCGGCGCCCGCAGTCGTAACGAAGCGCAGCGTGGAGAAGTGGTGGAACGCTATCAACAAGCCGGGGCCGAGGTTCTGGGCACGTACGACGACGGCGCGATCATCGTCGAAAGCGATGGCAACAGGCTGCGTTATTGGGGACACAAGAGCGGCAGAAAAGGCGAGATCGATTTGAATGACGAGATAAAGGCGTCAACCGCAGAGAGCACAAAGGGCACAAAATGAGCGGGCCCCTGAAAGCCGTGCAGTTCCCGAAAAAGTGTCATTTCGAGCAGCGCGAGAAATCCTTCTTATCCTTCATTCAGGTTTCGGAACACAGAACAAGGAGAAAGATTTCTCCCTTGCGGTCGAAATGACAACTCGCGTCCTTACGCTGGTCAGAACACTAGGGCGCATGTCATCGGCCCCTACAGCTTTTGTGATCTTTGCACTCTTTGTGGTCAACGTTTTTACTTCGTGCTCTTCGTCTACTATGCTTGAGAATTTTCGCGGCTTGCGCAAATTTTCCAGTGGTCATCTAGACTATCTCGGTCCAGAAGAGAATTCACCGCGGAGGCGCGGAGTACGCTGAGAAAAGAATTTTATGAAGCAAAACTCCGAACTCCGCGACCTCTGTGCCTCTGCGGTCAGTCCTTCTTGTGCTCCTTTGATTGCGGCTCTGCCGCGCTGGGTC
>Ga0075292_1000035_pt1 | contig 11540 bp, 8 predicted proteins | sample SF_Rice_20C_80N__FD_69758 | JGI IMG/M metagenome (GOLD analysis project Ga0075292, IMG submission 69758) | Rice paddy soil microbial communities from Twitchell Island, California, USA - SF_Rice_20C_80N_403 | ecosystem: Environmental > Terrestrial > Soil > Paddy field/soil | place: USA: Twitchell...
CGGCCCCGGGTGTCCTCCGACTGCCGGATGCTCCTGACCCATGCTCCCGCGAATGGAGAGTGGGTTGTGGCGGATTGCGTGCTTACGACTCCGTGGCCATTTCAGGTGGAGGCAAAGTGCCCGCCATGGACCGCGTCGCTGCTCAACCGGTGCGATGGCGGGGTCACGGTACGGGACCACCTGGGCTGGCTCAAAGCCGAGGGCCTGGTATCTTCTCAGGCGCCGGAGGGAGAGCTCGCGACCTTGGTGCGCATGCTGCTGGCCGGCGGGTTCCTCGAGATTCCGGAGTTCGCCCTGCCGCGCGACCGAGCGGGTTCCCGGGCGCTCCCGGCTGCTTGACACGTCCTGTTGCGGCCCGTACCGTAGAGAATCCGTTGATGTCTTAAGTGAGTCAGAGGGGGGTCTCGTGTCGCGCACGCACCGGCGCTGCCTCGGGCTTTATGCCATGGCCGGGTCCATTGCGGGCACGGCCGGCTACCGAATTGTGTCTCATCTCTCCCGAGTTCCCCACGCATCGTCCACCGCCCCGGTACAACCCGCGAAGGTCGTCCGGACGACAAGGAGCCTCATATGGCAAGCGAAAGCGTCCAGAAGAAGCTGGAGCGGGTTCGTCCTCCCCGCGTCAACATCAGTTACGAAGTCGAGACCGGCGGTGCGATCGAGCTGAAGGAGCTCCCCTTCGTGATGGGCGTGCTCGGCGATTTCACGGGGCAGCCGACCGAGCCGCTCGCCAAGCTGAAGGACCGCAAGTTCGTCGACGTCAATCCGGACAACTTCGACGACGTGCTGAAGAGCATGAAGCCACATCTCGCCTTCACGGTCGAGAACAAGCTCAGCGACGATCCGGACGCGGGGAAGCTCGCGGTGGACCTGAACTTCGAGAGCCTGGACGACTTCTCCCCGGACATGGTGGCCCGGCAGGTCAAGCCGCTGGGTGACATGCTGGAGCTGCGCACCAAGCTGGCCGATCTCCGGGGGAGCCTCCAGGGCAACGACAAGCTCGACGAGATCCTCCAGGCGACGCTGAGCGACGATGACAAGCGGAAGAAGCTGCAGTCCGAGATCGGGTCCGAGGGAGGAAGCAATGCCTAAGACAGAAGTCGCGACGCCGTCGCCGGCCGCCGCCGCCACCGTTACCGAAGCCGGCCTCCTGGACCAGATCGTCGAGCAGGGACGATTCGGAAAGGAGGCGCAGGCCAAGGAGCGCGGCAAGGACATGATCAAGCGTTTCGTCTCGGAGGTGCTCGAGGGCTCCATCACCATGGCCCGCGACACCGAGGCGGCGCTCAACGCCCGCATCGCCCAGCTCGATCACCTGATCTCGCTGCAGCTCAACGAGATCATGCACGCGCCCGAGCTCCAGAAGCTCGAGGCCAGCTGGCGGGGTCTCAAGTACCTGCTCTCGCAGAGCGAGACAGGCACGATGCTCAAGATCAAGATCCTCAACGTCTCGAAGAAGGAGCTGCTGCGCGACCTCCAGCGCGCGCCGGAGTTCGACCAGAGCGCGCTCTTCAAGAAGGTCTACGAGGAAGAGTACGGGGTGTTCGGCGGCGCGCCGTTCGGCGCGCTGGTCGGAGACTACGAGTTCGGGCGGTCGGGCCAGGACATCGAGCTGCTGGAGAAGGTGTCGCAGGTGGCCGCCGCGGCCCACGCGCCGCTACTGACCGCCGCGTCGGCCGAAATGCTCAACCTCGAGAGCTTTTCCAGTCTCGACCAGCCGCGCGACCTCGGGAAGATCTTCGAGAGCACCGAGTACGCCAAGTGGAAGGCGTTCCGGCAGACCGAGGACTCGCGGTACGTGGCGCTCACCGTGCCGCGCATGCTGCTCCGGGAGCCCTACGGGAAGGACACCGTGCCAGTCGAGGCGTTCCAGTACGAGGAGCACGTGGACGGCACCGACCACGACAAGTACCTGTGGGGCAACGCGGCCTGGGCGCTCGCGGCCCGGGTCAATCAGGCGTTCTCGCTCTACGGCTGGTGCGCCTGCATCCGCGGCGTGGAGAGCGGCGGCCTGGTGGAAGGTCTGCCGGTGCACAACTTCCGCACCGACTCCGGCGACATCGCGATGAAGTGCCCCACGGAGGTGCCCATCACCGACCGGCGTGAGAAGGAGCTGGCCGATCTCGGGTTCGCGCCGCTGGTGCACTGCAAGGGCACTCCCAACGCGGCCTTCTTCAGCGTCCAGTCCGCCCAGAAGGCCAAGGTGTACGACAAGGACGCGGCCACGGCCAACGCGCGCATCTCGGCGCAGCTGCCGTACATCTTCGCGGTCTCGCGGTTTGCCCATTACCTCAAGACGATGATGCGCGACAAGATCGGCGGCTACATGTCGCGGACCGACGCGCAGATGTTCCTCAACAACTGGATCTCCAACTACGTCGTGGCCAACGACGACGCGCCGCTGTCGGTCAAGGCCAAGCGGCCGCTCAAGGAGGCGAGGGTGGACGTCCAGGAGGATCCCAGGAAGCCGGGCGTGTATCGGGCTATCGCCTTCCTTCGGCCCCACTTCCAGCTCGATGAGTTGAGCGTGTCCATGCGTTTGGTGGCTGAGTTGCCGGCGCCAGCCAAATAGCGTAGTCCGTTCTCGGAGATAGCCGGTATTACTTGCAGTCCGGGCTTCGTCCGGCGGGGGAGGAAAACCGTATGGCGTTCGATGCGTTTCTCAAGATCGAAGGGGTGGACGGAGAGTCCACCCGAAAGGGCTTCGAGAAGCAGACGGAAATCTTCTCGTACAGTTTTGGGGCCAGTAATCCCTCGACGGTCGGGTCCGGCGGCGGCGGCGGCGGCGGTGGCAAGGTCTCCGTCAGCAGCTTCAACATCATGAAAAAGACCGACTCGGCGAGCCCGCTGCTCTTCCTGGCCTGCTGCCAGGGCGACCACTATGCCAAGGCCTCGGTCACGCTGAACAAGTCGGCCGGCAAGGCGCCGATCGACTTCGTCAAGTACGAGTTCGAGGAAGTGTACGTCGACAGCATCCAGTGGTCGGGCGCGAGCGGCGGCGACGACTCCCCGATGGAAAGTGTCTCGTTCTCCTTCGGCAAGGTGAGCATCACCTACACGCCGCAGAAGGCGGACGGGTCCAAGGGCAGTCCGGCGGTCGGCGCCTGGGACCTCACGCTCGTGTCGGCCTGAGCACGGCCGGGCAGGTGACGTGAATCCGCAGGAGCTGCTTCGGGCCGGCCGTCTGGACGAGGCCATCGAAACGCTGGGCGCGGAGCTCCGGGTCGAGCCCGCCGACGCGCGGCGCCGAACGTTTCTGTTCGAGCTGCTGTGCTTCGCGGGCGCGTACCAGCGAGCGGAAAAGCAGCTTGATATCCTCGCGCAGCGCGGACCCGACGCGGCCATGGGCACGCTGCTCTACCGCAGCGCGCTGCATGCGGAGCAGGTTCGGCAGGAGATGTTTCTCGAGGGCAGGCTCCCCACGGGGCCTGCCCCCCGCCCGGTCTCGGGGCGCCTCAACGGCAAACCGTTCCAGTCCCTCACCGACGCCGATCCGCGCATCGGCGCCAGGCTGGAAGTGTATGCGGCGGGGCAGTACACCTGGATCCCCTTCGAGCAGATCGCGTCCGTGCGCATGAGCGCGCCGTCGCGGCTTCGTGACCTGCTCTGGGCCCCGGCATCGGTGCGCACCGGGGCGGACTTCCGCGGCGCGGAGCTGGGCGAGGTCCTGCTGCCCGTGCTCGCGCCGCTGACATGGCAGGACCCGAACAACGCCGTACGACTGGGACGGGTCACCGAATGGCGCGACCTGGGCGAGGGGATCGAGGGTCCCGTCGGCCAGAAGCTGTTGCTCGTCGATGGTGAAGAGTTCCCGATGCTGGAGCTCCGCGAACTCGACATCGTGCCGGCCACCATCGCGGTCAGTTGAGTTCCGGATGCCGCTGCGTGGCGACCTCCTGAATCCGATCCCGGGTACGGATCCGGCCGGCGTCGACCTCCGGTACGACCCGATCTACGACAAGATCAAGGAAGCCCGGCATCAGGACGACGACGCCCCGCAGGGCGACTGGCAGCGGGAACGCAAGGTCGCCGACTTCGCCCTCGTCGCAAAGCTGGCCGGCGACGCGCTCGCCGGCCGGTCCAAGGATCTCCAGCTCGCCGCGTGGCTCACCGAGGCCCAGCTCCACCGCGAAGGGTTCGCCGGCCTGCTGTCCGGCCTCAACCTCATCCGATCCCTGCTGGTCGACTTCTGGGACGGACTCCATCCACCCATCGAAGACGGCGACCCCGAGCTGCGGGCGGCTCCGCTCGCGTGGGTCGGGTACGCGCTCGCCCCGCTGGTGCGCTCGGTCCCGCTCAACCGTGCCGGCCACGACTTCTTCAAGTACAAGGAGTCGCGACTGGTCGGGTTCGAGGCCGATGCCGCCAACGACCAGAAGGCCGCGCAGGCCCGCCAGCAGGCGATCGCCGACGGCAAGCTGCCGGGCGAGGAGTTCGACAGGGGGTTCGCGTCCACCCCCAAGAGCTGGTACAAAAGCGCGGCCGCTGATCTGGCGGGCTGCAGCGACGCGGTGGAGGCGCTCGACGCCATCTGCAAGGAGCGGTTCGGCGACGTCTCGCCCAGCTTCTCGAAGCTGCAGGAGGCGTTGGCCGAGGTGCAGCGCGTGGCGCGACAGCTCCTGGCCAGAAAGCTGGAGCTCGACCCCGATCCGCCGGAGCCGGAACCGGTCGCGCCGGTCAGCGGGAACGGCGCGGATCCGGCGGCCCCTCCTGCGCAAGCGGAGCGACCGATGAACGTATCCGAGGCGGCGGATCGGGAGGACGCCACCTCGCGGGTGGTGGCCGCGGCGCGATTCCTCCGGCGCACCGAGCCGCGCAATCCCGCCTCGTACCTGCTGCTCCGGGGCTTCCGGTGGGGAGAGGTAAGAGCCCAGGGCGCAAGCCCCGATCCCCGGCTGCTCGACGCCCCGACGACCCAGGTCCGCACCCACCTGAAGGGCCTGCTGCTCGAGGCCAAGTGGGGGCAACTCCTCGAATCGGCCGAGGGGGTCATGGCGACGCCGGCCGGCCGCGGGTGGCTCGACCTGCAGCGCTACGTCCTCGCGGCCTGCAAGGGACTGGGCGGCGAATACGACGCCGTGGCCCGGGCCATCCGGAGCGAGCTTAGGGCGCTGCTGGCCGACGTGCCGCGGCTCACCACCACGACGCTGATGGACGACATGCCCACCGCCAACCACGAGACGCTCCAGTGGCTGCGCGACGGGCACTTCCTGGCCGGCGCCGACGGCGGCGAGCCGGGTTCCGATAGCGGCGACGCGGAGGAAGTTTCACCCCCCGCCGCGCGTGGCGCCGGTGCTCCCGACCCGGCTTTCCAAAGCGCGCTTCTCGAGGCGCGCGCGGGCCGACCTCAGCGCGGCATCGAGATGCTGATGGGCGCGCTGGCCAGGGAAAAGACGGCCCGGGCCCGCTTCCTCCGGCGCACCCAGGTCTCCCGCATGATGGTCGAGGCCGGCCTCGAGACCATCGCCGTGCCGATTCTCGAGGAGCTGCTGGAGCTGGTCGAGCGTCACAACCTGGCGGAGTGGGAATCGGGCGAGCTGGTGGCGGAGCCGATGGCGCTGCTGCACCGGTGCATGGACAAGGTGCCGGCGGAAGTGGTGAAGGGCCCGCACACCCAGGCGAGCCTGTACCCGCGGATCTGCAGTCTCGATCCTCTCCAGGCGATGAGCCTCACGCAGTCGTGACCCGATGAAAGCTCCCGGCGCCGAGAAGACGGTCCGGCTCTCCCTCCTCGACCGGCTCGTCGACCGGCAGCCGAAGGTGTCCGCCGACGAGTCGATGAGCTGGAGGGAGTCGGTGGAGACACTCAAGGCGTCGGTGCGGCACGACCTCGAGTGGCTGCTCAACACCCGGCGGATTCCCGAGGAGGCTCCGGAGTCGTTCCAGGAGCTGACCCGGTCGCTGTATCACTTCGGATTTCCCGACATCACCTCCATGGGTCGCGACTCCAAGGAGGTCCGCACCCGGCTCCTCCGGCAGGTCGAGGAGACCATCGCCACCTTCGAGCCGCGTCTCGCGGGGGTTCGGGTGTCGCTGTCGGAAACCACCGACGACGGCAGGCGGCAGTTGCGCTTCATCATCGAAGGAATGCTCCGCATGGAGCCGAATCCCGAGCGGGTCGTCTTCGACACGGTGCTCGAGATCTCCAGTGGCGAGTACCGGGTCAAGGGAGACGGCGGTGCGTGACGATCTGCTGTACTACTACGAGCGCGAGCTGACGTATCTCCGGCGCATGGGCGCGGAGTTCGCCGGGCGGTATCCCAAGGTGGCATCGCGACTCCAGCTCGAGCCCGACAAGTGCGAGGACCCCCACATCGAGCGCTTGCTCGAGGGGTTCGCGTTCCTCGCCGCGCGGGTCCATCTCAAGATCGACGACGATTTTCCGGAGATCACGGAAGCCTTCCTCAACGTCGTCTACCCGCACTACATCCGGCCGCTGCCGGCGATGTCGCTGGTCGAGTTCCAGCTCGACCCGGAGCAGGGGAAGCTGACGACGGGCTACCGGATCCCCCGCGACACGCTCATGTACTCGCGCCCGGTGGGCGGAGTGCCGTGCAAGTTCAAGACGTGCTACGACACCACGCTGTGGCCGCTCACGGTGGCCGCGGCGCAGTGGCAGACGCCGGACCGGCTCTCGCCTCCGGTCAAGGACCTCGAGGCCTCCGCCGCGTTCCGGCTGGAGCTTCAGTGCCTCCCCGAGCTCACCTTCGAGAAGCTCGAGCTGGATTCCCTCCGCTTCCACCTGAGCGGCGACGCCAACCTGGTGTACACGCTCTACGAGCTGCTCTGCAACAACTGCCTGCGGGTCGTCGCCCGCGATCCGACGCCGGGGTCCAGGCGCAAGCCGGTGCTCCTGCCGGCGACCGTCCTCCGACCGGTCGGGTTCGGAGAGGATGAAGGCATCCTGCCGTATCCCGGGCGATCGTTCCTCGCCTACCGGCTGCTGCAGGAGTACTTCACCTTCCCCGAGAAGTTTCTCTTCTTCGACCTCTCGGGATTCGACGAGATCCGGGCCGCGGGCTTCGGCGACCGGGTCGAGTTTGTCTTCCTCATCTCCCCGTTCGAGCGGAGCGATCGCCGTCCGCTCCTGGAGGGCGGCGTCACGGCCCGGACCATCCGCCTCGGGTGCACGCCGGTCGTCAATCTGTTCCCCCAGACCTCGGAGCCGGTCCTGCTCGACCAGCGGCGCCACGAGTACCTCGTGATCGCCGATGCGCGGCGGCGCCTCACCACGGAAATCTTCTCGGTGGACGAGGTGGTCGGGGTGACCGCCGGCTCTCCGGAGCCGGTGCGCTTCGAGCCGTTCTACTCCTACCGGCACGGCGTGGAGCGCCACAAGCAGCAGACCTTCTGGTATGCCCGCCGGCGGCCGATCGGGTGGCAGGCCGATGGCGGTACCGACGTGTATCTGACGTTCGTCGATCTGACCAACCGCATCGTCCAGCCGGGCCTCGACGCGGTGACGGCGCGCCTGACCTGCCACAACGGCGACCTGCCGAGCCGGCTGCCGTTCGGCAACGAGCACGGCGATTTCGAGCTCCATGGCGGCGGGCCCATCAAGAAGACAGTGGCGCTGGTCAAACCCACCGACGTCGTGCAGCCGCCGCTGGGCAAGCCCCAGCTCTGGCGGATGATCTCCCAGCTCTCGCTCAACTACCTCTCGCTGGTGGAGGGAGGCACGGAGGCGCTGCAGGAGCTGCTTCGCCTTCACAATCCCGCCGAGACGATCTCCGGCGAGCGGCAGATCGAGGGGATCAGGAGCGTGCGAAGCACGCCGCACCATTCGCGGGTCGTCGGCGAGTACGGCGTCACCTTCGCCAGGGGCCGGCGGGTGGAGATCGAATTCGACGAGACCGAGTTCGCGGGCAGCGGCCTCTATCTGTTCGCGAGCGTGCTCGAGCGCTTCCTCGGGCTCTACGCATCCGTCAACAGCTTCTGCGTGCTCGCGGCGCGCAGCCAGCAGCGCAAAGGCATGCTCCGGGAGTGGGCACCGAGGGCGGGATGGAAACCACTTCTCTAGGCCAGCCGGAGCTCAAGGCCGACCTGCGGGAGAACCCGACCTCGTTCGAGTTCTTCCAGGCGGTTCGCGTGCTCGAGCGTCTGTTCCCGGGGCGGAGTCCGGTGGGCGACTTCCACCAGCCGTCCGAGGAGGTCGCGCGGTTCACCGTCAATCCCGACACCGCCTTTCCGGCGTCGGAGATCCAGGCGCTGGACATCGACGACGGGCGCCCGCCGCGCGTGACCGTCAACTTCATGGGCCTGACCGGTCCGGAGGGCGTGCTCCCGTACTGTTACAGCCTGCTGGTCTCCGAGCGGATCAGGGATCGCGACACCGCGGCGCGCGACTTCCTCGACCTCTTCCACCACCGGATCATCTCCCTCTTCTACCGAGCCTGGGAGAAGTACCGGTTCTCGGTGTCGTACGAGCGGGACCAGCAGGACCGGCTGACCCAGCACCTGAAGGATCTGGTGGGCCTCGGCGAGCCCGGCCTGCAGAACCGCCTGGGGATCCGCGACGATGCCGTGCTTTTCTATACCGGACTGCTGGGCCCGCAGCAGCGCTCAGCGGCGGCGCTGGAGCAGCTGATCGGGGACTACTTCGGCGTGCCGGCGGCGGTCGAGCAGTTCGTCGGCGGGTGGTACCCGCTCTCGGCCGGCACCGAGTGCACCATCGGCGAGGAGGGCGATCCGTCCGAGCAGCTCGGGTGGGGCGCCGTGGCCGGGGAAGAGGTGTGGGATCCGCAGGCACGCGTGCGCTTGCGCCTGGGGCCGCTTACGCGCAGCCAGTACGACGAGTTCCTGCCCCTCGGGAGCGCGTACCAGCCGCTGCGTACGCTGACCCGGTTCTTCTGTGGCGAGCAGTTCGATTTCGAGGTGCAGCTCGTGCTGGCTCGGGACGAGGTGCCGCCCAGCATGCTCGGCGGCGAGGGACCCGGGTCGCCGCTCGGCTGGTGTACCTGGATGCGGTCGCGGCCGTTCGCCCGCGACGCGGATGACACGATTCTGACGCTCTGAGAGCGAAGGTGCCTATGAACTTCAACCTGCGGGCGCTCGTCGAGAAGCTCAATCACGAGACCAAGGCCGCCGTCGAGGCCGCGGCGGGGCTGTGCCTCGGCCGCACGCACTACGATGTCGAGATCGAGCACTATCTGATGAAGCTGCTCGACCGCAACGACGGCGACTTCGCCGCCATCCTCAAGCACTACGGGGTGGACCGCTCGCGCCTCGCCTCCGAGCTGACCCGGAGTCTCGACCGGCTCAAGTCGGGGAACGCGCGGAACCCGTCGCTCAGCCCGTCGCTGGTCCGAATGCTGAGCGAGGCGTGGAGCATCGGCTCGCTCAACTACGGCGGCACTTCGGTGCGGAGTGGGTACACGGTGCTGGCATTGGCCACCGATGAGGATCTCTCGCGCCTCATGCGGGACGTGAGCAAGGAGTTCCAGAAGATCCCGCCCGATGCGCTGCGCAACGAGTTCGCCGCCATCGTGGCGACCTCGGTGGAAGAGGAGGGCGCGGCGGAGCCCGGCGTCGAGGAGGGGGCACCGAGGAAAATGGGCGGCAAGACGCCCAACCTCGACGCCTACACCATCAATCTCACCGAGCGCGCCAGGCAGGGAAAGATCGATCCCGTGCTGGGGCGCGACTTCGAGGTGCGGCAGGTGGTGGACATCCTGACGCGCCGCCGCCAGAACAATCCGATTCTGGTGGGCGAGGCGGGCGTGGGCAAGACGGCGGTCGTCGAGGGGTTCGCCATGCGGATCGCCGACGGCGACGTGCCGGCGCCGCTCAAGAACGTCACCCTGCGGACGCTCGACCTGGCGCTGCTCCAGGCGGGGGCGGGGGTCAAGGGCGAGTTCGAGAACCGGCTCAAGGGACTCATCGAGGAGGTGCGGTCGTCGGCGACGCCGATCATCCTGTTCATCGACGAGGCGCACACGATGATCGGCGCCGGGGGCCAGGCGGGCCAGAACGACGCGGCCAACCTGCTCAAGCCGGCGCTGGCGCGCGGCGAGCTCCGGACCATCGCGGCCACCACCTGGTCCGAATACAAGAAGTACTTCGAGAAGGACCCCGCGCTGGCTCGGCGGTTCCAGCTCGTCAAGGTGGAGGAGCCGTCGGAGGACGTCTGCCTGCTCATGATGCGCGGCGTGACGCCGGCGCTCGAGCTGCATCACAGCGTGCGGATCCTGGACGACGGCCTGGATGCGGCGGTCCGGCTCTCGCACCGCTACCTGCCCGACCGCCAGCTTCCGGACAAGGCGGTAAGCGTGCTCGATACCGCCTGCGCGCGCCTGGCGCTCGGCCAGAACGCCACGCCGCCCGCGGTGGAAGACGCGCGGCGGCGTCTGGATGATCTCGAGGTGCAGCGGCGGGTGCTGGAGCGCGAGAGCGCGGTGGGCGCCGACCACAGCGAGCGCCTCGCCGCCATCGCCGCGGCCAAGCTCGAGACCGAAGCCAGATTGGCGACCCTCACCGAGCGCTGGGAGCGGGAGCGGGGATTGGTCGAGAAGATCCGCGAGATCCGGGGACGCCTGGAGGGCACCGGCGGCGACGGCGGCGACCCGGCCGAGCTCCGCGCCGAGCTGGGCCGCCTCAACGAAGAGCTGGAGACGCTTCAGGGCGAGACTCCGCTGGTGCGGGTGTGCGTGGACGGCGGCCTCGTGGGCGAGGTGATCTCTGGCTGGACCGGCGTACCGGTCGGCAAAATGCTGCGCGACGAGCTCGGCACCGTGCTCGGGCTCGAGGGGCACCTGGGCAGCCGGATCATCGGGCAGGGGCACGCGCTCGAGGCCATCAGCCGCCGCATCCGCACGTCGCGCGCGGGGATCGAAGACCCCAACAAGCCGGTGGGCGTGTTCATGCTGGTCGGGCCCAGCGGCGTCGGCAAAACCGAGACCGCGCTGGCGCTGTCGGACCTGCTCTACGGCGGTGAGCGCAACGTCATCACCATCAACATGTCCGAGTTCCAGGAGCCGCACACGGTCTCCACGCTCAAGGGCTCGCCACCGGGATACGTCGGCTACGGCGAAGGCGGTGTGCTCACCGAGGCGGTGCGCCGCCGGCCCTATTCCGTGGTGCTGCTCGACGAGGTGGAGAAGGCCCATCCGGACGTGCTGGAGCTCTTCTTCCAGGTGTTCGACAAGGGCGTCATGGACGACGGTGAAGGACGGCAGATCGATTTCCGGAACACCATCATCATCCTCACCACCAACGCCGGCACGGAGACGCTCACCAAGCTGTGCGCCGACCCCGAGACGATGCCGGTGGCGGAGGGGCTGGTGAAGGCGCTCAAGCCGGAGCTCGACAAGACGTTCAAGCCCGCGTTCCTGGGTCGGATGGTCATCATTCCCTATTTCCCCATCCGCGACGAGGCGCTCAAGCGGATCGTCAACCTCAAGCTCGCCAAGGTCCGGCGGCGCATCCTGGAGACCCACAAGGTCGATCTGCTGCACGACGACGTGCTGGTGGAGGAGGTGGCGCGGCGCTGCACCGAAGTCGAGAGCGGCGCGCGGAACGTGGACAACATCCTGACCAACACG
>Ga0075292_1000036_pt1 | contig 11463 bp, 8 predicted proteins | sample SF_Rice_20C_80N__FD_69758 | JGI IMG/M metagenome (GOLD analysis project Ga0075292, IMG submission 69758) | Rice paddy soil microbial communities from Twitchell Island, California, USA - SF_Rice_20C_80N_403 | ecosystem: Environmental > Terrestrial > Soil > Paddy field/soil | place: USA: Twitchell...
GATCTCGGGAAAGTTCCCCTTGTCGTCGCCGATGGCGTGCTGCAGCGCATTGAGCGTGGCGAAGTAGAGCAAGTCCGCATCGGCCTTGTCGCGAAGCGAGAAGACCCCGCTCGCGAAGAACTCGCCCGACCGCTCCTTGGCGAACACCACGTCGTGGAACACCTCCTCGACGCGGTCCGGGGTGATCCCCTCGAGGTTCTCCGTCATCTCCACCAGTAGCGGATGGGGGTCGTCGCGAAGCGGCGGCGCCACCGGCTCGATTTGCGACTCCACGTCGATAACGTTGACGAGAAGGAGCGAATGATGGGCGGTGAGCGCGCGGCCCGACTCGGAGATCAGGCGGGGCATCGGCAGCTCTTCGGTGCGACACACGTTGCCGATGGTGTAGACCACGTCGTTGGCGTATTCCCGCATCGAGTAGTTCATGCTGGCAGGCCGGGTAGACCGCGAGCCGTCGTAATCCACCCCGAGGCCGCCACCCACGTCCACGTGCGTGACGTCAAATCCCATGGCGCGCAGCTCGGCGTAGTAGCGGCCGATCTCCTCGAGGCCCGCCTTCACGTATCGGATATCCGTGATCTGGCTGCCGAGATGGAAGTGGACGAGCTTGAGGATGTCCTTGCGGCCACCCCGCTCGAGCTGGTCGAGCAGCTTCATCAGCTCCACGGCGCCGAGGCCGAACTTGGAGCGCTCCCCCCCGCTCTTGGCCCACCGGCCCGACCCCTCGGTGGCCAGCTTGATGCGGATCCCGGCCGTGGGCTGGACGCCCATTTCGTCGGCCACCTTGAGCAGCACCTCGAGCTCGGTGAGCTGCTCCAGCACGATCATCACGGTATGCCCGAGCTTCTGGCCCATCAGGGCCAGCCGCATGAACTCTTCGTCCTTGTATCCGTTGCAGACGATCAGGTGATCGGTGCTCTCGTTGAGACCCAGAATGGCCTGCAACTCGGGCTTGCTGCCGCACTCGAGGCCGACCCCGTGGGGCGCGCCGAACTCCACGATCTCCTGCACCACATGCCGCTGCTGGTTGACCTTGATCGGATAGACCGTGGTGTAGGTACTGTCGTAACCGAACTCCTTGATGGCATTCTGGAATTCGGAGGCGAGCGCGTGAATGCGCGAACGGAGGATGTCCGAGAACCGCAGCAGGAGCGGCAACCCGACGCCCTGTTCCTTGAGATCCATGGCCAGGTTGTAGAGATCGAGCCCGCGCTTCCGGTTGGCGTCGGGATGCACGGTGACGTGGCCGTCCGGGTTGATCCGGAAGTACCCCTGCCCCCAGCCGCTCATGTTGTAGAGCTTTTCGGCGTCCTTGGTGGTCCAGGCGGGCAGCGCAGCGATAGTGGCGATGGTAGGGCTCCGGGCGAATGGGCGAAGGGGCAATTGTAATCCCTTCGTGGCGCAGGCGCCACACATCGCCGCGGCGGCCCCACCTGCAGGTCCTGGCACTTCCGGTAACCACTTCTCCGACATGCTAGTGCCCGCGAGCCGCAAGCCCGGAACGGGCGTCGGGATGGGCACAAAGCTCGCGTTTTCGCCCTCCGCAGGTCAGGGGTCAGGAAGCAAGCACACGGACTGCCGAAGAATCGAGGAACGTATGGTCGTGACCAGTCTGATCACCGTGCGGCGGCTCTCTCCGGAGATCCGCCTCCGCCTGGAGATCCAGTTCGCCAAGGCTTTCGAGGCTCTGGCGGAGACCTATTGCATACAAGCGGTGGAATTCGTGCGGCGGCTGCGTACCCGCCTGCCGATCGAGGAGTCGCTCGACCGCTTCGTTCGCGAGGTGGGCGTTCCCGCCGCCATGGAGGAGACGGTTCGGGCGCGGGCGCTCATCACGCTGGCGCCGCTCGCCAGCAGCGTGCGTGAGGCTGACAAGGGCGGGGCGGGCTGGAACCCGCTTCGGCCCGACCAGCTGTTCGAGACGATCCTGCGCCGGGCGCACGACTCGGAGGGGATTGCGCTCGACTGCCGGATGGCCGCCTCCGTGTCCGCCGAGGCGGTGGCCGCCACCCACCTCACGATGGCGCTGGGCACCGCGGAGGTCCTGGACGGGGAGTACTCGCCGGACGAAGCCATCATGCACTACATCCGGTATTTCAACCTGCCCTCACTGGAAGCCCAGATGCTCCTGCGCCGGGCCCTCGCCCAGCTCGCGGCGCGGGAAGACTACCTGCCGAACACGTTGTTCGAGCGGTCGATGTCGGGTAGCGCCTGGCGCGGGTCTACCGTCACCCTGCGCACCGGCCTGGCGCTCCGCACCCGGTAGGCGAAGCGCGGCCCGAGGTTCCACATCTCCACGGGGAGAGTGACCCTCTCCGTGGAGCCGTCATCATAGGCCAGGTCCATCTCCAGCGGCAACGTCATGCTGCCGCGATTGGAGAGATACACCTTCTGCCGGCCCTCCTTGGTGGTTACCGAGTCCACCGCCTGGTCCAGCCGAGCGGCGGTGAAGATCCAGTCCCGCCAGAACCAGTCCAGGTCCATTCCCGAGACATCACGCATGAGCCGGAAGAAGTCGGCGGGGGTGGGGTGCTTGTAGGCCCACGTATGGATGTACTCTCGAAACGCGCGGTCGAAGCGGTCCTTGCCCAGGACCTCGTACCGCAGGGTCTGCATCATGAGGGCAGGCTTCTGGTAGGCGGTCCAGAACAGGTCCTTCGATTCCACCGGGCGGGTGATGAGCGGCTGCTCCCGGGACGGGGCGGCGTGATCGGGATAGAGATGCAGCGGGTGGACCTCGATGCTATCCCCGTAGGGCGTTCCCGCGAAATACCTGGCCGCGTTGCCCAGGTCGATAAAGGTGTTGAACCCTTCGTCCATCCAGGGGTAGAGCCGCTCGTTACTCCCCACGATCATGGGCATCCACTGATGGCCGAGCTCGTGCGCGAGAACCCACTGGCGGTCTTCGCGGGAAGGGCTCCGGGGGCAAAAGGTGATCATGGGGTATTCCATGCCCTCGATCGGGCCCTCGATGCTCGTGACGTGCGGGTACGGATAGGGGTACCATTGCTCGCTGTAGTACCGGAGGCCCTCCCGGACCATTCGGTTGGCCTCCTGCCATTCCGGCGCGGACGGACGATAGAGAGTGTGGACCAGGATGCCCTCATAGCCGCTCGCGTCCCACCGAAAATCCGGCGCGGCCCCGAACGCAAAGTCGCGAACGCTGTCGGCGATGAAGTGCCAGGTCAGGCTGCCCGACCGCGCCGGCCTCGTCCGCGCGGCCTGACCCGCCTCGTCCGCGGTGACGATGGGTACCGGCTCGGTGGAAGTACGCGCCCGGGCAAGCCTCGAGCGCTGGGTGGCGGTGAGCACCTGCTCGGGATTCGCGAGGGTGCCGGTGGCCCCCACGAGGTACGACGCCGGCACGGTGAGCGACACGTCGAAGTGTCCGTATTCGAGGTAAAACTCGCCCGCGCCGATGTAGGGATCGTGATTCCAGCCCCGGACGTCGTCATACACCGCCATGCGAGGGTACCATTGCCCCATCTCGTAGAGCGTACCGTCGCGGCCCATACGTCCCGCGCCGTAATCGGGTACGGTGAAGCGCCACGCGATGGATAGATCCATGGAGGCGCCGGGGGCCAGCGGGCGCGGGAGATCGACGCGCATGGTGGTGCCGTACACCACGGGCCGGACCTTGGCGAGCCCCACGCGCAGGCTGTCCAGCCGCATGCCGCCGGGGAATCCCTGGCAGGAGAAGTCGAAGGTGCTGCCGAGAAAGACCAGCGGCGGCTGATCGAGCTGTTCCGTGATGCTCGTGGGACCACAGATGTTCTGGTCGAGGAAGAGCCAGAGATAGGGCAGTGGATCCGGAGACCGGTTGACGTAGTGAATCGTCTCCCGGCCTCGCAGCTCGTGCTTCCCGGTGTCGAGAGTGGCCACGATGCGGTAGTCGGCCCGCTGTTGCCAGTAGCGGGAGCCCGGCCGGCCGGAGCCGGTGCGAACCAGATTGGGCGCGGGAAGCGGCAGCGGCCGGAACGGAGAAGCGCCGTCCGGGGCCGGTCCGCCCGGTGCGCCCGGGGAGGGGGTCTGGGCGGCCGCAGGACCGGCGAGCGACGCCGCGAGCAGGAAGGTAGCCGCGAGTCGGGCGGACATCGGGACTCCGCGTGGCGAGGGGGTGGCGACGAACATACTGCCGCCGTACGGGGCGGCAAGGCGCTCGGAGGCTGGCAAATTCGTTCCCGGATTGTCATTGTACACGGCGTCTTCGCCATTACACCACACTTCAAGGAGCCGCCATGTCGAGTCGAGCCTCCCTCGCCGGTCTGACACTTCTGGCGATTGCCGGCTGTCGGTCCGACCAGCCGCCTGCGCATGCTTCGCCGGGCGCGACGACCGCGCCGCCCGCCAACGTCGTCACATTCATCGCGCGAGACTTCGGGTTCGAGGGGCCCGCGCAGATTCCCGCCGGTGTTACGACCTTTCGGCTCGACAACCAGGGCAAGGAGCTGCACCATCTCGTGATCGCCCGGATCGACGGGGGACGCACCTACGACAGTCTGCTCGCCGCGATGCGGAAGCCCGGACCGCCGCCGGCCTGGATGCATCTCGTGGGCGGGCCGAACGCGGGCATGCCTGGCGCGAGCTCGAATGCCACCATCGACGTCGGGGAGGGGCACTACGCGATTCTCTGCTTCATCCCGTCGGCCGACGGAGTCCCTCACATGGCCAAGGGGATGGTCGCGCCGCTCGAGGTAACGGCCGCATCCGGCCCGGCGGCCCGCACGGTGCCGGCCGACGTCACGATCACCCTGAACGACTACGCGTTCGATCTCTCGTCGCCGCTCGCGCCAGGCAACCACGTGATCCGGGTCAAGAATTCGGGGCAGCAGGATCACGAGGTGGTCGTTGCCCGGTTCGCACCCGGCAAGACGGTCAAGGACGTCGAGGCGTGGGAAAAGAGCGGCTACAAGGGGCCCCCGCCCATCGAGCCGCTCGGCGGCATGGCTCCCATGATGGCGAACACGACGGGGGAGTTCTCGATCGACCTGACGCCGGGCGACTACGCGCTGATCTGCTTCGTCCCCGATGCCAAGGATGGGAAAGCACACCTGATGCACGGCATGATCAAACCCATCAAGGTGGGATGAGCAACTGGCGGCCTCGCCTCACGTCGTCGAACGCCGCAGCGGACTTCCCGTATCCGCGGAGGCCGCCTATGCCTGGCATGGCCGGCCGGGGGCGCTCGAGCGCCTGACGCCGCCATGGGAACGCGTGGAGGTCGTCGAGCCCGGCGCGGGGATCGCCGACGGCTCGCGAACCGTGTTGCGGATCCGGGAGAGCCTCGTCCCCATCCGCTGGGTCTCGCGGTTCCGTGACGTGGTGGCCGGCCGCCAGTTCGTGGACGTCCAGGAGGAAGGGCCGTTCGCACGGTGGACCCACCTGCACAAGTTCGAGCCCGACGGCCCTTCCAGTTCCACACTCACCGACCGGATCGAATACATCCCGCCCCTCGGGCCCGCGGGAGCGGCCGTGGCGCCCATGCTGGTAAAGCGGCGTCTCGAGCGCCTCCTCGACTACCGCCACGAGCTCCTGCGGGCCGACCTCGAGGTCCAGGACCGGCTTGCGGGGCACCCGCCGATGCGGCTGGCTGTCTCCGGCGCCACCGGTCTCATCGGGCGGGCCCTGCTGCCGTTCCTTCAGACCGGCGGACACGAAGTGCGGCGGCTCAGCCGGACGCCCCAGACGGCAAGCGACGCGGACTGGAGCTACGAGGAGGGCCGGATCGATGTGGTCAAGCTCGACGGGCTGGATGGGGTCGTGCACCTGGCCGGCGAGAGCATCGGCGTCCGCTGGACCGAGCGGCGCAAGAAGCGGATCTGGGAGAGCCGGGCCATCGGCACCCGCTTTCTCTGCGAGACGCTGGCCCGGCTCCACCGGCCACCGAAAGTCCTGGTTTGCGCATCGGCCGTCGGCATCTACGGCGACCGCGGCGACGAGACGCTCTCCGAAGAGAGCACGATTCCACCCCGCACCGCGGGATTCCTCGTGGATGTCGCCCGTGAGTGGGAGGCCGCCACCGAGCCGGCGCGCGCCGCCGGCATTCGGGTCGTGAACCTCCGGCTCGGCATCGTCCTCACGCCGGCGGGCGGCGCCCTGGCCAGCCTCCTCCGTCCGTTCCGGCTCGGGCTCGGAGGACGGGTCGGCAGCGGCCGTCAGTGGATGAGCTGGATCGGTATCGACGACGTGGTGGGGGCCATCCACCACGCGCTGCTGACCGAATCCCTGAGCGGCCCGGTGAACGCCACGTCGCCTCACCCCCGGACCAACCAGGAGTTCGCGGCGGCCCTCGGCCGGGTGCTGCAGCGCCCCTCGAATCTTCCGGTTCCGGCCGGAGCCGTCCGCCTGGTCCTGGGAGAGATGGGCGAAGCCGCGCTGCTCTCGAGCGCGCGCGTGGTGCCGACCCGCCTCCTCGAGTCGGGCTACGCCTTCCGCCATCCCCATCTGCCGGGGTCGCTCAAGTTTCTGCTCGGAGCCGCGAAGGAGTAGCTTTCCCCGATGCAAGCCCCGAAGGCGGTCGTGCTCCTGAGCGGCGGGATGGACTCGACCACGACCGCCGCCATCGCTCGACACCGAGGGTTCGACGTACACGCGCTGAGCATCCGGTACGGACAGCGTCACGCCGTGGAACTCGACGCGGCGCAACGGGTTGCGTCCGCGCTGGGCATCCGGCATCACGTCACCATCGACATCGATCTCCGGGCGTTCGGCGGCTCCGCGCTGACCAGCGACATTGCGGTGCCCAAGGATACGCCGCTCGACCGGATCGGCGAGGCCATTCCCGCCACCTACGTTCCCGCGCGCAACACGGTCTTTCTTGCGCTCGCGCTCGCGTGGGCCGAGACGCTCGAGGGCCGGGACATCTTCCTCGGCGCCAACGCGCTCGACTACAGTGGCTACCCCGACTGCCGCCCCGAATACATCGAAGCGTTCGAGCGAATGGCCAACCTCGCCACCCGTGCCGGGGTGGAGGGCCGGGGACGCTTCACGATCCACACCCCGCTCATCGCTCTCTCCAAGAGGGAGATCGTGCTCCGGGGGCTGGCGCTCGGCGTGGACTATGGCCTTACCTCGACCTGCTACGATCCCGACGCCGAGGGGGCGGCATGCGGCCGCTGCGAAGCCTGCCTGCTGCGGCTCAAGGGGTTCGAAGAGGCGGGGGTGGGGGATCCGGGGCGGTACAGATAGCGGGAACCGGGAAGCGGGATTGGCGTCCCCGGCTCCCAGGTTCCTGCTACCTTTGTCCCCATGTCCTACGCGGTCAAGGAGATCTTCTACACCCTCCAGGGCGAGGGGGCCAATACCGGTCGTCCCGCGGTGTTCTGCCGATTCGCCGGATGCAATCTCTGGAGCGGACGGGAGCGGGATCGGGAGGACGCCGTCTGCCGCTTCTGCGACACCGATTTCGTCGGCCTGGACGGCCCGGGCGGGGGCGCGTTCGCGTCGGCGAGGATGCTCGCCGAGGCCGTGGCAGCGGCCTGGCCGCCGCGTGAAGGCCCGGCGCGCGGGCTGGTGGTGTGCACCGGCGGCGAGCCGCTGCTCCAGCTCGACGAGCCGCTGATCGCCGCGCTGCACGCGGCCGGGTTCGAGGTGGCAGTGGAGACGAACGGGACGGTCGCCCCGCCGGGGGGCATCGACTGGCTGTGCGTCAGTCCCAAAGCCGGTGCCACGCTGGTGGTGCGGGAGGGGAACGAGCTCAAGCTGGTGTACCCGCAGAAGGGGGGTGAGCCGGAGCGCTACGAGGGGCTGGGCTTCGAGCACTTCTTCCTTCAGCCGATGGATGGCCCGGATCGGGAGACCAATACCGCCGCGGCGTTGCGCTATTGCCTGGCGCATCCGCGCTGGCGACTCAGCCTGCAGACGCATAAGCTTCTCGGCATTCCCTGATTCCCTCTCCCGAGTTTTCATGCACGGCTATTCCGATCGCATCAATCACGCGTTCGCCTTTGCCGCCAAATACTATGGAGCCGCCGCACCGGCGGGCTCGGGGATGGACTATCTCGCGCACCCGGCCAACGTGGCCATCATTCTGGCGCGCTACGGCTGCGAGCAGGTGACGATCGTCGCGGGTATTCTCCACCACGTGCTCGAGGAGACGCCGCCCCACCGGTGGCCCCTCCTGGAGCACAAGATCACCGAGAAATTCGGGCCGGTCGTGCTGGCCGTGGCCAAGGACGCGCTCGAGCCCAAGTTCGATCGCCGTGGCGGCGAGCGCCCGTGGCGGGCTTGCAAGCAGGAATACCTGAGCCAGCTCGCCACCGCCGAGCCCCGCGCGCTCGACATCTGCGTCGCCGACGAGATCCATGGCTGCGGATCCATTACCACTGCGCTGAGGCGCCTGGGTATCGAGTATCTCCGGACGGTGTCGCAGGCGGGGGCCGATCAGACCATCTGGTGGTATCGCTCGATGCTGGAGATCGTCTCGGCGCGCGAGGATTGGCCGCGCCGTGAAATGCTGAACGAGCTGAGACTCATGAGCGCCGATCTGGTGCGGGGTCTCCGGGAACACGAGGAGGGATCGTGAGACGGATGGCGACCGCGGCAGCGCTGATGGCTCTCTCCGGATGCGCTCCGGGCGGCGGTCCTCCCATCCCGCTCAATCCGGTGCGGTTCCTCTCCATCAATGATGTGTACGTGACCGACACGATGGCCGACGGGCAGGGTGGTCTGGCCCGGGTGGCAACGGTCCGCCGCCGGCTGGCGGATCAGGGGCCGGTGATCTTTGTGCTCGCGGGCGATCTGCTGAGCCCGAGCCTCCTCAGCAAGTACCACAACGGTCACCAGATGGTGGAGGCACTCGACTCGGCCCGCCTCGACTACGCCACGTTCGGCAATCACGAGTTCGAGCTTCCCGTGGACACGTTGGACGCGCGAATCGCGGAATCCACCTTCAAGTGGCTCTCGAGCAACTGCACCCTCGCCGACGGCACTCCCTTCCCCAAGGTGCTGCCGTGGGACACGGTCCACGTCTCGGGATACAAGGTGGGCCTTTTCGGCTTGACTCTTCAGGGGCCGTACCGGAAGCAGGTGCGCTGCTCCAGTCCCGACAGCGCGGCTCACGTTGCGATAGACACCCTGGTGGAACAGGGCGCCGAGCTGATCGTGGCGGTCACCCATCAGACGATCCAGGCCGATCGCGATCTGCTGGCGCGCGAGCCCAATCTGGATCTCGTGCTGGGCGGACATGAGCACGAGCACCACGATTCGGTGGTCTCGGGGCGGCACGTCCTCAAGGCCGACGCCAACTCGCGCACCGCCCAATTCGTCACCCTCTGGGGAGGCAAGGGAAAGTGGCGCCAGGCGGTGGGGCTGGTGCACATCGACTCCCGGCTTCCTGACGACAGCCTGGTCGGTCCGGTGGTGCGGGCCTGGGACGATTCCCTCCGGCGGCGCCTGGGTCCCGAGCGGGTGCTGGCCCGCACCTCGACACCCATCGATGCGCGCGACGTCGTCGGGAGGTCGCAGGAGTCGGTGCTCGGCGACCTCGTGACCGATGCCATGCGGGCGGGGACCGGTGCCGACGTGGCCATGCTGAACGCGGGCTCCCTTCGCCTCGATGATGTCATCGTGCCGGGGCGTATCACCAACTACCAGCTCGAATCCATTTTTCTCTTTGCCGATGAGACCCGGGTCATCACCTTCATGCTGAGCGGGGCCCGGCTGCGGGAGATTCTGGAGCACGGCGTCGCCGACGGGTCGCTCGGCAAGGGGCCGTTCCTCCAGGTCTCCGGCGTGCGGTTCACCTACGACCCGGCAGCGCCCTCCGGCAGCCGGATCGTCGGCGAGCTGACCCGCCCGTCGGGCGCAGTCATCCACCCCGGAGACAGTCTCAAGACGTCGTTCCCGGTCTATCCCGCGTGCGAGCGGGGCGACGGGTACGACGTGCCCGAAGCCGGGGCCGGGTGCGCCAGCCGCGACTCGGCACCTCGGGCGGTGGATCTGTTGTCGAAGTACCTCACGGATTCACTCGGCGGAACCATTGTGGAGCCGGCCGGCGGGCGGATCAAGCGGGCGGGAAACACAAATCCCGGCTGAGTTGACACTCGCCGGGACCGGAGCCTTAGCAATTTTCATCACCCAGGCTGCAAGGCCGAAATCCCTGGGGCCCCGAAGGGCTATGTCTCTGTAACTGGTCGGGAAGTTAGCGGCTCCATACCCCTGTAGGCAAGTCGTTGTTACAATTTGTTACATGGTTGTCTCCCTCCGACTCAAGTATCGGCGGGGGCGGGGTCGATATTAGTTCGAACCGTCGGCTCCCATCTAACCACACGAATTGGTATTATTTGCGATGGCTTTAACGCCCTCCAGCGCTCTTCTTTCCCTTCCCAGTGCGTTTGCTGCGGCGTGCCGCCTCTCCCGGACGGAAGGGGAGCTGTTCGAGCGCTGCCGGGTGGCCCTCGTCCGACGATTCCAAAGCGAATACATCTGGTTCACTCTGGTCTCCCCCACCGAGACGATTCCCCGGGTGGGCCCCGCCAGGGGGTTCGAGGGTGCCCAGGAGGTGGCCCGCCTGGGCAGCGGCGAGACCGAGGTCGTCATCCACGCCGACCAGGCCGTGGCAGGCGACATGCGCGCCGTGGCCATGCCGTTGGCGCTCGGGCTCAGCGTGGTCCTCGAGCTCCGAAGCATCCTGCTCGAGCGCCAGGCAACCCTCGATGACGCGGTGTTCCAGCTTCGCGCGCTGCGGCAGGTGGCACGCCTGCTGTCTTCGGTCCACTCCACGGAGGAGACCGAGCAGCTCGTCCTCGACTTCATGGCCGAGGTGTTCTTCGCCTGGTGGGCCTGTCTCTACCGGCCCGAGGCCGAGAGCTACACACCCAAGGTCTTCCGGTCCCTCAATGACCGCCTCCGCCCTGCTCCCATCGATCGCGCCGCTCTCGACCGGGCCCTCCCCACGGGCAGTGCCTCGACCGGCGCCGAGGATGCGGAGGTGGCGTCCCTGATCGGTCCCGGGGCCGAGCTGGTGGTGCCCCTGGACGCCGGCTCCGAGCGCATGGCGGTGCTGGTGCTCGGCTCCCGGATCAGCGACAAGCTGTACGGCCGGGCCGAGCTGGAGCTGGCCGGTACGCTCTCCTTTGCCGCCGCCATTGCGCTCAAGAACTCCGAGCTGGTCGAGCAGCTCCACAGTGCCGCCACCACCGACGAGCTGACGGGATTGTACAACCGGCGCGCGCTGGAAGAGCGTCTTGGGGCCGAGATTTCCCGCAGCCTGCGCCACCAGTTGCATACCAGCGTGCTCCTGCTCGACCTCGACCGTTTCAAGGCGGTAAACGATTCCATGGGCCATGCGGCGGGCGACCGGCTTCTGATTCATGTGGCCAAGATCCTGAAGCAGCAGTGCCGGGCGCTCGATGTGGTGGGCCGGCTCGGGGGCGACGAGTTTCTGGTGATCCTGCCGATGACCAAGCCCACCGAGGCGCAGGTGTTCGTCGCGCGGGTGCAGGCAAGCGTGCGCGACATGGA
>Ga0075292_1000037_pt1 | contig 11323 bp, 11 predicted proteins | sample SF_Rice_20C_80N__FD_69758 | JGI IMG/M metagenome (GOLD analysis project Ga0075292, IMG submission 69758) | Rice paddy soil microbial communities from Twitchell Island, California, USA - SF_Rice_20C_80N_403 | ecosystem: Environmental > Terrestrial > Soil > Paddy field/soil | place: USA: Twitchell...
CGGCAGCGCGACCACCGCGATGTAGGTCGGCGGGGGCTGATCGAACAGCGCCGGTCCCAGCAGCGGCACCCGCTCGAGCCAGGGAATCGGGACGGCGGCCAGCGTGGGCAGATCGAGTCCGGCGCCGGCCGCGCCATACGCGCGGCGGTAGATCGTCCCGGTCAGGCCCACCGCCCCCAGAGTGATCGCCGTGCCCGCGATGATCTGATCGGCGCGCGCACCGACCGCGATGAAGGCGAATACGGCCGCGAGCGCCATGCCGGCGATCACGGCGAGCAGCAATCCCGTCCACGGTCCCCAGCCCGAGGCCCCGAGCGTGGCGGCCAGCGCGCCGGCGAGCATCATGCCCTCGAGCCCGAGATTGATCACCCCGGCTCGCTCGGCCACTGTTTCGCCGGTCGCTGCGAGGAGGAGCGGCGTTCCCACCCGGACCGCCGCGGCCAGGAATCCGGTTGCCATCGGGACGAGCCCGGTCACCGTTCCACCGCTTCGCGCACGGTCACGCGAAGTGCCCGCCTGCCGTATGCGTCCGCGAGAAGCACGACGATGATCACCACGGCCTCGACCACCGCCACCGCTACCGCCGGCACGCCCGCCTCGCGCTGCATGGCACCGGCTCCCGCCTCGAGCGCGCCGAACAGGACGCCCGCGGCCACGACACCCAGCGGGTCGAGCCGCGCCAGCAGCGCCACGGCGATCGCCGTGAATCCGTATCCGGGAGACAGGTTCGAATAGAGCGCGTAGCTCACTCCGCCGACCTCGACTCCGCCGGCGACGCCCGCGGCGAGGCCCGAGAGCAGAAGCGCCGAGGCGGTCATTCGCTGAACGTCGATGCGGCCGCCGATGGCCGCGGCGCGAGGCCCGGCGCCGACGGCGCGGAGTCGAAATCCCCAGAGTGTCCGGTTGAAGAGGAGCCAGCATCCCCACCCGCCGATGAGCGCGAGCACGATGCCGAGATGGAGGCGGGTACCCGGGAGGACCGGCAGGCGCGCCGAGGCGGCGATCGGGTCGCTCTGGGGGTAGATGTGCCGGGACTCCTGCAGCGGCCCCTGCACTGTCAGGCTCACCAGCGCTTCGGCGACGAAATTGAGCAGGAGGGTGCTGATGACCTCGAGCACGCCGAAGCGGGCCTTGAGGAGCACGGGCACGACGACCCACGCCGTCCCGGCCAGCGCCGCCGCCGCGAGGGTCGCCGGGATCGCCAGCGTCGCGGGCCACGCACCCATGTGAAGCCCTACCCACGTGGCCGCCATGGCGCCGGCATAGAACTGCCCTTCACCACCGATGTTGAACACGCCGCCGCGGAACGCGAGCGTGATACCGAGACCGATCAGGACGAGGGGGATCGCGCGAACCAGCGTCGCGGAGGTGAAGGCATACCACGAGCCGAACGCGCCGCTCCACAGCGCGCCGAGTGCGGTGACCGCATCGTAGCCCGCGAGCTGGAGTCCTGCGGCGAGAAGCACCAGGCCGGCGAGAAGCGCGGCGATGGAAGCTCTAGCGCCCACCCGCCACCATCATTTCGCCGACCGCCGAGCGCGACACGCCGGCCGGCGTCTCGAGGAGGGCGCCGCGTGACAGCACCAGCACGCGGTCGGCGAGCGCGAGCACCTCATCGAGATCGCTCGAATGGAGCAGGACCGCCGCGCCACTCGCGGCCACGGCCCGAATTCTCCCGTGCACCTCCTCAGTGGCACGGATGTCGAGGCCGCGGGTCGGATCCTCGGCGACGACCACGCGAGGCGCCCGCGCGAGCTCTCGTGCAATCACGAGCTTCTGCTGGTTGCCGCCGCTCAACGTTCGCGTTGCGACGTCGGGCCCTGTCGCCACGATTCCATAATCCCTGAGGAGCCTTCCGGTGAAGGCCCTCGCGGCCCCCCAGTCCACCCACCCGCCGCGCAGCCACGGCATGGCTCCCGACGGGCCGAGCACGACGTTTTCGGTGAGGGTCAGCTCGGGGATGAGCCCCTCCGTGGTGCGATCCTCCGGGATGAAGGCGACGGGCCCCCTGACGTCGAGCCGGCCCCGCAACACGTGCGCGCGGCCGGCGACGGCTCGGAGCAGCTCACGCTGCCCGTTGCCTTCGACCGCGGCCACGCCGACGATCTCTCCGCCCTGCACCGAGAGGGAGGCACACCGCACCGCGATGCCGAGTCCGGTCTCGCGCGCCACTTCCAGCGAGTCGGCCCTGATGAGCGCTGGCCCGGCCGAAGACGGTCGGACGCGGTGCGGCCCTCTTGCCATCGGCTCGCCGGGGCCGATCATGGCGCTCGCGAGGCTCGAGGTGTCGAAGGTCGAGGCAGGTCCGGTGCCGACCACCGCCCCCTGTCGCAGCACCGTCACCGTGTTCGCCGCCGCCAGCGCCTCGTCGAGCTTGTGCGTGATCAGCACCGCCGATCCGCCGGCCACGGTGAAGTCGCGCACGACACGCAGCAGCTCTTCCGCTTCCCCGGGCGCGAGCACGGCCGTCGGCTCGTCGAGCAGGAGGATGCGCGTGTCCGTCGCCAACGCCTTCACGATCTCGAGCCGCTGCTTGAGGGCCACGGTGAGCGAATCGCTCGATGCATCGGGATCCAGCGCCAACCCGACCCGCTCGGTCAGAACCAGAACGCGCCGGTGGAGCGCTGCGGGAGACACGGCCCATCCCGCGGCCAGGGCGACGTTCTCGGCCACCGTCAGGGCGGGCACCGAAGTGAAGTGCTGGTGAACCATGCCGATTCCCAGTCGCCTGGCCGCGCGCGGCGAAGGAATGGACACCGCCGCTCCGTCCACGCGGATCTCTCCCTCGTCGGGCCGTACCAGCCCGAAGGCGACGTGCACCAGCGTCGTCTTGCCCGCGCCGTTCTCGCCCAGGAGCGCGTGCACCTCGCCGGGCCTCAACGTGAAATCGGCCCCGCGCAATGCCTGCACGGGGCCGAAATGCTTCCGGATCCCGCGGAGCTCGAGCGCGGGAACGGTCACAGTCCGGTCGGGTGGTCGTGGAACTCCCACTCGAGCCCGAACCGTTCTGCCAGGTGTGAGGCGAGCGCCTGGACTCCGAGAGTCTCGGTGGCGTAGTGACCGGCGTAGAGCACGTTGATGCCCCACTCGACGGCATCGAAGTATGTGTGGTGCGGACCCTCGCCCGTAATGAACGTGTCGAGGCCGGCATCGCGCGCCGCGGCGATCATGCTTCCTGCCGCTCCGGTGATGATGCCCACCCGCTGCACCACACCCGGACCGCCCGGTATGAGCCGCGCGCCGGCGGCCGCCGCGCCGAGAGCGTGCTGGATTTCGAGCAGGAGGGACTCGCGGGCGCCGAGACGTTGCGGCGCATGGCCCCAGACCCCGATCGGAACTCCGCGGTAGTCGCCGAACCATCCCTCGACGTCGATGCCCAGCCGCTCGGCGAGCACCACGTTGTTGCCGACCTCCGGGTGGAGATCGAGTGGGATGTGGGCGGAGTAGACGGCGACATCCTGCTCGAGAAGAGACAGGATGCGGCGATAGCGGCGGCCGGTGAGGGCGACATTGCCGTCCCAGAAGAGACCGTGGTGTACCAGGAGGAGCGGCGCCTCACCGTCCGCTCCCGCCGCGACCCCGTCGATCGTCGTCTGCGACGCGTCCACCGCCGCGACGATGCTGCCGACGCTTCCCCCGTTCTCCACCTGCAGGCCGTTGAGGGCGTTGCGCTCATCGGGCACCTCCGCGATGCGGAGGTAGGTGTCGAGGTACGACACGATCTCGGAAAGGGCGGCGCGAGGCAACGGTCAGCTCCGGCCACGAACGAGCGAGTCTGCCGTGACCGACGCCTGCATCGAGGCCGGCCGCGGCGCGGCGATCAGGGTACCGGCGGCGATCGAGTCGCCTGCCGCCCTCACGCGGGCCATGAGTCCCGGCGGGACCAGGCTGTCGAGCCTCGGATTGGGCACGTAGCGGATCACCCCGCTGGAGAGCCCGAACGACTCCACCTTCGGCCTGAACGTGCCGCTCCTCACCTCTCGGGCCACGAGGAGGAAGGCCCGGGGCAGGTCGATCACCGCGCTGCCCACTACCCGATCCGGGGCGAGCGCGGCCTGGTCGGCGTTCGAGCCGAACACGTAAACGCCTTTCGATTCCTTCGCCGCCTGGAAGACGCCGAGGGCCGCCTGGTCGGCGTTGTGGTGGAACATATCGGCGCCTGCCCGTATGAGTGCCAGGGCCGCCTCCCGCCCCGCGGCCGCGTCGTCGAAGCTGTTGAGGAAGATCTCGCGGCTCCGCACGTTCGGGTTCACCGCCTCCGCACCGCGGACCCATCCTTCATAGGCAGCCTTGATAGGGGGCAGCTCGATGCCGCCGACGAATCCGAGCACGTTGCTCTTCGTGAGTCCCCCGGCGACCATCCCCGCGAGATAGCTGGCTTCCTCCAGCCGGAAGATCAGTGGCGCCACGTTTCCCCTGGCTCGCGAGCCGGAGGTCACGATGAAGATCGTCTGTGGGTATTGCGCGGAGACTCGCTCGGCAAGGGACTGGAACTCGAAGCCGTGGGCGAAGACCAGGTCGTAGCCCTGCGCCGCGAAGTTCCGGAGGGCGTCGTCCTGTTCGGCCGGGGTCCGTGCCTCCACTTGGCTCACGGGGAGGCCGAGGGAATCGTGGATCCGCTGGAGCCCGGCGTAGGCGCCGGCATTCCAGGCGGCGTCGGCGATGGAGCCGGGTGTCACGAGACCGACCTGATGGGCGGGGCGGGGTGAGTGGGCACAGCCGACAAGCAACATCAACACAACAGTATGAGACCAGTTGCTGGCCACCGCGTGTCTCGATCGGGTCAAGGCAGCCACAAATTAATGACTTTCCACAACTTAGGGCAGTTTATCAACGCGTGTGGGAATTTAGGGTTCCTTCCGGAACGCTGGCCAGATCCATTTTGACCTCGCCACTGACCTTGGCACCCTCGACGATTCCGATGCGCGCGGTGTGAATATCACCGGCCACGACCGCGGTGGCCTGCAGCTCGACCCGGTCGCTGGCGTGAATCGCGCCGCTCACCTGGCCCGCGACGACGGCTTCCTGGGTGTGGAGGTCGCCTTCGATCACGGCACCGACGGCGACGAGCACCTGGGCCCCGACCCGCACGGTGCCTTTCACCCGACCCTCGATCCGGACCACGCCTTCCGTCTCCAGGTCGCCGATGACGGTCATATCGCTGGCGATGATGGAGAACGGGATCTGGTCGGTACGGCGGCGGCGGAGCTCATTGCCCTGTTCGTCGCGCGCGGGGTTGTTGAAGATGCCCATCAACCGCCCTCCTTGATCATGGTTCTGGGGTCGAGAGAGACGCCCTTTTCGCGGATTTCGAAGTGTACGTGGGGGGCGGTGGAGCGGCCGGTGTTGCCGCTCAAGCCGATGACCTCGCCGGCGGCGACGTGCTGTCCTGCTGTCACGAGAATGCGCGAAAGGTGTCCGTACATGGACTGATAATCGCCGGTGTGGTCGAGCAGGACGAAGAGACCGTATTCGGGGTCGTCGCCGACCTGGTGAACGGTGGCGCCGCCGGCGGCGCGGACGATGCTGCCGGCGGAGACGGCGATATCGATACCGGGATGGACTTCTTCGGAGGAATCGGGGCCGGCGGATTGGCCACGGGTGATATAACCGGACTCGTCCAAAGGCCACCGTCGCGGCACTGTCAAGCCCGTATCAGAGATCGGCACCGATCTGGCCACTCTCGCCTGGACCGGTGGCGACACTGGCAGCGATGCACCCAGCGTCAGCGGATCGCGCATGATGTCGCCGCCAATCATCTGCCGCACCCGCGCGTAGCGCGATTCCGCACTGTCGAGCGCCATCGAGAGCTGACGGACCTTGTCGTTGTCCGATTGGAGCCGCGTCACTCGCCGCTCGAGCCCCGGCACGCGCGCGGCCGCTCGCACCAGCGGTCCGTATACCGCCGCCACCACGATACTGCCGACCGTGGCCGCCGCGACGAACGCGGCCAGCACGCGGAGCATCCACACAGGGACGCGGAACGTCTGCGACCGCGTCGCCCCGTCCCGCTGGATGACGACGGTCACCGCGCGGGAGCCCGGCCTCATCCCTCGAAGGGTCTGCCGAGTATCAGTTCGAGCAGTCGGGCCAGATCGTCGTTCGAGTAATAGCTGACGGTAAGAAAACCCCGGCCGCGGCGGCGGGTCGTGACCCGCACATCGGTGCCGAGGTGCTTGCGGAGTGCGTCCTCCACCCGCTTGGCGTCCGCGTTCACCGCACGAGGGGCGGCCCGCGGCCGACGCTGCGGCGCGATGGTCCCCGCAACGGCCGGAGCCTCATCACCCCGCACCCGCGCTTCCATTTCGCGAACCGACCATCCCTGCGCCACGGCCTCCCGCGCGAGCGCGATCATGCGTTCGGTATCCTCCAGTCCGAGCAGCGCGCGCGCGTGCCCCTCCGACAGCGACTTCTGATGGACCAGCACCTGGACATCGGTCGGCAGTTGGAGAAGCCGCAAAATATTGGCCACCGTCGATCGATTGCGCCCCACCATCCGGGCAATCTCGGCGTGCGGCAGCTGGAATTCGGCGGCAAGGCGCTGATATCCGGCCGCCTCGTCCATCGGCGACAAGCTGTCGCGCTGCAGGTTCTCGATCAGGGCGAGCGTAAGCAACGTCTGGTCGTCGACATCCTTGATGACCGCGGGGATCTTGCCCCAGCCAAGATGGGTCACGGCACGCCAGCGCCGCTCGCCCGCGATCAACTCGTAACCGCCGTCGCGCGGTCGGACGATGATGGGCTGGAGCAGCCCCGACGCCTCGATGGAGGCAGCCAGCTCGATGAATGCCGCTTCGTCGATCGTCGTACGAGGTTGATACGGGTTCGGACGAACACTCTCGACCGGCAGCTCGCGCAACGCACCTGCCGCCTGGGCCTTTTCGCGGCTGATCGGTCCGAGAAGCGCTTCGAGCCCCCGTCCAAGACGCTTGGTCTCCGTCATGTCGTTACCTCCGGCTGCGGCGATGGCGGGAGCGGCGAGGACGGCTCGGGAGCCGGCGGCGTGAAGGCGGACTCCGACGCACTCACGGGTGCCTCGGCGGAAGGGGCACCCGGATCATCGACCCGGTCCAATACGACGCCGGGCTCCAGCCGCTTGATGAACTCCTGGCCTACGGAGAGATAGCTCTTCGCGCCAACCGACTGCGCGTCGTAGAGGAGGATCGGCTTGCCGAAACTCGGTGCCTCGGCGAGCCGCACGTTGCGGGGGATCGGCGTGTCGAACACCTTGCCCTCGAAATATTCCTTCGCGTCCTCGGCCACCTGTCGACAGAGATTGAGGCGGGAATCGAACATCGTGAGCAACACGCCGCTGATGGCGAGACTCGTATTGAAGTTCTGCTGGACCAGGCGAACCGTGTTGAGAAGCTGGGAGATGCCCTCGAGCCCGTAGTACTCGCATTGGATCGGAATCAGCACCGAGTTGGCCGACGCGAGCACATTGAGCGTGAGCAGGCCCAGCGACGGGGGGCAATCCACCACGACATAGTCGTACGCATCGCGAATCGGCTCGAGCGCGGCGCGCAGCGTCGACTCGCGAGCGTCGCGCTCGACCAGCTGCAGTTCGGCGCCGACGAGATCCTGCGTGGCTGGTAGCACAAACAAGTGCGGAATGCTGGGGACGGGAAGAATCACCTCCCGCGCATTCCGGCCCTCGACCATGACGTCGTAGAGCGAGAGATCGAGCTCGTGCTTCGTCATTCCCACACCGCTCGTGGCGTTGCCCTGAGGGTCGGCATCGACCAGGAGCGTTCGACGCCCAGCAATGGCCAGCGCCGCGGCAAGATTCACCGCAGTCGTGGTCTTGCCGACGCCGCCCTTCTGATTCGCGATCGCTACGATGTGTGACATGGCTGGAGTGCTACCTATAAGTGCTTGTTATAGAAAGACTTAGCAAACGACGGCCGCATTTGCTGCTGGAGGAGTTCCGATTGAGTGCTGAGGCCAAACGAATAGACGAACGAATATAGGATAACGCCCATCTATCGCCAACATCTTGTTTCACGTGAAATACTTTGAGAGACGATGTCATTTGGAGGAATTGGCTTCTCGAGTCTGGATAACCTATTGCAGTGCTGGTTATTTCCCCGATTGCCTGAAGCTTGATTGGTAACGGTCAGTACTCGGGCGTTGCACCCAAAAGAATGGCCTCCTATCCTCCACCGAGCGGCAACTCAGGATCAACCCCTAAGCCGCCAGCCAGGACCAGGAACGCTCCTGAGGAGGGCCAGCTCGGACGAGAAGGCCGCCCAGGCGTCGTTGGAACCGGGACCCGAGTGGAGTGCAAGGGCTGGCGAGCTGCGACATGCGGGTTGGGCCGCGAGATGCTGGCTGGCATGCGAGCGAAGGTGCGAGTTAAGATGCGAGGAGGGCAGCGATCTAGGACGCGAGCTAGGACCGCCACTTACGGCGCGAACTGAGGACTGCGAGCGAGGACTGCGAGCTAAGGTGGACGAGTCACCGCCCCTGACGTCGACCGAGAATCTCGCGGCTGTGGCCACAATGGCCCCAGGAATTGGCGTCGATTCTCCTGGCCTGGGCCCTCGAGCCGCATCCCCCAATCTGGCGCATAGCTCAACCCATTCCTCTAGCCTAAGCGCTTCGGTCTGGCCCCGCAGTTCTCTTCTCTTGCTCATCATTATTCGTTTCACGTGAAACAAAATCACGCCGATATTGGAGCACCGCTGCCACCAATCCCTGAAGATCGCTCGGTGAGACGCCGGGAATCCTGCCTGCCTGGCCCAAAGACCGGGGTTGCGCCACGGCCAGCTTTTGCCGCGCTTCGGTGGAGAGGGCTTGAAGGCGTCCATAGACGAGTCCGGCGGGGAGTTCCAACTCCTCCATGCCGGCCAGCTTCGCGGCGGCGCTCCGCTCTCGAGCCAGATATCCAGCATACTTAAGCTCGATATCCGCCCACTGCGCCTCCTCGGTATCGGCCGCGATCCCCACTGCAGCGAGCAAGGCCTGCATCGGCACTTCAGGACGGCGTGCGAGATCTGCGACGAGGGAGGGCCCTGCAATCGCCGAGGACCCGCACGCGTCCAGCACCGGGTTCGCCGCTGATGGTAGGATTGGTGTGGCCACCGCCAGGTCCATCGCGGTCTGCTCTCGTCGGAGTCGGTCTTCCGCCACGCGCAGCTCCTCATCGGTGAGCAATCGCAGCCGATCGGCGATGGGCAGCAGCCGGCGGAGGGCATTGTCCTGGCGAAGCAGGAGCCGGAACTCCGACCGGGACGTGAACAATCGATACGGTTCGTCTACGCCTCGACTCACCAAGTCATCCACCAGGACGCCCAGGAACGCCGAGTCCCGCGCGATCACGACTTCCTCGTCATTAAGCGCACATGCCGCCGCGTTGAGTCCGGCCACAGCTCCCTGGCCCGCCGCCTCTTCATACCCGGTCGTCCCATTCACCTGCCCCGCGAGGAAAAGGCCGGGCGCCACCTTGGCCTCGAGCGTCGGGTGGAGCTGGGTCGGAGGGAAGTAGTCGTACTCGATGGCATAGCCCGGCCTCGTCATGCTGACCTGCTCGAGGCCCGGGAGGGTCCTCAGAAAGGCAAGTTGAACCGGAGCCGGCAGCGACGTCGAGAGCCCGTTGACGTACATCTCGCTGGTGTCGAGCCCCTCCGGCTCCAGGAAAATCTGGTGGCGGGCCACGTCCGGAAACTTGATAATCTTGTCTTCGATCGATGGGCAATACCGGGGACCCCTACTGCTGATCGCCCCGCCGTAAAGCGCTGACTCATGCAAGTGGCGGACGATAATTTCCTTGAGCGGCTCCCCCGTATGGGTGAGATAGCAGGGAAGTTGGGTCGGATGAGCGGCTCGAGCGAAAAAGGAGAACCAGAATGGCTCTAGATCACCATCCTGCCGCATCATACGCGCAAGGTCCACTGACCGCCCATCAATTCTCGGAGGAGTGCCCGTCTTGAAGCGTTGAGTCGTAAGTCCAAGTCTTTCAATGGCTTGCGATATTTCTACCGCTGGGCTTTCCCCGGCGCGCCCGGCCGGGATCTGGGTCTCGAGGCCGAGATGGATCCTGCCCCGGAGGAAGGTCCCTGCCGTCAGCACGATGGCCGGCGCCTGATAGCGCCGGCCATCGAGTGTCACCAGCCCGGTGATCCGGGCTCCATCGAGCAGCAGCGCTGCCGCCGTTCCCTGCGCAAACTCGAGGCGAGGCTGCCGCTCGAGCAGGGATCGAACCGCACGCCGGTACAAGCCGCGGTCGCACTGGGCACGTGGTGATCGCACCGCAGGCCCCTTTGATCGGTTGAGCATCCGAAACTGAATGCGAGCCAGATCCGTCGCTCGGCCCATGACCCCGCCCAGCGCATCGACTTCGCGCACCACGGTGCCCTTGGCGATCCCGCCGATCGCGGGATTGCACGACATCTGCCCAATGGTCTCGAGATTCTGCGTGAGGAGCAGCGTGCGGGCACCGGCCCGCGCGGCGAGCGTCGCCGCCTCCGAGCCGGCGTGTCCGGCACCGATGACGATGACGTCGTAGCGGTCGGCCATGTCCTCGAATGTAATGGGGAACCTGCGGAAAGATTTCCCTCTGGCATGCCGGCGGCGAGAGTCCTATCTTAGCGCCGTCGCACCAACCCCCTGCCTATGCCCTACCACATCAAGATCGATCGGAGAATGTGTACCGGCTATGCCGAGTGCGTAGGCATCGCTCCCGAAGTGTTCAAGCTGGGCGACGATAATGTCGCAGTGGTGATCGATCCGGAGGGCGCCGGCGACGAAACGGTTCTCGACGCCGCACGCGCCTGCCCGGTGGACGCCATCACGGTTTTCGACGAATTCGAAGACCAGCTCTGGCCCGCCTGATTCAGCGCCCGGCGCCGACGTCGTCGAGCCGACTGATCCGCACCACCTCTCCATCGGGCACCAGCACGTGCTGGTGCTCGATCCGCACGCCGAAGGTCGCGCTCCGACGCAGAAATTCTTCCCGTGAGGGGGACGGAGTCGCGCCATCGTGCACCGCCACATTCAGCAAGTGCACGCCGTGCTCGTCCTGGTTGTCGAATCGCCCGACGTAAGTGCGCGCGCCGGTCGTCTCCACCACGACGGTGATGCCGTGCAGCTCGTGATGTCCCGGATGGAAGACCGGACCCGAGGAGCGTGCCATCGTCAGACCGTTGCGCCGCAATGGCGGTCGAAGGCCGCAATGAGATTCGCGGCGACGATCTGGGGAGATTTGCCCTCGATCTGATGGCGGTGGACGAAGTGCACCACCTCGCCGTCCCGCAGGAGCGCTGTTCGGGCGCTTCCAGCGCCTGGTAACCGGCACGCTCGAGCCGGCGGAAGCGGAAACCCT
>Ga0075292_1000039_pt1 | contig 11238 bp, 7 predicted proteins | sample SF_Rice_20C_80N__FD_69758 | JGI IMG/M metagenome (GOLD analysis project Ga0075292, IMG submission 69758) | Rice paddy soil microbial communities from Twitchell Island, California, USA - SF_Rice_20C_80N_403 | ecosystem: Environmental > Terrestrial > Soil > Paddy field/soil | place: USA: Twitchell...
GACAAGGAACTACGGTTTTTTGGCAGAAAACGGGTTCAGCGAATCTAAAATGTTCGAGACAGCCCCCTTTTCGGTTTGTGCCGGAGCGGGCGTCAAAACATCGGGCGCATCATCAACGGTATCCGTCGTAAAAAGCGGCATGCCCAATACGCTGACGACGCTCTTTCCGGTCAGCGGATTTTTTGGATCATCTTCCTCGAAAGGAGTTTCCTTGACGATGTATGAGAACGGGTTCAGGTAGCTCAGAAAGGTGCGCTCCTCGCGTCGTCCTGAACGTGTGGACTTGGCCATGAGAGTATCGACGGTTCCCTCTTTTGAATCTTCGGGTTTAAAAACAACACCGGCGACCTTGATGTCAACTTTGTGTTTGCGTCGCAGGTCGGACTTTACCCAATTCGCAAAGCGCTCTTCCAGCGCCTTTTTCAGCAACTCTTCTTTGATCCGCGGCGCAACGCTGCTGAGCGGCGTAGGGGTTCCGGTGTCCCGCGCTTCGAGCTTAACGATATGAACACCCATACTGGTGCGAAAAGGTTCGCTCACCTGACCGACGGATAATTTTTGGAAGGCCACCTCTTCAATGCTGGGGATTAAACTCCCGCGGTTTACCCAGCCAATGTCACCGCCGTCCGCGTGCCCCGCTCCTTGTGAATGCTCGCGCGCCAGAGCTGCAAAGTCTTCCCCGGCGCCAATGCGTTGGTAAAGCTCCTTGGCTTTGGCCGTGACGTTTTTCACTTGCTCGGGCGGCGCATTCTCCGGCAGCGTGAGAAGAATATGGCGGATGCGTGCTCGATCATTGCTTCGATATTTGCTGGAATTGAGCTTGTAATAGCGCTCCACATCCTCATCGCTGATGGTGATTTTTCTCCGCACCTGGCGGTCAATGAGATCGCTCTTTTCGATTTCCGCTTTGACCGATGCTTTATAGCTCGCCAACGTTTGATTCTCCCGGCCGAGCGCGGTTTTAAGGTCCTCATCGGACAGCCGATTATTTTTTTTCACTTGCTCGATATAGCGGTCAACGTCCGCCTCGCTGACCTGGATTCCTGCCTCGCGCACCTCGGCCTCAAGCAGCTTGTCGGTGACGAATTGCTCGAGCGCCTGCCGGTCGGTAGCATCGATCTGCTTTAGGTCGCCCGATGGAAAACCCCGGCCTAGTTTGGCTTTCGCATAAGAGTTGATGTTCGAAAGAGTGTACGGTTCACCATCGATGACGGCGATGAGTTGTTCGATCACCGCCCCGTAAATTCGGTGCGGAAGCACGAAGAGAAAAAGCAAAGGCAAGATCGTTTTTATGGCGCGTGTTCGCATACCCGTTCCCGACATGCCGGAAGATCGAAAGTTCATGCCAAGAGCTACCATAAACACCCTCAAAAACCAACCCTTTTTGCGGCAAATCCAGCAGCCAAAATCGTCCTCACGCGCTCACATGGGGCGACTGCTCAGTAGTCGAATTATGTTGCGCGGACTCGGGTTCCGCGACGACGCGCAAAAGCTCCTCCACCTCGTTCATTAAAGCCGGCCATGCTTGATCCTTCGGCGTAAAAGAAAGCCGGCCGTCGGGCGATACACGAAACCGGTTTTTTTGCCGGTGAATCAGCTCCAGGAGCTTTTCGACTTTGACGGGCGATTCGGAATGGAACAATAAAAATACTTTACCGTCCGAAACGCTGATTTGCTGGACCAGGAATTTTTTTAACACACGCCGCAAGTTCATCACCAGAAAAAGATTCTCGACCGCTTCAGTAAATGGACCGAAGCGATCTTTGATTTCCTCTTTAAGCTCCTCCAGCTCCGCCGCGTCCCTGAGACTTGCCAGTCGTTTGTAGAAATAGAGTCGCTGATTTGCGTCGGGAATATAGCTATCGGGAAAGTAGGCGGGAATACCGAGACGGATTTCCGGATCCACTTCTGGCAGAATCTCTTCGCCTTTGAGTTGCTTTACGGCATTTTCCATCATCTCGGTGTAAAGCTCGAAACCCACTGCTGTGATCTGGCCCGACTGCTGCTCGCCCAGCAAGTTGCCCGCGCCGCGGATTTCCAAATCGTGTAGCGCAAGCTTAAACCCGCCGCCGAGTCCATCGATCTCTTGCAGCGCGCGCAGGCGCTTTTCCGCATCCGGTGTAATGGCCTTTTCGCCCGGGATGAGCAAATAGGCATACGCATGGCGGTGCGAGCGGCCGACTCGGCCGCGCAGTTGATAGAGTTGTGCCAATCCGAACTGATCGGCGCGGTTGATGATAATCGTGTTGGCATTGGAAAAATCGAGGCCGGACTCGATGATCGCCGAACAGACGAGCACTTGGGTTTTGTTCTCGAAAAAATCTTGCATGACTCTTTCCAAGTCTTTGGGCCGCATCTGGCCGTGCGCCACGGCCATCTTAACTTCCGGCACCAGATCGGCAAGTTTCAGCGCTAGGCGGTCGATGGTTTCCACCCGATTGTGCAAAAAGAATACCTGCCCGGCGCGCTCGACCTCGCGCAGGATCGCGTCGCGAATCAAGTGCTCATCATAACGCGTCACGTAGGTTTGAATTGCCAGCCGGTCCACCGGCGGGGTTTCGATGATGCTTAAATCGCGAATGCCGACCAGCGACATATGCAGCGTGCGCGGAATCGGCGTCGCGGTGAGGCTTAGCACGTCGACGAGCTGGCGCATTTTCTTTAGTCGTTCTTTGTGAACAACGCCGAAGCGGTGCTCTTCATCCACGATAATGAGGCCCAAGTCTTTGAACTGGACATCCTTTTGCAGCAAGCGGTGCGTGCCGATGACGATGTCGACCTTGCCCTTGGCTGTCTCTTCCAAGATTTGGCTCACCTCTTTGCCGGTCAGAAAACGGCTGACCATCTCAATGCGCACCGGGTGATTACGAAAGCGGTGGCGAAAAGTATGCAAGTGCTGCTGCGCTAGGATGGTCGTCGGCGCCAACACGGCGACCTGCTTGCCTCCCTCGACCGCGAGAAACGCTGCGCGCATCGCCACTTCGGTCTTGCCGTAACCGACGTCGCCGCAGACCAAACGGTCCATCGGCTTCTTGCCTTGCATACCGGCAAGCGTCTCATCGATGGCGCGTTGTTGATCAGGAGTCTCCTCGAACTCGAAAGCGGCTTCGAATTCTTTGTACATATTGTCGGGGGCGGCAAAAGCGGTGCCCGCGCGCGCTTCACGAAGCGCGTAGAGCTGAACCAATTCTTCAGCCATGGCCAGGATCGCTTTGCGCGCCCGCGCTTTGACTTTTTCCCAGGCGGTGCCGCCCAAACGATCCAGCGTCGGAGCGGCGCCGTCCCCGCCGATATATTTCTGCACCATGTTGATGCGGTCGACGGGGAGATACATGCGATCGCCGCCGGAGTATTCCAAGTGGAGAAACTCGCCTTCGATGTCGGCGACTTTCATGAATTTCAGCCCGCGATAAACACCGATGCCGTGATCGAGGTGAACAACAAAATCGTCCTGCTTGAGCTCGCTCAAGCTGGTCAGGAAGTGGCTTGGATAATTTTTCGCGGTGGAGGCAGGCTGGCGCTTGCGCGTGCCGAAAATCTCATCGAAGGTGACCAGAACCAGCCGCGCTTCCGGCAAGCGAAAGCTTTGATTCAGCTGCCCGCACACGATCGCCCGGTTAAAATCCTCGCGCATCAATAATTCGCGCACCGATCCCTCGATCAGCGGGACATGGAGATCGTAATGGCTCAGGAGCTCGCCCAGCCGGGCGGCATCTCCGCGCGTCGGCGCGATGAAAACGACCTTCTCGGTGTGCCATGACTTTAGCTGTGCGATCAACGGCGCAAGCGATGCCTCCTTGCCGTGCAGAGCCGCTTTCTGCCGAATATCGGCGGTCAAATACGATTCCACGTCGAGCGTCCGGGCTTGCGCCGATTCCGAGGCGGCCATCACGGTCAAAGATTCACCGTGAACCACGGAGAACGGCATAAGCGCGTTCCGCCATTGATGCTCGTTTAAATAAAGCTCCTCCACAGGCGCCACCAGCCGGTGCTCTTCTCTGGCGTTCTGATTACGCTCCCAGGCCACCCGACCAAAACGCTCGGCTTCAGCTTCCACGCGATCGGCGCTGTCGAGCCAGATCAACGTCTGCTCCGGCAAATAGGAAAACACCGGCACGAGAGCAGCCGGACTAAAGTAGGGAAGCAGAAATTCCATTCCCGGAAACGGAATGCCCGCGCGCACAGAGTCGAGCATATGACTTTTCTGCCGCCGGTCGACTTCAAGCTCCATCGCGCGCTGGTCCAAACGCCGCAAAGCCTCTTCCAAACCGGCGCCCCTGAGAGAAAAGTCTTTCATCGGCAGCAACAGCATTTCTTCTTGAAGCCGTTCCGTTCGCTGCGTCGATGGATTGAACTCGCGAATTGACTCCAAGCGGTCGGCGTCGAACTCCAGGCGTAACGGCCGGACATAACCTGGCGAGTAAAGATCAACGATGCCGCCGCGCACGCTGAAATCACCGCGCTCTTCGACCAGCGGCACGTTTTGAAAGCCCCACTGAACCAAATGTTCGAGCAGCATGTCGCGCGACAGATCCTGGCCCTCGACTAAATAGAGATAGGATCGCTTGAGCGATTCCTTCGGGATCACCCGCTGCATCAACGCGGCGGGGGTAGCAATCAGAATCGGCGCCGATTCTTCGACGAGCTGATAGAGTCCCTCCAGCCGGCCCGCAATGTTCTCGGGATGAGGCGATAAACTTTCAAACGGCAGCACTTCCCAGGAAGGAAAAAGATGCAGACGGCTCCGTAACGGCGCCGTCTCGGAACCGGCGTCGAGGAAAAAACTGAGATCGTCGTAGAGATTTTCGGCTTCACGCGCTGCCGGGGCGACGATCAGAATCGGCCGTGAAAGCCGTTCGGCAATCAAAGAAAGCACAAAGGCGCGCGCACCGCCCTGTAGCCCTTGAATGCGCTTGCTGTCGGTCCCTGTGCCCCGCAGAAAATTTGCGAGTCGATCGGCTAGAGCGACAGTGCTCATGAGAAAAAACCAAACCGTTGGACTTTAACGTTCGGAATATTGGATGCAGTTGGCTTGGCACCGGCGATTTCCGCTGCCTTCGCCCAGGCCTCCGCTGCGGCACACAGATCTTTTACGTCAATTCGCAGAAACGCCGGTTGGTAATTCTCCAAACGAATGAGAGCCTGACGAATCAGCCGGACCGACCCTTTGACTTCGCCAAATTCACAGAACAAACGAAACGCCGCAGCAAGTCCGATCAAACCTTCGAGAAACGGCTTATTGTCTTCCTCGGTCTCGTGATAAAGATCTTCCAAAACTTCGTGGCATTCGAAGAATCTGCTTTCATTAAATAAACCAATACCCTCTCGCAGGCGAGCGTCCATCAGAATTATTAAAGCTAACAGCTTATCTGGAGTGCCTCAAGATTCGTGGCGCGGTGCGCACGATCAGCTTTTCGCCCAGAGCCGCTTATCGTACCCCGCTACGGCTTCAACCGATGCTGCCCAGATGCAAAGGTCCGAAATCGCCAGGACTATCGCGGAGAGTCCAAAGGAGACAAGGTAACTGCCGGTCCAATCATAAAACGCTCCACCCAAATACGAGCCTAAAGCGCCGCCCGCGCCGACCGCGACCGTAGAGTAGCCAAGTATCGAGCCGAAGCCCTTGCCGGCAAAGATATCCGCAGTGAGCGCTGAGAAAATAACCGCGCGCGAGCCGAAACCGATGCCGAAAAAAATGACATACACATAGAGCAGCCAAGCCTGGCTCGAGTCGCGCAGGATCATCAGCGCGCCAACGCCGACGATGGTCATGGCAATATTGACCGTGTAAGCGGCCTGTTTCGAGAGCCGGTCGGCGATGAATCCGAATATCACCCTACCGAAGCTGCTGGTGATGCCGGCAAGGCCGAATACCGAGGCCGCCAAGAACTTGCTAAAGCCGACGTCAACGACATGAGCGACTTGGTGGGTTACGATTACCGTCGTGCCGCATGCGGCGGCGATGCGCGCGATGAAAAGCAGCCAAAACTGCAAGCTCCGCAACGCCAGTTTCGCCGTCCACTGGTTATCTTTTTTTTCCGAACGCGGCTGCGCTCGCTGAGCTCGCGGCCCATGGCCATGCGGCCCATGCTGATAGCAAAGCCAAACCATCGGCAGGATGCCGAGCAAAGCGAGGACGGAAAAAATCTCGAAAGCGCCGACCCAGCCATAAGCCGAAATCAGCCATTCGCTGAGCGGCGCCAGCAGCATGATACCCACACCCGAGCCGGCATAAACGAAACCGATGGCCGAAGCGCGCTTCGTGGAAAACCACTCAGAGATTAAAAATATGTGCGGCACCATGCCGGTGAAGGTGAAACCGACGGCGAGAATAATGCCGAAGCAGATGTACAACTGCCAAAGCGCGGAGACTTGGCTGCTCAGAAAAAGCCCAAGCGCCAGCGCAAGGCAACCTGCGATGGCGATCTTCTTGGTGCCGTATCGATCGAGCAGATGACCGACCACCGGCGACAGCATGGCATCGACTGCCAGCACGATCGAAAAAATACCCGCCGTCGCGCCGCGGCTCCAGCCAAAGGTGTCGATTAAAGCGACGTTGAACACGCCGAAAGAAGAATGCATCCCGCGGGAAAATCCGAGCACTACGAAGGCGATGCCAGCGATGAACCAAGGTCTGGATGAGGAGCTCATGAAAAAAATCTCACTCTTGCTTAGCAGAGACAATTCGCGGACACAAGCAAACCCGCGCGCCTCAATAACGCAAAAAATTGTATCGAGCGCCGCGCCTCTGACATCGCTCTTAACTTGAGTTTTCGCCGGGCAGCGCCTATTGTGGGACGGCAACTATGAGACGTCGGAATTTGTTCTATCCGATCGCGTTACTGCTGATCACAGCGTGCGCGTCATTGCAGTCGCAAAGCGATTTTGCGACAGGCCGCCGAGCGCTACTGCGAGGCGAGCCGGAGAACGCCCTTTCATATTTCGAACGAGTCGCCCAGGCCGATCCTGATTTTGTCGCCGACTCCGTATCGCCGCCCAAGAGTATTTGGACCTATGTAGGAAGGTCCCATTACAACTCGGGAAGATATGATGCCGCCAGGCCGGCATTCGAGAAGGCTCTGTCTCATCGCGCCGACGATCACGTGGCGAGGTTGTATCTCGGCTTAACGCTGTTGCGACCCACTGCTGTTCCGCCGGCGCCGACTACCGCCTTGAATTTGCAGGAAGTGATCTTCGCCCTGCGAGAAGGCGTTGAACCGAAGCGCGTTGCAACGTTGGCGCGCGGGCGGGGAGTTGCTTTCGACGTCACTAAAGAAACCGAAACGCAACTCCGCAATGCCGGCGCGGACAATTTTCTGCTGACCGAGCTGAGGAGCCTGCGGGCTAAAATTAACCAGCAAGGAAAGAGCAGCGATGCTCAGAGAACGCAAGCCGCCAAAGAAATAGCGGCAGCGCTTTCCGGACTGCTTGAATGGTCGGACTACATCGTAGAGCAGACGCCTCAGGGAAAATTTTGGGATCCATCGCAACAGATCCGCAAGCAAATTCAAGCAAGCTTGAAACAAGTCGCCGCATCGCCGGCGGACTGGGAGAACGTCATCTCGAACCTCGAATGGCTCGGTTATAGCCTGGAAGAAGAAAGCGATCGAGCGCGCCGCGATGAGAGCGCGGAACGAGACCGGCTGTTACGCCGCTAGACGTATCGCCGGGCAATGTTTCGCTAGCTTAACAATTGACTTTATTGCCTAAAACTTTCTCCGCGTTGCATGCCCTTTGGGTCTGCTCGATTTCCTTTCTAATCTGCTCATCGGTGTTGTCGATGAGTTTGGCCTTTTCCAGTTCAGCTAACGCCGCCGTATAATTTCCTTGCTCGCGAAAAGTCCGCGCGCGATCGATGTGCGCCGCAATCCGTGCTCTGCCTTGCGGCGTTGGCCCGGCTGCTTTCGCGGGTTCCGGGTCGGCAATCTTTCCCGGCTTAGCCGCCGGCTCCAGATTCTTTCGCCTTTCTTTGATCAAAAAGGTCAGCGGCGGACTCGAGAGATTATCCGAGCGTGCGACCACTTCGGTTTTTCCCGGCCGCTGCGCGACCAGCTCACCGCGGTTGTTGATCGATGCGACCGATCGGTCGCTGCTCTGCCATTCAAGCCCGCCCGACAGGTATTTCTCGGAACTGTCGGAGTATCTCCCTTTGGCACGGACCGCAACCCTCTCCCGCTCTGATAATTCCTGCTTCACTGCGCTGATGTTCAAGTCGATCAACTTCGGCGAAGCAGCGGGTGCGGGCACAGTCTTCACGTTCTCGACGGCAAGAATCCACTCGGGACTCTCGATATCGCCGATTTTAGCTTTGATGTGGGTGGTACCAGACTGCAGTCCCTTGATCTCGCCCTGTTCGTCTATAGTGGCCACGCGCGTGTCGCTGCTCAGCCACTGGATACCCTCGCTCAGGTCGCGCTGGGAGCCATCTGTATATTGAGCTGTTAAGGAAAGTTTGAGTGTCTCCGATGGCTTGATCGTCTTGCGATCAGAATTGATCGATAACTGACGTAGCCGGCGAACCGACGGCTCCTGCGCGCGCTTCATCTCAGGCGTTCCGGAAGATTCTGGGTTCGGCGCCGGCCAGTATTGCCAGGCAACGAACGCCGCGATCGCGAATCCGGCCAGCGCAGCCTTCGGCCAGTGGGTTGAGAGCCATTGGCGCCCCTTGAACCATGTACCGGTTTGCGGCGATGCGACATTCTCAATCAGTTTGTCGCTGGTCTTTCCGCGGGGTCCCAGCAAAGATCGAAGATCCACGACCAACTGCCGTCCGTCCGGCGCATTCAATGAACCGTCCCATTGGGTGAGATCGGCGGCTTGAATGGAGCGAAACCCCATGGGCGGCTCAACTCTCTGAATCAACGCGGGTACCAGCGTTTTTTCCAGCCGGCGCGCTTCCTCAGCTTCTTCGGCAACCCACGGACTATTCACGGAGTTCTCCGACCACAACACGATCATGCAGCGCGACTCATCGAGAGCGTCTTCCAGGACAGAACGCCAGGTTCGGCCGGCGGGAATGCGCCGGTCCCACCACACGGACCAACCCTCGCGTTCGAGCAGCGCCGCCAGTTGCGCCGCGCTGTCGCGATCTTCATTTGCATAGCTGATGAATATGTCCGCCATTCACTCAAACCGCCTTTGATCGGGCGTTCTGTGGGACGCGTTGAATCGAAGCAGGCCAATTCTATCAAATGCCACAAAGATTGTAATCGAAATTCACTCGGCAACTGGCTCGGAAGCCGCACCCGCTTATCGAACAAAAATGCTTCCAAGTTTGACCCTGGATTAACAACGGTGATAAATCCTCATGCATAATGTGGGTCAATGAAGGAGCGGTCAATGATCAACTCAAATCATAAACCCGATGTGGCTATCATTGGCGGCGGCGGTGCGGGAATTCCGGCGGCCATTGAGGTCGCCCGCGCGGGGGGCAAGGCGATCGTTTTGGAAGCTGCCGCTGAATGCGGCGGCACAGCAGCCATCTCCGGCGGCGGCTGCTGCATCGTCGGAACGCCGTTGCAGAAATCCCAGGGGATTGAGGACACGCCGGACTTGGCCTTCGAAGATTGGGTAAAGTGGGGCGGCGGAGCCGCCGACGAGGTGTGGGCGCGCTTTTACCTCGAACACACCCTGCACGATCTCTATCATTGGGCGGAGAGCTGCGGCGCAAGGTGGATCGACATGAAATTTCAGGAAGGCAACCGCGTGCTGCGCTGGCACCGGCCCGACAATAACGGCTTAGGGTTGATGACCGCGCTAATCAAAACCGCCGAGTCGCTGCCCAACGTCACGATCATGACCTCGACCAAAGCAGGAAAACTCCTGACGCAGGGCGGCCGGGTATGCGGCGTCACCGCCACCCGCAACGGTGACATGCTGGAGATTCACAGCCGAAGCGTCGTTGTCGCTACCGGCGGATTCAACTCCAATCTCGACATGGTTTTGGAACATCGCCCGGAATTTAAAAAATTCAAAGTCATGGAGGGATCGGGTTTCGGCGCCAAGGGCGAGGGGCACAAGATGATTAAAGAGCTGGGCGGCTATTTCACTCACATGGAACATATCTGGTTTTATGTCTACGCCACGCCGGATTATCGCGATCCGCAGCAGAGACGCGGCTTGGTCTTCCGCATGGTGCCCGGCTACATCTGGTTCAACCAGCAGGGCAGGCGTTTTCACAACGAATCACTCACCGGCGGCGCTTCGGCGACCCCCGCGCTCCTCGCACAAAACCCGCCGCACGCCTGGGCAATTGCCGATACGGCGATGCTGACAAAAATCGACGTCGCCGATCCGTACTACCGGCGTGGCGATGTCATTGATCGCGCCAAGGTGGAGGAGCTGTTGGACAATTCGCCGTTCATCAAAAAAGCCGACACTCTCGAAGAGTTAGCAAAAAAAACCGGTGTTGAAGACAGGCAAAATTTTCTTGCCGAGATCGAAGCTTACAACCAGTGCTTTGACGCCGGCCTGGAAAGAGAACCGAAGTTCGGCAAGTCTCTCAAGGCCTCGAAGAAGTTCGATGCACCGCCGTACTATGCGATCCAGATCTTCCCTCTGGCGCGGAAAAATTTTGGTGGCGTCAAGACCGACCTGCGCTGCCACGTCTTGAACAAATATTTCGAGCCGATTCCGGGATTATACGCCGCCGGCGAAGTCGCGGGTATGGCCGGCGGCCACATCAACGGCAAGGCCGGACTGGAAGGCACCATGCTCGGCCCGTCGGTTTTTAGCGGCCGCGTAGCGGGCGCCTGGGCGGCGAACGAAGCCGGCTTCGGCCCCGGCTTCATTGGAAAGCCGAATCGACCGGAGTTAGATTAGAATCGAAGCCGTTCAAAGTTCAACGTTCAAGGGTTCAATGTCGCAGTCCGGAAACCTTGAAATTTGAACGATTGAACCTTGAACCGCGCGCAGACCATGCGTGGTGTCTAGAGTAAAAATGTCAAAACCAGCTAAAAACACTCATGCTGTTAAAGAGGTGCGCGGCTACTGCGCGCTCTGCACCGCGCACTGCGCCACAATCGCGACCGTCGAAAACGGCAAAGTCACGCGCCTCGACCCAGATGACGATCATCCGAATGGCGGTGTCATGTGCATCAAGGGCAAAGCCGCCCCGGAGCTTGTCTATAACCCCGATCGTCTCAATTATCCCGTCAAACGCACCCACCCCAAGGGCGACGTGGATCCGGGTTGGCAGAGAGTTTCGTGGAACGAAGCGCTCGATGAAATCGCGCGGCG
>Ga0075292_1000040_pt1 | contig 11029 bp, 11 predicted proteins | sample SF_Rice_20C_80N__FD_69758 | JGI IMG/M metagenome (GOLD analysis project Ga0075292, IMG submission 69758) | Rice paddy soil microbial communities from Twitchell Island, California, USA - SF_Rice_20C_80N_403 | ecosystem: Environmental > Terrestrial > Soil > Paddy field/soil | place: USA: Twitchell...
TACCGGCACCTCGGCCTCCGGCTGCTGCGACGCGCCTGGTTCAACCTGGACCTGCTCTGGGCGGGATGCCTGATCCTGGTGGGCGGCATCGCGGTCACGACGGCCGTGTGAGGCGAGACGGCTCGCGGTGTCCGATGGCCCGCGGGTCACTCATCGGCGTGCCGCCGCACGGACTGCATCGCCTGCGGAACCCGTCCTCCTCTTGAACGGACCAACCGCCTGACTCCCACCATCCGGCCAGGCCGCCGCCCGGGATATCGCTGAGGCCGATGCCTGGTATCGACAGCGAAATCCGGAGATCGCGGCCGCGTTCCGGGATGCTCTCGCGGCCAATCTCACGCTTACTGCACGCAACCCGATGGCCTTCCCGGTCGTGTATCGTGACGTCCGGCGGTGCCTCCTGGGTCGCTTAAGCGACACTCCCGACGGTGGCAGCGACGGCGGTGACTTGTCGCTGGCGAGAGCTGCGGCGAGTTTTCCAGCCCGAACACGCGCGAAGGGCATTCTATGAGCCCCAGGAAAAGCACGCATAAGGGATTCACGGACGAGGAACGACTCGCGATGAAGGAGCGCGCCCAGGAGCTGAGGGCGGGCGCCGACAAGGCGGATGGAGAAAGCGCCGTGCTCGCGAAGATCGCCGGCATGGCCGACCCCGACCGCGCCATGGGCCAGCGGCTCCATGCGATCATCAAAGCGAGCGCGCCGGCCCTCTCGCCGAGACTCTGGTACGGGATGCCGGCGTATGCCAGGGACGGCAACGTCGTCTGCTTCTTCCAGGACGCCAAGAAGTTCAAGTCGAGGTACGCGACGTTGGGCTTCAGCGACAAGGCGAACCTCGACGAAGGCTCCATGTGGCCAACGGCCTTCGCTCTGACGGAGCTGACCGCCGCCGTCGAGGCGCGGATCGGCGCGCTCGTGAAGCGAGCGGCGCGCCGGGGAGAACTCGAATAATGCGCCGGTTTGCACCGCTGCTGGCTTGCGTTTCCACCGTCGCGGTCGCCGTCGCCGCGGCCCAGTCGCCATCGTCCCCGATCTCGTCGCCCCCGCCGTCGACCCTGGCGAATGCGCCGAAGCTTCCGCCGGCGTGGGAGCAGAGAACGCGCGAGATCTACAAGACGGCGGTCGAGATACCGACCGTCGCCGGGCGGGGGCAGGTGCCGAAGCTCGCCAATTATCTCGCGGACCAGCTCAGGTCCGCCGGCTGGGCCGACAGCGACATCCACGTCCTTCCCTACGGCTCGGAGGCCGACAATCATACCGCGGCGCTGATCGCTCGCTGGCCGGCCGCGGGGACTCCCGGGAACAAGCCGATGCTGATCATCGCGCACATGGACGTGGTCGAGGCGCTGCCGAGCGACTGGACGACCGATCCGTTCACGCTCGTCGAGAAAGACGGCTATTTCTACGGCCGCGGGAGCGGCGACGACAAGGGCGGGCTGGTCCCGTCGATGGTCGCGCTGATGAAGCTTCGCCAGTCCGGCTTCCGGCCCGACCGCGACATCATCCTGCTCTACACCGGCGACGAGGAGACCGAGGGGAAAGGCGCCGAGCTGGGCGCGACCGAGTGGCGCAAGTGGACCGACGCCGAATTCGTGCTGAACGCCGACGCCGGCGGGGGGAACTTTACCCGCGACGGCAAGCCGCTGGGCTTCGGGCTTCAGACCTCGGAGAAGACCTACCAGAGCTACTATTTCCGCGTTCGCAATCCCGGCGGACACAGCTCGCGGCCGCGGCCCGACAACGCCATCTACCAGCTGGCCGATGCGCTGAAGAAGCTCGAGAGCCACCGCTTCACGCCCATGCTGACGGAGACCACGCGCGAATATTTCACGGCGCGGGCCAAACAGGAGGGGAACAGCGCGCTCGGGCAGGCCATGAGGCGCTGGCTCGCCGACCCGAACGACGGCAAAGCCGCCGACCTCATCGAAGCCACCCCCCTGGAGGTGGGGATCACCCGCACCCGCTGCGTCGCGACGATGCTGAAGGGCGGTCACGCCGAAAATGCGTTGCCCCAGCTTGCCGAAGCCACCGTGAATTGCCGGATCATGCCGGGCATCGAGCCGCCGACGGTCCAGGCGGAGCTCCAGCAGCTGGTCGGCCCGCACGTCGAAATCACGCCGTACCCGGATCTCGGCAAGCCGACGCAGCCCTCGCCGCTCCGGCCCGACATCGTCAAAGCCTTTACGGACGCGGTGCATGCGCGCTTCCCGAGCCAGCCGATCATTCCGCAGATGAGCACCGGCGCCACCGACGGACTCGAGTTCCGCGCGCGGGGAATGCCGGTGTACGGCACGGACGGCAGCTGGATGGCGGTGCCGGACGACGAGCGGGCGCACGGCAAGGACGAGCGCCTGCCGGTGCAGGCACTGTGGGACAATGTCCTGCACTGGGAGCGGATGGTTCGCGAGCTGGCGAGCAAAGGCTGACGATGCGGGAGGCGCCATAAGGCGCGGAGGCCCGGGGACTAGTGGCCGCGGAGCGCGAGCACCATGCCGCCCACGGCGAGCAACGTCGTGATCCAGAAGCCGAACATCCAACGGACAAGATCGGCGCGCAGCTCGGCCAGCCGCTGCTCCAGCTTGGCGTCAAATCGCGCGAAGTTCAGCTCGTTCAGCTCCCGAAGATCCGTGCGGTAGGTCAGGTCCACGGCGTTGAACCACTCCACCAATTCGTTGGCGATATCCTCGCCCAGGACATCGTAGAAGTGCTTGGACAGCTTCGCGGTCACCGGCACAAACCCTCGCGGGTGAAGTCGGTGACACGCTAAGCATACGCTCGGCGCCCGGGGCGATCAATTGCGCGTCGAGCGGGTCCGGATCGCGCGTCTCGTTTCACGATAGGCTCGAAACGGAACCTGGCGAGGCCGCTTGTCGACGCTGGACACCTTTCATGCCGACCGACAGATTGGCAGGCGAGAATGGTGACGACGTGACGCTCTTCGAGAGAATTCTTCGCCGTATCCACCCATCGCCGCGCCGGGCGATGTCACACGGCGATCTCATCACTCGCCTCATCGATGATCACGCCGGCCGGTTTCATCAACCCGCGGTGCTGGTGGAAACCGGCTGCGGCCTTTCGACCGTGGCCCTGGCTCGCGCCGCGCGGCGCCTCGAGGCCGTGGCGTATTCCTGTGACTACAACCAGGAAAAGATCGCGGAGCTGCAACGCCGGAGCAGCGACACGGCAGATGTCGTCTTTCGTGCCGGCGACAGCCAGGAGAGCCTGCGGGCCATCGTCGCCGATCATGCGTACCTCGACCTCGTGTTTCTCGATTCGGCCGCGTCCGCGATGCACACGTGGCGGGAGTTCCTCATCGTCGAGCCGCGCTTGCAGCCGGGGGCGGTGCTGCTGGTGGACAATGCCGCCTTGCCCGGCGCCCGGCGTCTCCTGAGCCCTGTGCGCAAGGGCAAGATCCTCGTCCACTACCTGCTGGCCTCGCCCGTATGGGAGGTGGAAGGGTTTCCGGCAGCCGGGGACTCCATGGTCGGGGCATACCGTCATGCGGAACCCGACTATGCGGACCCGAGGTACGAAGACCCGGACTATGTGGACCATTGGCGCGCCACCCTCGGCGTGTGAGGCGGCGGACGGCGGCTTACACCTTCCTCGCCCTCGTTGCCTTTGCCGCCAACTCCATTCTCTGTCGCCTGGCCCTTACCTCCGGCGGAATCGATCCGGCCTCGTTCACCGCCATTCGCCTCGTGACCGGCGCGGCGGTTCTCCTCGCCCTGGTCGGCGAGCCCCTCACCGGCCGGCTCGTCGTCGCGACTGGCGTCATTCTCGGGGGTATCGCCATTGCGCTCTGGCCCGCGGCGTCCTCGGCGGCCACATGACCGTCGAGATGAGTGAGTCGGGCGCTCCTGATCTTACCCCACCAAGCCGCGACGCATACCTTAACGCACCCCACACCAGGAGTCCTACGTGCCGATGTACCTCTGGCAGGCCTCATACACCGTGGACGGCGTGAAAGGATTGCGGAAGGACGGAGGCACCAAGCGACGTGCCGCGGTGCAGCAAATGGTGGAAAAGGCGGGGGGCAAGCAGCACGCCTTCTACTTTGCCTTCGGTGACTCCGATGTGTGCGGCATCGCCGAGTTCCCCGATCACGCCACGGCCATCGGGCTGAGCCTCGCGGTCAACGCGAGCGGCGCGGTGAGCTTCCGTACCACGGTGCTGGTGACCCCTGAAGAGATGGACGCCGGAGTCAAGAAGGCGATCGCGTACAGTCCTCCCGGCGCGTAGAGGGCAGTGTGAGCGGCCAGGCCGTTGCCGTCTTCCAGGCGCGCGGGCTGACCAAGGTCTACCATATGGGAGAGGTCGACGTCTACGCGCTGCGGGACGTGGACCTGGATCTCTTCGCGGGCGAATTCGTCGTCCTTCTCGGCCCCTCCGGCAGCGGCAAGTCCACCCTCCTCAACATCCTCGGCGGGCTCGACGTCCCCACGAGCGGCACGGTCCGCTTTCTCGATCACGACCTCACCGTCAGCGACGACCGGGAGTTGACCCGGTTCCGCCGGGAGCACGTCGGCTTCGTCTTCCAGTTCTACAATCTCATCCCCTCCCTCACCGCTCTCGAGAACGTGGCCCTGGTGACCGACATCGCGGAGCGGCCGATGGATCCCGCGGAGGCGCTGCGGTTGGTGGGGCTCGCGGACCGGGTGCAGCACTTCCCGGCCCAACTGTCGGGGGGCGAGCAGCAGCGGGTGGCGATCGCGAGGGCGATCGCCAAGCGGCCCGACGTGCTGCTCTGCGACGAGCCGACCGGCGCGCTCGACTACGAGACCGGCCTGGTCGTGCTGCAGGCGCTCGCGGAGGTCAATCACACGCTCGGCACCACCGTCGCCGTCATCACCCACAACGCCGCGATCGCCGGCATGGCCGACCGGGTCGTTCGGATGCGGAGCGGGAGCATCAGCGGCATCACGCGCAACGAGCATCCCCTCGCGCCGACGGAGCTGGCGTGGTAGCGGGTCTGCGTCCCCTGCACCGGAAGGTGCTGCGCGACCTCTGGCACCTCCGCAGCCAGATGGCGGCGGTCGCCGTCGTGATGGCGTGCGGCATGACGATGTTCGTGGCCCTGCGGTCCATGCACGGATGGCTCAGGGAGGCGCAGCAGGCCTACTACGAGGCGTTCCGGTTCGCCGACGTGTTCGCCGCCGCCCGCCGGGCGCCCGCGGCGGCGGCGCGCCGCATTGCGGCCATTCCAGGCGTGGCCGCCGTGCGCACCCGCGTGGTCATGGACGTGACGCTCGATCTGCCGGGGCTCGACGAGCCCGGCACCGGACGGCTGGTGGCGATTCCCGAGCGGCACGTGTCCACGCTCAACGACCTCTACCTCCGCCGCGGCCGCTGGATCGAGCCGGGCCATCCTGAGGAGGTGCTGGTCAGCGAGGCCTTCGGCCGCGCCAACGGCTTGCAGCCCGGCGATTCCATTCCCGCGGTCATCAACGGCCGGTGGCAGCTCCTGCGAGTCGTCGGCTTCGCCCTTTCCCCGGAGTACGTCTACGAGATCCGGGGCCTGGGCGACGTCTTTCCCGACAACCGCCGCTTCGGCGTGGTCTGGATGGGGGAGCGCGCGCTGGCCGCGGCGTTCCAGATGGAGGGCGCGTTCAACGATGTCGCCATCAGCCTGGCGCCGGGGGGGTCGGAGGCGGACGTGATCGAGGCGGTCGACCGGGTGCTCGCACCCTACGGCGGCACCGGGGCCTACGGCCGGGCCGATCATCTCTCCGACATGTTCGTCTCCAGCGAGATCGAGGAGACCCAGGTCACCGGCGTCCTCCTCCCCGCGATCTTCCTGGCCGTGACGGCGTTCCTCCTCCATATGGTGCTGGCGCGGCTGGTGGCCACCCAGCGTGACCAGATCGCCGTCCTCAAGGCGTTCGGCTACGACAACGCGGCCGTCGCGGTCCACTACCTCATGCTCGCGCTCGGCCCGGTGCTCGCGGGTCTGGTGGTGGGCACCGCGCTCGGCGTGTGGCTGGCCGCCGCGCTCGCCCGCGTCTACGCGCGGTTCTACCAGTTCCCCATCGCCACCTACTCCCAGGACTGGAGCGTCGTGGGCGCCGGGCTGCTCGTGGCCGGGGGCGCGGCGCTCCTGGGCGCGGTCGGCGCCGTGCGCCGCGCGGTGGCGCTTCCGCCGGCCGAGGCGATGCGGCCCGAAGCGCCCGCGTCCTACCGCGCCGGCATCGTCGAGCGGCTCGGCCTCGAGCGCGTCATATCCCCCGCCGCGCGGATCGTCATCCGCAGCATCGAGCGCCGGCCCCTGCGGGCGCTCCTCTCGGTCACGGGCATAGCGCTCGCCACCGCGATCGTCATGACCGGCTGGTTCATCTTCGGCGTTCTGGACGTGATGAAGCAGATCCAGTTCGAGTCCGTCCAGCGCTACGACGTGATGGTGGTGTTCGGAACGGCGCGGTCCTCCCGCGCGACGTGGGAGCTCGGCAATATCCGGGGGGTCCGGAAGGTGGAGCCGTTCCGGGCGGTCCCCGTCCGTCTGCGTCATGCGCGCCTGTCCAGGCGCTCCGCCATTCTGGGACTCGCGCCCGGCAGCGAGCTGCAGCGGCTGGTGGACCGGGACAGGGCCGTGCGCGACGTGCCGCGCGGCGGACTGCTGCTCTCCGACGTTCTCGCGGGGCAGCTCGGGGTACGAGCGGGCGACACGGTGACGGTCGAGGTGCTCGAAGGGAAGCGCCCGGTGCGCAACGTCGTCGTGGCGTCGATCTCCGCGGACATCCTCGGAAGCTCGGCGACCATGAGCCTGCCTGCCCTCGATGCGATGCTGGGCGAGGGCGGGACCATCTCGGGCGCGTACCTGTCGGTGGACAGGCGGCTCGCTCCCGCAGTCTACCGGACACTCAAACAGACCCCGGCGGTGAGCGGCGTGGTGGTCCGGGAAGCGGTGATGCGCGGGTTCGAGGCGACCATTGCGGAGAGCTTCTCGATCTCCATCACGCTGTTGGTGGCGTTCGCCTGCATCATCGCGGCCGGGATCGTGTACAACGGGGCGCGGGTCGCGCTGTCGGAGCGCGGCCGCGAGCTGGCGAGTCTCCGCATCCTCGGCTTCTCCCGCGCGGAGGTCACCCGCCTGCTCCTCGGCGAGCAGGTGCTGCTGACCCTGGCCGGAATGCCGGCGGGACTGTTGCTTGGATACGGCCTCGCCTGGCTGGTCGCCTACCGATTCGAGTCCGACCTCTTCCGGATCCCGCTCGTGATCCGCCCGGCGACGATCGCGTACAGCCTGGCCGTGGTGACCGGCGCGACCCTGCTTTCCGCGGTGGCCGTGCGGCAGCGGATCCACCGGCTCGACCTGGTGGCGGTGCTGAAGACGAGGGAGTGAGCTCATGAAGCTGCGGCGGAAACATCTCTGGTACGCGGTCGGGGTGCTGGCCGCCGCCTGGCTCGCGCTCCGCCTGCTGCGGCCGGAGACGATCGCCGTGGAGATCGCGCACGCCAGCGTGGGACCGCTGCTGGTTACCGTGGGCGACGAGGGGCAGACACGGGTCCGGCACCGGCACATCGTCACGGCGCCGGTTCCGGGACGGCTGGAGCAGATCGCGCTGCAGGCCGGCGACTCGGTGGCGGTGGGTGCGGTCGTCGCCCGCCTGGCGCCGCTACCGCTCGACGCGCGGAGCCGCCTCCAGGCCGAGGCGGTGCTCGAGGCGTCCCGCGACCTGGAGCGCAGGAGCATGGCGGAAGTGGCTCGGGCTCGCACGGCGCTGGAGCAGGCGCGGCAGGATCGCCGGCGCGCGGAGCCGCTGCTCGAGCCCGGCGGCATCGCCCCCGCGGAGGTGGAGCGGCTCCGGCACGTCGAGGAGACCAGGCAGCGGGAGCTGGAGGGGGCGGAGGCCGGCGCGCGCGCGGCGGCGCACGACCTCGAGGCGGCCCGGTCGGCGCTCGTCGCGTCTGGTTCGGCCGCGGGCGCGCGGACTCTGCGCCTCATCTGCCCGATCGGCGGGCGGGTGCTCGCAGTCCCCGAGCGGAGCGCGCGCACGGTGCAGGCCGGAGAGACGCTCCTGGAAATCGGCGACCCGGCCGACCTCGAGATCGTCGTCCCCCTGCTGTCCACCGACGCGGTGAAGGTATCGCCGGGCATGCGGATGCTGGTGACCGGATGGGGGGGAGACTCGGTGATCGAGGGGCGGGTCCGGCGGGTGGAGCCCGCGGGCTTCACCAAGGTCTCCGCGCTGGGCGTCGAGGAGCAGCGGGTCAATGTCGTCGGCGACTTCGTCGCCGTGCCGGCCGGGCTCGGTGATCGGTTCCGGCTCGACGTCCGGCTGGCGCTCTGGCAGGGCGACAGCGTGCTCAAGGTGCCCGCGAGCGCCCTGTTCCGGCGCGGCGACCGGTGGGCGCTCTTCGTCGTGGAGGACGGAAGAGCCCGGGAGCGGCAGGTGACGGTGGGCCACGAATCGTCGGCCGAGGCCGAGATCGCCGGCGGACTCGCGCGCGGGGAGACTGTCATCCGGCACCCGACCGACCGCATCAACGACGGTACCCGAGTCAGATAACCTGGCGAGGATCTCGATGCACCTTCGAGTCATCATCATCGCGACGCTGGCCGTTTGCTGGACGCGGCAGGCCGCCGTCGTCCTCGCGCAGGGTAGCCCGCGGCCCGCGACCAGACCCGACGTCGTCCTCATCATGATGGACGACATCGGCTACGGCGACCTCGGCAGCTACGGGGCGCCGGACGCACGGACGCCGAATATCGATCGCCTGGCCCGCGAGGGCGTGCGCCTCACCGATGCCTACGCCAACGGCGCCGTGTGCACGCCGACGCGCGTGGCCCTCATCAGCGGCCGCTACCAGCAGCGCGCCGGGATCGAGTGGGTTCTCACCGAGTCGCCGGCCGACCTGGAGCGCGGGCTTCCCGTGACCGGCACCTCGCTCCCCGCGCTCCTCAAGAGCAGCGGCTATGCCACCGGGCTCCTCGGCAAGTGGCACCTCGGCGTCAAACGCGAATTCCACCCCAACGCCCATGGGTTCGACGAGTTCTACGGATTTCTGGCCGGCGCGCACGACTACTACGCAGGCGGCACCGGGGTGTTCAGCCTCTTTCAGGATACGACGCCGGTCGCCCCCGCCGGGTACCTGACCGACGAGATCACCCGTCGCGCGGTGGACTACATCGGGCGTCACGCCGCCGCGCCGTTCTACCTCGAGGTGGCCTACAATGCGGTCCATTGGCCGTTCGAGCCGCCCGACCTCCCGCCGGGCGAGGTGGAACGATACGCGTCGCGCTCGAGCTTGCGGCAGATGCCCGACGACCCCATGCGCGCGACGCGCAAGGACTACGTGCGCATGCTCGAGCGGGCCGACCGGGGCGTGGGGGAAATCCTGGCGGCGCTCGAGCGAAAGGGCCTTTCGCGGAACACGCTCGTGATCTTCACCAACGACAACGGCGGAGAGTGGCTGTCGCGCAACGCGCCGCTGTTCCATCGGAAGGGCACGCTCTGGGAAGGGGGAATCCGGGTACCGCTGATCATGCGCTGGCCCGGCGAGCTTCCAGCCGGGAAGACGTCCGCGCAGGTGGCCATCACGATGGATCTGACCGCGTCGATCCTCGCGGCCGCCGGCACCACGCCGCCACGGGGCTACAAGCCCGACGGAATGGACATCCTTCCCATGCTGCGCGGGGACACGCCGGTCGTCGAGCGCCGCCTGTTCTGGCGCGTCGACCGTCCCGACCGGCAACAGCGCGCGGTCAGGTCGGGACACTGGAAGCTGCTGGTCGATGGCGGCCAGCTGCTTCTCTTCGACATGAGCACGGACCTCGGCGAGCGGGCCGATCTTGCCGCTCGGCATCCGGAGGTGGTCATGGCGCTCGAGCGCGAGCTCGCCGAGTGGCAGCGTGACGTGGGCTCCCCTCATTGACCACCCTGCCATTGACGGGCCGACGGGCGATGTCCGCGATGGTGGCTCAGTCTCCGCCGAGCCGGCGCGTCAGGGCCACAAATCGCTGGCTGTTCCGTAGCGGCGCGAGGCGCGGATCGATCTGCACGTAGGCCAGCACCGTCGAGCGTTCCTCATAGGCCCGCTCGAGATATCGGAGCGCCTGATCGTGCTCGCCGAGGCCGGTGTGGATCAGCGCGAACCAGTAGGATGGGACGTAGTGCCGAGCGGCCTCGGCGGTGAGTCCCGCGAGGACGGCGCGCGCCTTGGCCTTCTTGCCGGCGACCGCGTAGGCGTGGCCGAGCGAGGCCTTGCGGTTGGGGCTGCTGCCGCTGATTGCCTCCAGAATCGCGATCGACTCGTCCAGTCTCCCCTGCTGTTCGGCCACCAGCGCCAGCCCCCACCTGGCCGTCACGTCGGTGGAGTCGCCCTCGAGAACCTTCCGCAATCCACGGTCCGCCTCGTCGTACCGGCCCGCGAAGTAGAGGAGCAGGGAGCGGTTTGCCTGCAGAGAGAACGACAATGGGTCCAGCTCCACGGCTCGTCCCACCTGCGCGATGGCCTCGTCGAGCCGGCGGCGTGACGCGAGAAAGCGGCTATAGGAGAAGTACGCATCGGCGTAGTTGGGCCGCAGCTCGAGGGCGCGCCTGAACTCCTGCTCGGCGGCTCGCCAGTCTCATTCGTAGTAGGCCCGGATGTAGGCATTGACCGCATGCGCTTCGGCCAGGGTCTCATCGAGCTCGAGCGCACGAACCAGGGCCGCCCGGGCCTTGGGCAACACGTCCGCGGGCGGAACATCGCTATAGAAAGGAAGCGACGTGTAGTACGTGGCCACGCCGACGTACGGCGGCGCCCAATCGGGGGCGATGCGGCTCGCCTGCTCGAACAGCGCCAGCGCCTGGGGCAGCTCGGCACGCTCCAGGGAGAAGCGGCCTCGCAGATAGGCATCGTACGCGCGTTGATCGACCTCGCGGCGCGAGTCGAGCCGGCTGCGCTCTGCGCCCTCGAGCCGGGCGCTGATGGCGCTCGCGATATCGACGGTGATCTGCCGCTGCAGGTCCGGCAGCTCGCCGAGACGACCGTGATAGTCTCTCGCCAGGAGGAGGGTGCTGTCCGCGGCGTGGAGCACTCGCACGTG
>Ga0075292_1000042_pt1 | contig 10960 bp, 7 predicted proteins | sample SF_Rice_20C_80N__FD_69758 | JGI IMG/M metagenome (GOLD analysis project Ga0075292, IMG submission 69758) | Rice paddy soil microbial communities from Twitchell Island, California, USA - SF_Rice_20C_80N_403 | ecosystem: Environmental > Terrestrial > Soil > Paddy field/soil | place: USA: Twitchell...
CAACGGGGGCTGGCGGACTCGTCACGGGTGCCGGGTAAAATCGTGAAACCAGTTCCTGGTAAATCACGAGCACGAGAATCGACAGCGCGATCCCTAAAATTGCGCGTTTATCCATGGAATGAAAATTTACTTTATTGGGTCATATCCGCCGGGGTGCCAGGGATGACAGCGGCCGATTCGGCCGACACCAAAGGCGACTCCCTTAAGGATTCCGTATTTTCGAATAGCCTGTTCCGTATACAGCGAACAACTTGGGTAGAAACGACACGCGCGCGGCAAGAAGGGCGACACTGCACTACGGTAAGCGGATAGCAACAAAAGCAAGATCGCGCGCATCATGGCGATCACGAATCGCGGCGCAGCGATTGATGACTAAATGCTCGTCCGAGTTCGTTTGCCATGCTTGCGCCGGCCAAGCCGGCGGCGCTCTTTCGGGCGATGACGAGAATATCCATCCCGGATCGCAGCGCGGCGCGGCGACGGCGAAAAAACTCTCGGACTTGTCGCTTGATCCGATTGCGAATCACTGAATTGCCCACTTTGCTGCTGACAGTGATTCCCAACCGAGACTTAGATCGGTCGTTTGCGCTGCTGATAATGATGAAACTCGCCGACTGAAGCTTTGCGCCGGTGCGCGACAGTTTTAAGAATTCCGCCCTTTTCAGCAGGCGCGCCGTTTTCGGCAACCGCTGCGTGCCTTTTAGCGTCATTCCTTTGCTTGAGCTAGCTCCGCGCGCGCTTGGGCGGCACGCTGACCGTCAATCGCTTCCGTCCTTTGGCGCGGCGCCGCTTGAGCACCTTGCGCCCGCCTGGTGTTTCCATGCGGGTGAGAAAACCATGGGTGCGTTTTCTTCGCACGTTGCTCGGTTGATAGGTTCGTTTCATAAAAATCTTACTCCTTGGGCCGCTTAAACGGCCAAGTGTTTATATCAATCACACGGATAGGATGTTGTCAATTTTACCCGGCCTCGGCCTTCAAAGACCGATCCATTAAATCTTGGACAGCTTTAGCCGGCATTTTACCGGCATACAGGACCTCGTACATCTGCTCCACGATCGGCATTTCCACGGCCAACCGTTCCGCCAGCAAGCGCAGTGAACGGGTATTGCGCACACCTTCGGCAATCATCCGGGTTGAACCGGTAATTTCTTGCAGGCTTTTGCCCTCCGCAATTCGCAGTCCGACGGCTCGATTGCGGCTCAGATCACCGGCGCAGGTCAGGATCAGATCACCTAATCCAGGCAAGCCCGCAAGCGTCCGCGGATCGGCTCCCATGCGTACCGCCAAGCGGGTCATCTCAGCTAGACCGCGGGTCATCAGCGCGGCACGAGCATTTTGCCCGAGTTTCAAACCGTCGCTGATACCGGCGGCAATGGCGATGACGTTTTTGACCACACCCCCGATCTGCACGCCGACAACGTCGGATGAAGTATACACGCGCAGATTGCGCGTGCTGAGAATTTGCTGAACTGAGCGCGCCACTCCATCGTCGTAGGCCGCCACGGTGATCGCCGCCGGCAGCTGCCTAGCGACTTCAATCGCGAACGTCGGGCCGGAGAGAAAAGCATGGCGTTTCTTTCGCTCGGCACCGAAAAGATCGATGAAGAGCTCCCCCATGGTTTTCGCGGTCTCTTCCTCTAGCCCCTTGGTGCCGCAGAGGAGGATGGTGGCCGCTCCAAACCTGGCGATGGCTTGCAAGAAAACCTGCCGCACGACGTGCGACGGTAACGCGCAAATCACCAAATCCTTTTGCTCAATCGCCTCGTCCAACGACCTCGTCGGCTGGATACTTATCGGAAGTGAAACGCCGCTAAGATAAGGTCGGTTCTCCCTTTTCTCGGTGATTTCCCGGTAGCTCTCCTCACCATGGCACCATAGGTGAACCTGTTCGCCTTTGTCGGCGAGCACCTTTGCCAGGGCGGTTCCCCAACCGCCGGCGCCAATGACTCCGATTCCGCTTGACATGACCATTAGCCCGGAAGAAACATCGAAGATTGCAGAGTTCGCGACGCGAGATTTTTCGTTGAAGGCAGGACGCAACTACTCTTCGTTCTCTTGTTCCGGCTCCTCGTCTTCTTCTTTTTCTGCCAAGCGCGCCAGCGAGACCACCCGCTCGCCTTCTTCGAGCTCGATCAAACGGACCCCCTGGGTGTTGCGGCCGATAATGCGGATGTCTTTGATGCGCAGGCGAATGATCTTGCCCTTGTTGGAGATCAGCATGAGCTGATCCTCTTCTGTGACCTGCTGCACGCCGATGACTCGGCCGGTCTTGTCAGTGGTCTTCATGGTGATGATGCCTTTGCCGCCGCGCGATTGCAGCCGGTACTCGGCCATTTCGGTGCGCTTGCCGTAGCCGCCTTCGGAGACCGTGAGAATGTCAAATCCGAGAGTGAGTATCTCCATACTGACGACTTTGTCATCTTGGTCGAGCTTCATACCAACGACGCCGAAGGTACCGCGCCCGGTCGGGCGAACCTGCTCTTCTTTGAAACGGATCGATTGGCCGTCCGCGGTCGACAGAATGAGTTCCTGCTGACCGTCGGTCAGGCGGACGCCAATAACCTCATCGCCGTCTTCGAGTCCGATGGCACGGATACCGCTTGCCCGCGGGTTAGCGTAGGCCATGAGCTCGGTTTTTTTCACCAAACCGTTTTTGGTGGCAAACACGATATGGCGGCCTTCCTGGAACTCGCGCACGGACAGAAACGCGGAAACTTTTTCGCCGGGTTGAAGTTTGAGCAGATTGACGATCGGTTTTCCCCGCGCAGCGCGGCTCGCTTGGGGAAGCTCATGGACTTTGATCCAATACACTTTACCGATGGTGGTGAAAAACAGAATATAGGAATGCATCGACGCGATGAAGAGATATTCGACAAAGTCTTCCTCTTTGGTCGTCGTGCCGATCTTGCCCTTGCCACCGCGCCGCTGTGCCCGGTACAGGCTGACGGGATTTCGTTTGATGTAGCCATCGTGGGAGATCGTCACCGCCATGTCTTCATCGACGATCATGTCCTCGATGGAGATATCTTCGGTCCGGTCGACAATCTGCGTACGCCGCTCATCGCCGTATTTTTTCTTGATCTCCCGCAATTCCTCGATGATGATTTTGTAAATTTCTTTTTCGTTAGCGAGAATCGCGCGCAGTTTAGCGATCAGTTCAAGCGTCTCGCGGTGCTCGTCCATGATCTTGCCGCGCTCCAAGCCGGTCAAGCGCTGCAGGCGCAAGTCCAAGATCGCCTGCGCCTGGATCTCGCTCAGACTGAAGTTCGTCATCAAGCCTTCTTTGGCGACTCTCGGATCGGCTGAGCTACGGATGAGCGCAATCACGGCGTCCAGATTGTCGAGCGCAATGCGATAGCCTTCTAATATATGCAACCGCTCTTCCGCCTTGCGCAGATCGTAGGCGGTGCGCCGGGTCACCACTTCTTTGCGATGCTCGAGGAAGCACTTCAGTGCTTCTTTGAGGTTGAGCAGCTTCGGCCTGCCGTCGACGATGGCAAGCATATTCATGCCAAAAGAATCTTGCAGCTGGGTATGTTTGTGCAATTGGTTGATGATGATCTCGGCCACCGCGTCGCGCTTGAGCTCAATGACGACGCGCATACCCTCGCGGTCCGATTCGTCGCGAATGTCAGCGATGCCCTCAATCTTTTTTTCGTTTACCAGCTCGGCGATCTGCTCGATCAGCCGTTTTTTATTCACCATGTAGGGAATTTCGCTGATGATGATCTGCTCTTTGCCGGTGCGCTTGACCGTCTCGGTGAAGGCCTTGCCGCGCATCTGAATGATGCCTTTGCCTTCTTTGTAGGCCTGGATAATCGGCTCCTTGCCATGGATGAATCCCGCCGTTGGGAAATCCGGGCCAGGAATGTATTTCATCAATTGCTGGATCGTCATTTCAGGGTTTTCGACGAGCGCCACTAATCCATCGATGACTTCGCTTAAGTTGTGAGGTGGAATATTGGTCGCCATGCCGACGGCAATACCGGCCGCTCCGTTAATCAGAAGATTCGGAATCCGCGACGGCAGAACCGCCGGCTCGCGTAGCGTATCGTCGTAGTTGGGAATAAAATCGACGGTTTCTTTCTCTATGTCGGCGAGCATCTCCTCGGCGAGCGGGGTCATGCGAATTTCGGTGTAACGCATCGCCGCCGGATTATCGCCGTCGATGGAACCGAAGTTGCCTTGGCCGTCGACCATCGGATAGCGCATGTTGAAGTCCTGCGCCATGCGCACGATCGTGTCATAGATCGCCGTGTCGCCATGGGGATGATACTTACCCATGATATCGCCGACCAAGCGCGCCGACTTTTTGTAGGCTTTATCGGACGTGTTGCCGACGTCGTACATTGCGTAAAGCACGCGCCGATGGACAGGTTTGAGCCCATCGCGCACGTCGGGCAGCGCGCGGCTGATGATGACGCTCATGGCATAGGCCATGAACGACTCGCGCATCTCTTCTTCGATATAGACCGGAACTTTCTGCGGTTTGATGGTAGCTTCCATGAATTATTCGCCCGTCTGGGTTACCGGAGGATCTAAGTTCGAAACGGCTTGAACGTTTAGATATCTAGGTTCTTGACCGTGAGCGCGTTCTCTTCGATAAATTTTCGCCGCGGCTCGACTTCATCGCCCATCAGCGTCGAGAAGATTTCATCGGCTTCGACCGCGTCTTCGATGCGCACCTGCAACAGCACCCGGGTTTCCGGATTCATCGTCGTTTCCCACAATTGACCCGGGTTCATCTCGCCGAGGCCTTTGTACCGCTGGATCGCAAGGCCCTTCTTGCCGCCTTCCATGAAGTAGCTGAGCACTTCGGTCATCGAGCGCATTTGCGCCTTCTGCTCGCCGTTTTCAACGGAATAGGGCGGCATGCCGATGCCGCTAAGATCGGCGAAGATCTTTTTTACTTCTTTGAATTCCGGGCTGGTAAGAAAATCGCGGTCGATCACCGTTTGAAAGCCGGTGCCGTTGGCGCGCGTATTCACGGTCAGCTTGAAACAATTATGCTCGGCATCCTCTTCAAGCAGGCAGGAGATCGGCGCTTGTTCGGGCGCGACCAAATTAACGTAAGCCGCCAGGCGCCCTTCCAGTTCTCGGAGAGCCTTTTCATTTTTCAAGGTCTCCTCGCTGAAGCCCTCTTCCAACAAGAGGGCATCGATGACCGTGCGGTTTTTGCGCTTGCGCGCCAGAAGCGACATAAGCTTGTCCCAGCGGACAATCTTTTTGACGTAAGCCTGCAGAGCCTGACCAGAAATGCCATTGCCGTCATTGGTTGCACGCAGCCGCAAATCCTCCGTGCCGAGCTCGATCAAATGATCTTCCAGCATCTGCTCGTCCTTCAAATAGCGCTCCTGCTTGCCGCGCTTCACTTTGAAGAGCGGCGGCTGGGCGATAAAGAGATGGCCCTTCTCGACCAGATCGGGCATCTGCCGGTAGAAAAATGTGAGCAGCAACGTGCGGATGTGCGAGCCGTCGACGTCGGCATCGGTCATTATGATGATCGAGTGATAGCGCAGCTTCGCCGGATCGTAGTCTTCTTTGACTCCCGTGCCCAACGCCGTGATCATCAGGCGAATTTCCTGCGAGGAAAGCATTTTATCGAAACGTGCCTTCTCGACGTTTAAGATCTTGCCCTTGAGCGGCAAAATCGCTTGATTGCGTCGGTCGCGGCCCTGCTTGGCCGACCCGCCGGCAGAATCGCCTTCGACCAAGTAAAGCTCGCTCAGCGCGGGATCGCGTTCCTGACAATCGGCGAGCTTTCCGGGCAGCGAGCCGGAATCGAGCGCGCCCTTGCGCCGCGCCAAATCTTTGGCTTTCCTCGTCGCTTCGCGTACCCGCGCAGCTTCGACACCCTTGGCAACGATTTTTTTCGCTTCAGTCGGACGCTCACTCAAATAGCTACCGAACTTTTCATTGACGAGCGCCTCGACGATGCCTTTCACTTCGCTGTTGCCGAGTTTTGTTTTTGTTTGTCCCTCGAACTGCGGCTCGGGAACTTTCACACTGATCACAGCGGTCAGCCCTTCACGAATGTCTTCACCCTGGAGATTTTCCTCGTCTTTCTTGAGCAAGCCGTTGTTCAGCGCATATGTATTGATCGTACGCGTCAACGCGGAGCGAAAGCCAATCAGATGTGTGCCGCCTTCAATCGTGTTGATATTGTTCGCAAACGAAAAAATACTTTCCGAATAACCGTCGTTCCATTGCATGGCGACTTCCACTTCGACACCGTCTTTTTCGCCTTCGAAGTAAACGACTTTTGCATGAATCGCCGTTTTGGCGCGGTTGAGGTGCTCGACAAACGACAACAAACCGCCTTTGTAAAAAAATTCGTGTTTTTTCTGTGTGCGCTCGTCTTCGATGGTAATCTTGACGCCGCGGTTTAGAAACGCGAGCTCGCGCAGACGCTGAGAAAGAATATCGAAGCTGAAATCCGCCGTTTCAAAAATCGTAGAGTCCGGCTTGAACGTCACCCGCGTGCCGCGCTCTTTCGATTTGCCGACTTCTTTGAGGTTTTCCTGCGGCTCGCCGCGCTTATAACTTTGCTGGTAGACTTTGCCGTCGCGCTTGATTTCGACTTCTAAAGTCTCAGACAATGCATTGACGACCGAAATGCCGACGCCGTGCAAACCACCAGAGACTTTGTACGAAGCTTTGTCGAACTTGCCTCCCGCGTGGAGCTTGGTCAGCACCACCTCCGCCGCGGAAATTTTCTCGGTCGGATGAATGTCGACGGGAATCCCCCGGCCGTTGTCAATTACAGTAACGCTATTATCGATATGAATCGTAACTTCGATTGAATCGCAGTGTCCCGCGAGCGCTTCGTCGATGGAATTATCGACGACCTCGTAAACGAGGTGGTGCAGACCTCGTTCACTGGTATCGCCGATGTACATGCCGGGACGTTTTCTAACCGCTTCGAGACCTTCCAGGACTTTGATATTGTCCGCGCTATAATGAGATTCTTGGGGAGTTTTCGATTCAGCCATTTTCACCTAGCTTAAGTCTGCAATTTTTCCTGTAAAGTTGTGGGGTTAGAAAGATGTAGAACCAATTTGAATAATACCTGAAAGCGACCGGAAAGTAAAGCGCAAAACGCTTCGTAAGCTACTGGATTATAAGATTAAAATCGCCATTTAGAAAGGCCTCAGGAAAACCGCCCACGAATTGTCGTTTCAGTCGCCGGATGTTGACACTTTCATGTCTCTAAGCGAAAAGAAATGCCGTGCAAACGCTCTTAGCCGCAATTAAATCTTTGACACTCTTGGGCCGCATTTCCGCTTCCGGCTCATCCCCAAGAGTGGTTGAAAAAAGAGCCGCTTATTTTCCATTGGTTGGTTTAATAGTAGGTTTGCTGCTTGGCGTTTCACACTACGTTCTCGCTCCCTATCTCGAGCCCGAAATTCTCAATATCGTTATCATTAGCCTGTGGATTTCGGCCACCGGCGCGATGCACCTTAAAGGACTCAAGGACACGTTCGATGCTCTCGAGAAGCAAGACGGCCAATCCAACGGGACATTGGGCATTACGGCAGTCCTGATCGTGATTCTTTTGAAGAGCGCGGCTCTTAACAGCATGGATGAAATGTTAACTTTGAGCTTGCTGCTTTCGCCGCTATTCGCGCGCTGGGCCGCTTTGCTTTTTTTTTTCGGCTACAATACGCGCTTTGACGAAGCGACCCGAGGGATCGCCCAACATACAAGTATTTGGCCCGTGCTCGCGAGCACAGCGGCAACGCTGGCGCTTGCGCTTTATTTTCTCGGTCGCAAAGGACTTTGGATCACGCTTATCCTTTCACTTTTTACTTTATCACTGCGCGCCCTACTGCATCGGGGTCATTCCCTGCTCTCCAATTCTAACGTTGACGCGGTTGTTGAACTCACAGAAGGGCTAAGCCTCATCCTGCTAGCCTCGCTCTGACTGAGTTCCCATGGAGTTTCTCAAGCCGGTTTCGCCCGTCGTTCCGGTTATCCTCTGATCGGCATGTTCATGATCATCACGTTTTACGGTACTCGCTCGGAATTTGTATCCTGAACGGCCGCAGCAACTAAACGGAAATTTTCGCCTGCCGCTCATCCACGCGGCCCTGGCCGGTCTGCTGGTCAACTTGGGCAAATAAAAATTCCCGAGCTGCTTCTGCAGCCGGTGATCATGCTTGGCCAGGCGACAATCCCGATCATGCTCATCAGCCTCGGCTATCGCCTATATCAAGTGCTTTGCCGCCGCTAATATGGCCGTGAATCTGATCGGCCCCGCAGGCGTGAACCAGCAGGTGTTGCTGCTTTATGGCTCGGTGTCATCGGCGGTTATCAATTTCATCCTGACGGAAAAATACAGCCAAGATCCCGGCCTGGCGGCGTCCATCGTAGTGCTTGGCACGTCGCTCTCAGTCTTCACAATTCCGGTTGTATTTTGGTTGATTCTCTAGCCGCTCAACGGAAGTTGCTTGACAGCCATTTCGTCCCGTTATAATTTCCGCGTAGATTTATTCACGGCGCTAGGTTCATAGGGAAGTCCGGTGCAAATCCGGCGCGGTCCCGCCACTGTGACGGCGACGAAAGCCGCAAGCAGCCACTGTCCTGAGTTCAAGCAAAGGATGGGAAGGCGCGGCGAGTAGAAAAAAGCCCAAGTCAGGAAACCTGCCTAGCACGTTATGACCGGCCTCTCCGGAGAAGAGAGAAAGGTTTCCATATCTTTCCCAATTCGGTTGAGGCCAATCGCAAAGACGATGAGATCGGCCTCGTTCTTTTTTCTGTCTGTCAGTTTGCACGCCGCAGTCCTGGCGTATCCCGTCACGTTTGCCCGCCCCACTCCCGGCGAAGCGATTCGCGTGATTATTTTGCCGATGGAGTCGGAATCGGTTGGCCACGGTGACACGGGCGCGAGCAGCAGTCCCGCGCCGAGAGGTAAGACGGGTACGCAATTCAAACCGCGGCCCGCGGCCTCGGCGCGCGTCGAAGCAAAACCGGCGCACAGTGCGGAACCGCAAATTATCGCTGACGCAGAAGTCGAAACGGTCAGCGAGAGCCGGGTCAGCTTGGTCTGGGCCCCGTCCGCTCAATTCGACGGCGAGACGGGCGAGACATCCGGCGCCACAACCGGCGTTGGGGGCGATGGTGCTGGGACTGGTGGAATCGGGACAGGCAGCAACGGCTACGCAGTAGATCGCCCCGGACCAGGAAGCGGCAGCAGCAACGGCGCGAGATCAGCATCCGGGTCATCCGCGAGCGGCACCGCGCTCACGCAGGCGCGCTATCGCGAGACCCCCAGGCCGAATTACCCGGATAACGCCCGCCGCGAGGGCCGCGAAGGCCGAGTGCTGCTGCGCGTTTTAGTCGATGATCAAGGTCGATCAAAGCAGGTGGAGATCAATAGCAGCTCTGGCAGCCCTCTGCTCGACCAAGCCGCCGCTGAAGCGATCAAACGCTGGCGTTTTCATCCGGCCCGCCACGGCGACCAGCCAGTCGCAAGCTGGTTGCGCATTCCGATCGAGTTTCACCTCGAGGATAGGAAACATTAGCGAAAATTTTAGGAGGTCACAAAGGAAAATCTTATCAACCGCAGACGAATGCAAGGGAAAGGGGTGACGCGGAAAGGCGGAAGGCAAAAGACAGAGGGATGAAAGAATTTATCCTTCCGCCTTCATCCTTCATCCTTTCCGAGAATTCCCCTGCTGCCCCGCAACTGTAAGAGCTACGAAAGCCGCATGTAAGCCACTGCTCGGACGCACCGGCTCAATGCTCAATAGCTAACGGCTCAAGGAAATCTTGAACCTTGAACTTTTGAAGCTTTGAACCCCAGCGCTGGCGGGAAGGCGCGGCAAGTAGGTTTGAAGCTCGAGCCAGGAGACCTGTCCGTTCTGCCTAAACAGTTCCCCTTTCGCGGGAAAAGGAGACTTGCATGAAGGTTTTGTTATTTCTTTTCTCTGTCCTTTTGTATGTTGGCTTTGAATTGCACGCAGCGGAACCTCCCGAGACTACCCTGCCTCCGATCTACGTAAACTCGACGCGTCTACCCGACGTTCCTGAATCGACGACCCAAGTGCCAGGGAAAGTAATCGTCGTTGCGGCCGATGAAATCGAAACGCTTGGCGCGAAAACAATCCAAGAGGTTTTGGAATATCAAACTGGCGTTGTCGCCTACGACACCGTTGGCAACGAGTTCCAGAAGACGATCGACTTGCGCGGTTTTAACGGCCAGCCCGTTCCAGCCACGAGTGTTTTTGTCGACGGAGTTAGAATCAACGAGCCGGACTTCAACACCATCAACTTCGACTTGATACCGATCGAAGACATCGAACGGATTGAAATCCTACCCGGCACGGCAACCGCGTTCGGGCGCAATGCGCTGGGCGGCGTGATCAATATCACGACCAAGCGCGGCCGCGCCGATCGGCCGCATGTCGGGACGGACATCGGCGGCGGCAGTTTCGGCCGGCAAAAATACTCATTCAGCACGGACGGCCCTCTGCCGATTTCGAACTTTGACTACTATTTCGGTGTGACACGCGAGTTGACCGACGGCTTTCGCGAAGAATTCAATTCGCGCCATGGCGGAGCGAGAATCACAAGGATCTTCGCCAAACTCGGTTACCGCCTGGGCGAGAGCACCGACGCCAGCCTTGCCTACACGCGCGTGCTCGACAACATCAGCCAGGCCGGCTCGTTGCCGGGAAGCCGGCTGCGCGTCGATCGAAATGACAATTTGACTCCCGGCGATTTCGCGGCAAGCAACCTCCATCAAGTCGGCTTTAATTTGAAACAAAAACTATCTGCCGGCTTCTCGGCGGCCCTGAACGGCTTTTTCCGTAGCAACGATCAGGAAAGCTTTGTGCGGGGTGTGTCGAGCACATCGACCTTAAACACCGGCACCGTTTCTTCGGGGACTACATTACAAGTCACTCAAGATGGATTGGTATTTAAAAAGAGAAATCTCGCGACCCTCGGAGTGGAATA
>Ga0075292_1000043_pt1 | contig 10959 bp, 11 predicted proteins | sample SF_Rice_20C_80N__FD_69758 | JGI IMG/M metagenome (GOLD analysis project Ga0075292, IMG submission 69758) | Rice paddy soil microbial communities from Twitchell Island, California, USA - SF_Rice_20C_80N_403 | ecosystem: Environmental > Terrestrial > Soil > Paddy field/soil | place: USA: Twitchell...
CCGCCTGGAGCGTGTCGAGCCGGCTATTGAAGCCCACCTCGTCATGGTGATACGCCTTGGCTCCGCCATGAAGTCTGAGCCGGGCCAGGCGCGCCGCGACCGCGTCGTCCTGCGTGACCATCATGCCGCCGTCGCCGAAGCCGCCCAGGTTCTTGCTCGGGAAAAACGAGAAGGTTCCCACGGTGCCGAGCGAGCCCGCCATGCGCCAGGTGCCGTCGATCTTGCGCCGCGCTCCGATGGACTGCGCGGCGTCCTCGACGACCGCGAGGCCGTGGCGGGCGGCGATGGGCAGGATCGTTTCCATCTCCGCCATCTGGCCGAAGAGGTGAACCACGACGACCACCCGTGTGCGCGGCGTGATCGCCGCCTCGAGCGCCGCCGGCGAGATGTTGAACGTCCCGGGATCGATGTCCGCGAACACCGGCTTTCCCCCGGCGTTGTGGATCGCCCCGGCCGTCGCGAAGAAGGTGAAGGGCGGGGTGATGACCTCGTCGCCCGGCTTGAGGTCGAGCGCCCGGAGCGGCAGGAGAAGCGCGTCCGTCCCGCTGGCGCAACCGATGGCGTGCTTGGTCTGGGAGAGCCGGGCGACGGCTGCCTCGAGCTGGCCCACCTCGGCGCCCATGATGAACGCCTGCCGTTCGATGACGGACATGAGCGCAGGCAACAGTTCGTCTTTGATGTCGCGATACTGCGCGACAAGATCCAGCAAGGGCACGTTCATCGGCTCGACCCGTGGGAAAAGAGGCGCAAGATTCGGCAGCCGTGGAAGTTAGCCGCTACGACCTGGGGGGTCAATCGGACCGGTCGGAACCAGTGTATCCCCCTCGAGGCGATAGGTGGCGCCGCACGCGGTGCAGGTTCCGGACCCGTTTTCGATCTTGAGCCGAACGCCGCACTGGCAGATCCATCCCACCTGCCGGGCCGGCACCCCCACCATGAGGGCGTAGGCCGGGACCTCTCCCCGGACCACCGCCCCGGCACCGATGAAGCAGTATTCGCCGAGCGTCGCCCCGCACACGATGGTGGCGTTGGCGCCGATCGACGCGCCGCGCCGCACCAGGGTCTGCTGAAACTCGGCCCGCCGCGAAACGCGACTGCGCGGGTTGGTGACGTTGGTGAAGACGCAACTGGGCCCGCAGAAGACGTCGTCCTCGAGAATGACACCCTCGTAGATCGAGACGTTGTTCTGCACCTTGACGTTGTCGCCGAGCCGGGTGCCGCCCATGACGACGACGTTCTGGCCAAGGTTGCAGCGCGCGCCGATGACCGCGCCCGGCATGACGTGACAGAAATGCCAGATCTTGGTGCCCGGGCCGATGACGGCGCCGTCGTCGATGTAGCTGGACTCATGAGCGAAGTAGTCCATGGCTGCGGGCTGCGGGAAGCGGGAAGCGGGAAGCACGTGCACAAGCGTCGAATGCGTCTCCCCAACGACCTGCCAGCCTCACCCCTCTCACTCCTTTCTCCTACGCTCGTTGTTCTCCCCGACCGTCTCTCCCTGCTCCCTGCTCCCTGCTTCCTTCCCCCTGCTCTCCATCGTTCACATATTCACCCCGGGCCCCGATCACCTTTACCTCGGGCTCGAGCCTCACGCCGAACTTTCGCTCCACCTCTCGCTGCGCCAGGTCGATCAGCGCCCGTACGTCCGCCGCGCTGGCGCTGCCCGTGTTCACGAAGTAGTTCGCGTGCATGGGCGAGACCTCCGCGCCGCCGATTCGGCGCCCCTTGAGTCCGGCCGCCTCGATGAGCTGACCGGCGGTCCGGGGCCCGTCTTCCTGCTTCCAGCTCGGCCCGGCGGGGTTTCGGAACACGCTACCGCAGCACGGCTGGTTGAACGGCGTGCCACGCTGACGCCACTCGAGCATCTCCGCGATCTCCTGATCGAGCCGGACCTGCTCCTCCCGACGCAGGCGGACGACGGCCTCGACCACGATGCGGCCCTCGAGTCCGCTGTGCCGGTACGTGAACGGCACGTCGGCCCGGCGCAATACCGCGTCCTGCCCCGTCGGACCGACCACGGTGACGCGTTCGACCACCGCTGCCCAGTCGCCGCCGTGACATCCCGCGTTCATGTAGACGCCGCCACCCGCGGTGCCCGGAACGCCGACGAAGATATGGAGCCCGGCGTACCCGGCCGTCGTGGTCCGCCTGGCCGCCAGCGGCGCCGGCAGTCCCGCGCCCACGATCCACGTGTCGCCCTCCTGGCGCAAGTGGTCGAGGCCCCTGCCGATGCGGATCACAAGGGCGTCGAGGCCGCCGTCGGGCAGGAGGATGTTCGAGCCGAGCCCGACGGCGAACCACGGAACCCCCGCCTCGTGCGCCAGGCGCAAGGCGATACCCACGTCCTGGGGCGCCGCGGGCAGCACCACCGTGGCCGGTCCGCCGATCCGATAGGTGGAGTAGCGACCGAGCGCCTCGTTCTCGCGCACCTCGCCCCTGATCTCCGCCCGTATGGCACGGGCGAAGCCGGGATCGCGCGCGGTCACCCGGTCCATTCGGGCGACATCTCCCGTGCGAGTGCGTGCCACTCCTGGAGCGACCGCACCTCACCGGCACGGCTCCGGAGCGCGATGATCGCGTCGCACGCGGCGGACGCGCCGGAAAGTGTGGTCGTGTAGGGCACGCGGTGCTGCAGCGCGGCGTGCCGGATGGCGTAGTCATCCTGCTGGCTCAGCTTGCCGAGCGGCGTGTTGATCAGCAGCTGGATGCGTCCCGAGACGAGGAGGTCGATGGCGTTGGGCCGTCCCTCGTGCACCTTGAGCACGCGCTCGGTGGGAATCCCCCGCGCGCGCAGGTAGCGCGCCGTGCCGTCGGTGCCGAACACCCGGAAGCCAAGGGCATGGAAGCGGCGCGCGATGGGGGCGACGTTGGCCTTGTCGTGATCGTTCACCGTCACGAAGATGGCGCCCGCATGCGGGAGCGCGCCGTCTGCCGAGATCTGCGCCTTGGCGAACGCCATCCCGAACGAGTCGGCGATGCCCATGACCTCGCCGGTCGACCGCATTTCCGGGCCGAGAATCAGGTCGACCCCGGGAAGCTTGCTGAAGGGGAAGACGGCTTCCTTTACGGATACGTACGGCTGGAGCACGTCGTCGTGGAGGCCCAGCTCGTCGAGCGTCTGACCCGCCATGATCGCGGCGGCCAGGCCCGCGAGCTGCACGCCCGTGGTCTTGGACACGAATGGCACCGTCCGCGATCCGCGCGGATTCACCTCGAGCACGTAGACCACGCCGTGCTTGATGGCGTACTGCACGTTCAGCAATCCCACCACGCCCAGGCGCTCGGCGAACGCGCGGGTGTGGCGCCGCATCTCCTCGACCTGCTCGTCGGTGATGAGATACGGCGGCAGCACGCACGCCGAATCGCCGGAGTGAATGCCGGCATCCTCGATGTGCTGCATGACGCCGCCGATGACGCAGCGGCTGCCGTCCGCGATGGCGTCCACGTCGGCCTCGAAGGCATCCTCGAGGAAGCTGTCGATCAGCACCGGGTGTCCGGGCGCCACGCGCGCCGCGCGCGCGAAGTAGCTCCGGAGCGAGGCATCGTCGTAGACGATTTCCATGGCGCGGCCGCCGAGCACGTACGAGGGGCGTACCAGCACCGGATATCCCACCCGCGCGGCCACCGCGACCGCCTCGTCCACCGACTGCGCCACGCCGCTCGCGGGCTGGGCCACGCCGAGCTCGCGGGTGAGCGCCTCGAACCGACCCCGGTCTTCGGCGAGATCGATCGCCTCGGGGGAGGTGCCGAGAATGCGCACTCCCTCGCGCTCCAGGCCGCGCGCGAGTCGCAGGGGCGTCTGCCCGCCGAGCTGCACCACGACGCCGATCGGCTGCTCCACCGACACGATCTCGAGCACGTCCTCCAGCGTGAGGGGCTCGAAATACAGCGCGTCGGAAATGTCGAAATCGGTGGAGACCGTCTCGGGATTCGAGTTGACCATGACCGTCCGGTAGCCCAGCTCCCGGAACGCCATGGCCGCGCGGACGCAGCAGTAGTCGAACTCCACGCCCTGCCCGATGCGATTCGGTCCGCTCCCGAGAATCACCACCGTCCGGTCGCCGGCGGCCTGGGCCTCGTTCTCCTCGTCGTACGAGGAATAGAGATAGGGCGTGGCCGACGGGAACTCGCCGGCGCAGGTATCGACCGTCTTGTACGCCGGCCGGAGCCCGAGCCGGTGCCGCTCGAGCCGCACCGCCTCTTCGGTGGTGTTCCGCACATCGGCGAGCTGCCGGTCGGAGAAGCCCAGGCGCTTCATCCGCCTCAGCGCCGTGCGCTCCACCTCGTCGTCGCCGGTCGGGACCCGGGTCGCCCAGTCGCGCTCGGCCTCGAGCAGCTCCATCATCTGGTGGAGGAACCAGGGATCGATGCCGGTGCGCTCGGCGATACCGTTCACCTCGGCGCCAAGCTGGAACGCTCGCTTGATCTGGAACACGCGCTCCGGTGTCGGCGTGCGGAGCGCGGCCAGGACCCCGGCGAGGCTCTCGTCCTGGAGCCGGTCGTCCGCCGCGGTGGCGCCGGTGACCCATCCGGTGCGATCGGCCTCCAGCCCGCGCAGGCCCTTCTGGAACGCCTCCTTGAACGTGCGCCCGATGGCCATCGCTTCGCCCACCGATTTCATCTGGGTGGTGAGCGTCGGATCGGCGGTGGGGAACTTCTCGAAGGCGAAGCGGGGGACCTTCACGACCACGTAGTCCAGGACCGGCTCGAACGAGGCGGGAGTCGTGCGGGTGATGTCGTTGGGCAGCTCGTCGAGGCGGTAGCCTACCGCCACCTTGGTACCGATCCGGGCGATGGGGAAGCCGGTGGCTTTGGAGGCAAGCGCCGAGGAGCGGGAGACCCGCGGGTTCATCTCGATCACCAGCTGCTCGCCGGTGGCCGGGTTGACCGCGAACTGGATGTTGCAGCCGCCCGCGGCCACGCCGATCTCGCGGATGATGCGGATGGCGGCGTCGCGCATCACCTGGTACTCGCGGTCGGTGAGGGTCATCGCGGGGGCGACGGTGATCGAGTCGCCGGTGTGGACCCCCATCGGATCGAGATTCTCGATGGAGCAGACGATGACGACGTTGTCGGCGCCGTCGCGCATGACCTCGAGCTCGAACTCCTTCCAGCCGATGATGCTCCGCTCGATCAGGACCGATCCGACCGGCGACAGCTCGAGTCCGTTGGCCACCAGCTCCTCGAACTCCTCGAGGTTGTACGCGATGCCGCCGCCGGTACCGCCGAGGGTGAACGAGGGACGCAGGATCGCGGGGTACCCGGTCACCTCCACCGCCTCGAGCGCCTCCTCGGTGCTCCGCACCGTCCGTCCCTGCGGGGTGGCCAGGCCGATCCGCCGCATCGCCTCGGAGAACTCCTGGCGGTCTTCCGCGAGCCGGATGGCCCGCTCGTTGGCGCCGATCAGCTCCACCCCGTACTTGTCGAGCGTCCCGTCCCGCTGCAGGGCCATGGCGACGTTGAGCGCCGTCTGGCCTCCCATGGTAGGCAGCAGGGCGTCGGGGCGCTCCCGCGCGATGACCTTGGCGACCCACTCCGGCGTGACCGGCTCGATGTAGGTCCGGTCGGCCAGCTCCGGATCGGTCATGATCGTGGCGGGATTGGAGTTCACCAGGACGACCCGGTATCCCTCCTCCTTGAGCGCCCGTACTGCCTGGGTGCCCGAGTAGTCGAATTCCGCCCCCTGCCCGATCACGATAGGACCGGACCCGATGAGAAGGATGGTCTCCAGGTCAGTGCGCTTGGGCATCTATCAGTTCCCGCAGAGTCTGTTCCAGGTCGATCGTCGGCGCCCATCCCGTGGCGCGCCGGAGCTTCGTCGAATCACCCACCAGATATGGTATCTCCGCGCGTCGCACGAGCGACGGATCGGGCCGTGGCTGCGCGCGGGAGCCGGTGATCGCGGCCAGCCGGGCGAAGACTTCGCCGACCGACTGGCCCTCGCCGCGGGCGACATTGTAGGCCTCGCCGGGCACGCCCTTTACCAGCAGCAGCCGGTAGGCTCCGACCACATCCCGCACGTCGAGCAGGTCGCGCACCGGATCGAGATTCCCCGTGGGCACGGTGGCCGCCCCCGACGCCGCGGCGGCGCGGAGCCGCTCGGCGAACGCCGGCACGGCATAGTGTGTCGCCTGGCCCGCGCCCGTATGAGGAAACGGCCGCGCGATGACGACCCGGAGTCCGGTTCGCCGCCGCTCCCCCAGGGCCGCGACTTCGGCTCCCACCTTGCTCGCCGCGTAGGGCGAGCGCGGCAGCAGCGGATCGGTTTCCGAGCGGGCGGTCCGCGGTCCTGCCCCGTAGACTTCGCCGGTCGAGACGACCAGGACCAGCGGGTCGGCCGCGCGCCGCTCCCTGAGCTCCGCGGCGGCGCTGGCGAGCAGAGCGGTGCCCGCGGCGTTCACCACCCACGCGGCCCGGGGGTCGCGACGGGCCTCGCGTGTGGATGCCACAGCGGCGAGATGGACGATGGCGTCGGGTCGCCATTCGAGCGCCGCGTACACCGAGGCGGAATCGGTGATCTCGAGCGGGAGTGGCTCGACCCGCGGCGGCCCTGAGCCGTTCGACCAGTCCACGGGGTCGCCGCCGGGACGGCACCCCGCGGCCACGTCATCACCGGCGGAGACGAGATGGCGCACCAGGTGCCGGCCGACGAAGCCGTCGGCACCGGTGACCAATACCTTCATTTATGCGCGCTCAGCCGCGCCATGTCGGCATCGACCATCATCTCGATCAATTCCTTGAACCCGACCTTCGGTGCCCAGCCAAGCTCCGTCCGCGCCCTGCTCGGGTCGGCCTGCAGCAGGTCCACCTCGGCTGGACGGTAATACCGGGGGTCGGCCACCACGTAGTCACGGTAGTCGAGGCCGACGCGGGCGAACGCGACCTCGACCAGCTCGCGCACACTGTGCGTCTCGCCGGTCCCGACGACGTAGTCCGACGGCGCCCGTTGCTGGAGCATCATCCACATGGCCTCCACGTAGTCGCCGGCGAAACCCCAATCGCGACGGGCATCGAGGTTCCCCAGGCGCAGCTCCCTGGAGAGGCCCAGCTTGATGCGGGCCACCCCGTCGGTGACCTTCCGGGTCACGAACTCGATCCCCCGGCGAGGCGACTCGTGGTTGAACAGAATGCCGCTCACGGCAAAGAGGTCGTACGACTCGCGGTAGTTCACCGTGATCCAGTGGCCGTACACCTTGGCCACGCCGTACGGCGAGCGGGGATAGAACGAGGTCTTCTCGCTCTGCGGCGTCTCCGACACTTTGCCGAACATCTCGGAGGAGCTGGCCTGGTAGAACCGGGCGCGCGGATGCACCAGGCGGATCGCCTCCAGAATCCTGGTGACGCCGAGCGCGGTGAACTCGCCGGTGAGCACCGGCTGACTCCACGAGGTGGGGACGTACGACTGGGCGGCCAGATTGTACACTTCGTCGGGCCGGGTCTCCTGGAGCACCACGGTGAGCGAATGCTGGTCGAGGAGATCGGCTGCCACGACCAGGATCCGGTCGAGCAGATGCTCGATCCGCTCGTAGCTGTCGTGGCTCGTCCGCCGAACCATTCCCACCACCTCGTACCCCTTGGCGAGCAGCAGCTCGGCCAAATAGGAGCCGTCCTGTCCGGTGACACCGGTGATCAGTGCCTTAGGCATGTTGGCCCCGGGGATGAGGTTGTGTCATGGGTAGGGGCGCATTAGCTTTGGGGGCTCCGGATGGCAGGTCGCGCAGACACTTCGAAGGATGGATCTTATGGCACGGGTGTGCACCGTGTGCGCCAAGGGGCCGATCACCGGCAACAACGTGAGCCACGCCAACAATCGGACCAAGCGCCGCTGGTATCCCAATCTGCAGACGGTTCGCATCCTGGTGGATGGCGCGCCCCGCAGGGTTCGGGTGTGCACGCAGTGCCTGAAGAGTAACCGGGTCATGAAGGCGCCGCGAAGCAGGGCATCCGTCTAGCATCCGCGCCGCGTCATCCGGAGGTACCGGCCGAAAAAAGGGGACCCGAGGGTCCCCTTTGGCGTGTTCGGAAACCGGAGCACCCGTCACTCGGAGAGCAGCTCGATGCGGGCGATGTCCGCGCCATCGCCGTCGCGGTGACCCAGCTTGAGGATGCGGGTGTAGCCGCCCGGACGGGCGGCGAAACGCGGGCCGATCTCGCTGAAGAGACGGGACAGCGTCTCCCGGCTCTTGATCCGGCGCTCGACGAGCCGGCGAGCGTGCAGGTCGCCCCGGCGCGCCAGGGTGATGAGCTTTTCGGCGAGCGGCCGCAGCTCCTTGGCCTTGGCCTCGGTGGTGATGATGCGGCCGTGCTCGAACAGGCTGGACGCCATGTTGTTGAGCAGCGCGCGCCGGTGACTCGACGTGCGCGAGAGCTGCCGGCCCTTGGCGCGGTGGCGCATTACAACGCCTCTCCCGTGCCGGACGAGGGCTGCGCGATTGGCGGCACCCCCGACTTGGCGACCCGGAGCTCGCCATCCGCATCTTCGAACGACATGCCGAAGTTGAGGCCCTCACGCTGCAGCAGCTCGGCGATCTCGCCGAGCGCCTTCTCGCCGACGTTCTTGACCTTGAGGAGATCGTCCTCGGAGAACTCGACCAGATCCTTGAGCGTCCGGATGTTCGAGTTCTTGAGCGAGTTGAGCGAGCGCACCGACAGGCCGAAGTCGTCGATGGGCCGCGCCAGGCGCTGGCGCAGATTGCCGGTGGCGCCGGGGCCGGCGGGCGCGCCGGTGTCGCGCATGGTGGGCACCTTGCCGAAATCCACGAAGTACTGGAAGTGGACCTGGGCGAGCGCTGCCGCATAGGCGATGGCGTCCTCGGGCGTGATCGTGCCGTTGGTCTCGACCGACACCGTGAGCCGGTCGTAGTCGGTGCGCTGACCGACGCGGGTTTCGGCCACCGAGAAGTTGGCCCGGCGCACCGGATTGTAGATGGCATCGATCCGCACCAGATCGACCGGCAGCGACCGGTCGGCCGGATGCATTTCGGCCTCGACATACCCGCGGCCCTTGTTCACGTACAGCTCCATGTTGACCTCGCGGTCGTCCTGGAGCGTGAAGAGCAGGTGGTCGGGATTCTTGACGGTGACCGAGCCGTGCTCCTGGATGTCGCGCGCGTACACCGGGCCCGCGCCCTCGCGGCGAACATGGAGGACGGCCTCGTCGACGTCCTCGGCCAGTACCAGGGTGAGCGCCTTGAGGCGCTGGACGATCTGGTGCACGTCCTCGAGCACGCCCTGCACCGTCTGGTGCTCGTGGACGACGCCGTCGAGCCGGAAGCCCCAGACCGCGCTGCCGCGGAGCGAGGAGAGCAGGAGCCGGCGCAGTGAGTTGCCAAGGGTGTAGCCGAAGCCCCGCTCCAGCGGCTGCAGGCGGAATTCGGCGGCATTCGGGTTGTCGTCCCGCTTCGTCATCTCGACGAGGTGGGGACGCACCAATCCGGTCAGGTCAATGGTCATGGTCACTTCGAGTAGAGCTCGACGATGAGCTGTTCTTGGGCGTTGATCGGGATGGCGTCCCGGGTGGGACGCTCGAGCACGCGGCCGGAGGCCTTGTCGGCATCGACCGAGAGCCACGACACGGGCTGGCCCCGCGAGGCGCTTTCCTGGGCGACCCTGACCGACGTGTTGTCGCGGCTGCCGGGCGCGACCCGGACTTCCTCACCGGGTACGGCTCGGTAGGCAGGAATGTCGACCCGGTGGCCGTTGACCTCGACGTGACCGTGCACGATGAGCTGGCGCGCGGCCTTGCGGCTCGCGGCAAAGCCCATCCGGTAGACGATGTTGTCGAGCCGGGTTTCCAGGGCCACGAGCAGGTTGGTGCCCTTGACGCCGGGCTCCCGCGTAACCGCGTCGAAGGTATTGCGGAACTGGCGCTCCGAGAGGCCGTACATCCGCTTGACCTTCTGCTTTTCGCGCATCTGCTTGGCGTACTCCGACGCCTTGCGCTGGCGCCCGCCCGACTGCCCGTGCTGGCCGGGGGCGTAGGTGCGCCGCTCGACGGGGCACTTTTCGGTGAGGCACTTGGTGCCCTTGAGAAACAGCTTGACGCCCTCGCGGCGGCAGAGGCGGCAGCTCGGACCGACGTATCTCGACATGGCTCAGACCCGCCGCTTCTTGGGTGGACGGCAGCCATTGTGCGGGATCGGCGTCACGTCGCGGATGGACACCACGCGCAGCCCCACCGAGGCCAGCGCCTGAATGGCCGATTCGCGGCCGCTGCCCGGGCCCTGCACCCGTACGTGCACCCGGCGCAGCCCGAGGTTCATGGCCTCGCGGCCGCAGTTCTCAGCGGCCACGGTAGCCGCGAACGGCGTGGACTTCTTCGAGCCCTTGAAGCCGGCCTTGCCCGCCGACCCCCACGCGAGCGCATTGCCCCGCATGTCGGTGATGGTGATGAGCAGGTTGTTGAACGTCGCCGAGATGTGGGCGATGCCCTCGGACTCGACCACCTTCTTGGCACGCTTGGCGGCCGGCGCCTTGACAGGCGCGGAGGTGGGCGTCGGAGCGGAATCGGGAGCGGTCATTACTTCTTGGTCACTTTCTTCTTGCCGGCGATGGCCCGGCGCGGCCCCTTCTTGGTCCGCGCGTTGGTATGAGTCCGCTGGCCCCGTACCGGGAGGCCACGGCGATGACGAATGCCCCGATAGCTCCCGATATCCATGAGCCGCTTGATGTTCATGGCGGTTTCGGTCCGGAGCGCGCCTTCCACCTTGACCGACCGCTCGATGATCTGGCGGAGGCGGGCGACCTCGGTGTCCGACAGGTCGCGTACGCGAGTATCGGGGTTGACGCCGGTCTCACCCAGCAGCCGTGCGCTGGTGGGCCGACCGATGCCGTAGATGTACGTGAGCGCTGTCTCGACGCGCTTTTCGCGCGGGAGGTCGACACCTGCGATGCGGGCCATGATCAGCCTTGCCGCTGTTTGTGCTTGGGATTGCGCTTGCAGATGATGCGGGTCACGCC
>Ga0075292_1000044_pt1 | contig 10952 bp, 7 predicted proteins | sample SF_Rice_20C_80N__FD_69758 | JGI IMG/M metagenome (GOLD analysis project Ga0075292, IMG submission 69758) | Rice paddy soil microbial communities from Twitchell Island, California, USA - SF_Rice_20C_80N_403 | ecosystem: Environmental > Terrestrial > Soil > Paddy field/soil | place: USA: Twitchell...
GAGACGCTGCGGGCGCGTCTGCAGCGGGAGGGCCGCCTGCCGGTGGCCGACGCGGTGCGCATCGCCGGTGAAGTGGCGGATGCCCTCGCGTACGCGCACCAGCGCGGCATCGTCCACCGCGACATCAAGCCGGAGAATATCCTTCTGGGGGCGGGCCACGCCGTCGTGGCCGACTTCGGCGTGGCCAAGGCGCTGGGAGCCGGTGCCGCCGCGGCGCCGGAGGGCGGCAGACTCACGATCGCCGGCGTCAGCGTCGGCACGCCGCACTACATGAGTCCGGAGCAGGCCACGGCGCAGGACGACGTCGACGCGCGCTCCGACCAGTACAGCCTCGGCTGCGTGCTGTACGAGATGCTCGCCGGCGCTCCGGCGTTCGAGGGTGACTCGCCGCAGTCGGTGATGGCCAGGAGCCTCACCGGCCCGCGCCCTCGGGCCGGCCGGGTCCGCGGCGACGTGCCCCCCTCGCTCGACCAGGTCGTGGCGCGCACGCTCGCCCTCGATCCGGCAGACCGCTATCCCGACATGACCGAGTTCGGCGCCGCCCTCCGCGACGCCGTCGCAAAGCCGGGCATGTCGCGGACCCGTCGTGCCGCGTTGATCGGCGCGGCGGTCGTGGGCCTCGGCGCTGCCGTCTTTCTCGGCACCAGGTTCTCGCCCCGGCCGGGGGGCGCCGCCGTCACCAGCGCCGCCGAAACGATCGCCATCCTCCCGTTCAACGCCGCGGGGCAGGGCGCCGACGTGCTCGGCGAAGGCATGGTCGACCTGCTCAGTACGAACCTCCAGGGGGTCGGGGGGATTCGCACGGTGGACCCCCGGGCGGTGCTCAAGCGGTGGGGCGGATCGGGAGGCAGCGCGGGCGGTGGAATCGACCGGGCGTTGAAGGTCGGGCGTGAGCTCAACGCGGGATCCGTGGTCATGGGAAGCGCCGTCTCCACGGGCAATCGTGTACGCCTCTCCGCCGACCTCTATTCCATCGCCGGCGAGCGGATCGCGCGAGCCCAGGTAGACGGCTCGGCGGACAGCGTCCTTCCCATGGTGGACCGGCTGAGTGTCGCATTGCTCCGTGACGTGTGGCGCTCGCGCGAGCCGTTGCCGAGCATCAGGATCGCGGCGCTCACCACCGATTCCATCGAGGCACTGCGGGCCTATCTCCAGGGCGAGCAGTATTACCGGCGCCTGGTGTTCGATTCGGCTTTGACCGCGTACACTCGCGCGGTGGAAGTGGACTCGACCTTCGCTCTGGCCCATCTCCGGCGGGGACTGATGTACGGCTGGACTGGTGGATACGGGAGCGCCCCCTCCACCGAGGCGGCGGAGGCCGCGCTGCGCTTCGCCGGTCGGCTGCCACCGCGAGAGCACCGGCTCCTCAACGCCTACTACCTGTTCGATCTCGGCAAGCCCCGGGCGATCGACTCCTTGCGCGCCTTCGTCGCGGACTATCCCGACGACATGGAGGGCTGGTACAACTACGGTGAGGCGCTGTTCCACCTCCGGGAGTTCGCGCCGAGCAGCCCCGACACCATCATCGCGGCCTTCGACCGGGTGCTGCGGTCCGATTCCTCACTCACGCCTGCCGTGATTCACCCCTTCCAGTTGAGCCTGATGTATCGCGACTCCGCCACCCTTGCCCGATACGAGGTTCTCTGGAAGAGGTATGCCCCGCCATCCCGGCAGGACCTGTTCGGGACTGCACGGCGCATCGGCGACGGTCTCCCGGTGTCCGACAGTGCCCTTGCAGGAGCCATGCGGCTGGATCTTGGCTCCATTCTCTTCGCGCTCGCATCCAACTACCGTCGCGAGGATGCCACCTCGGACACGGTCCTGCGGATCTGGGGAGATGCCTTCAAACGAATGACGGGTGTCTCCGGGCGACTCGATCGAGCCGGCCGGGTCCACGACCTGATGGGTCGTGGCTTTGCGCTCGTGGGGCTGGGGCGCTTGAACGAGACCTTGCCGCTGGTCGATACCCTCGGGAAAGTCTCTCCGGGCGAAGACGACGAGTTGCTCGGAACGCCGATCGTTCTCGGCATCGCTCCGCGGGGGTGGGGCGGCGAGCGCTTCCAGACTCATACGGTGCGGATCCCGTCGGGCCGATTCAGGGAATACATCCTCGCCCTGCTCTCCCTGGCCTACGGCCGCGTGTCCGAAGGCCGTAACCATGTCTCGGCCGGGCTTGCCATGCCCGACTCCTCGCCATCGGCGGACGACCTCACCGGATTGCTCATTGCCACCGGAGGTTGGGCCTCGATGCTGGAGGGAGACACGGCCGAGGGAATCCGCCAGCTGCGCGCCGGGATAGACTCGGCCGCGAACCCGAAGAGCGGCGACGACACGGCGATTCTTCGCTTTCAGCTCGCGCTGGCACTCTCGGCGAGGGCGGAGACGAGGGCGGAAGGGATCCGCTGGCTGAAGTACGCCTTCGATACCGGACCCGCATACATCATTCCCCTGACCTACCTGGCGCTAGGTCGCGCGTACGAAGCCGAGGGCGCCCGGGATTCCGCGACATACGCCTACGGTCGCTTCCTCAAGCTCTGGGACAAGGCCGACCCATCCCTGCAGGGCAGGGTGCAGGACGCTCGCGACGCGCTGGCACGTCTCACGGCCGAGCCGAGGCCCTAGTCAGAGGCCGAGCCTGAGCCGCATCCCGGCGGTGCGATAACGAAACGCGCCGGTCGTCGAGCTGGCCGCGTTGTTGGTCACGCCGCCGAACCCCTCCACCCGGTTTCCGTCGCCCCAATTGACACCCACCCGCGCTTCGACGTGCCACTCGGTCTGGGTGTCGCCCTCGCGACCGATCTGTTGGCCGCCGAGCCCGCCGGCCACCGTGCCATCCCACTCGCGTTCCCCGACGCGCAGGGCGGCAGTGCCCTCGAGCAGGTGGAAGCGGTCCGGAGAGAAGTAGCCGACACCGCGCTCGCGATAGCCGAATGCGCGGCCCGCGGCACCGATCGTGATGTACTCGCCGACCCGCTGCGTGACCGCCGCCCTCGCCTCCTTGCGCCGGTTGCCGTCGCTGAGCCAGAGCGCGCCCCCGCCGCCCGTGAGCGTCAGCTCGGAGGCGGGATGGACGTCGAGGTCTCCCTCGAGCGATTCGATGTTCAGGTTTCGCTCGATGAGCGACGCGATTTCGTCGAACGGGTAGCGGGCGTAGCCGGCGCCGACCCCGAATGCTGGTGCCGGGCGCCAGCGCAGGCTGCCGCGGTAGGTCGCCGAGGTGCGGGAGTCTCCTGCGTCCGGATCGAGCCGCCGTGCGCCGGCGAGCGCTCTGGCCTCCACCTGTCCCGCGGACCAGGCCAGCCCGGCCTCACCGCCGTAGCGCCATGCGTCGCGCAGGCGGTCCGAGGCCTGGAGTACGTTCCCGGCAGCGAGAAGGTCGAGGCCGGCGGTGAGTGGTAGCGTCAGCGAGTGGGTCTGCCAGAAGTTGGTGTTGTGGTCCGAATCGTTGCTCCAGTTGGCCGAGGATTCGAGCGACGGTCTGGTGGCCACGCGGATCGCTCGCCGCAGGGCCAGCGCGTCGGCATTGGTGGAGTCGCGCTCGATCGCGGCGTCCGCCTGGTGTTTCGCGGCCGTCTCTCGCCCCTCCCAGTGGTACACGTAGCCCAGTCCGATCATCGCTTCGACGTGCTGCGGGTGCCGGGCCAGGAGCGTGTCGTAGAGGGCGATGGACTGGCGCCTGCGTCCGGCCCAGCCGAGCACCCGCGCGTGGGCAAGCTGGAGCTCCGTATCGTCAGGGTCGGTGGCGCGAGCCCGGGAAAGCAGGACGAGCGCGGAATCGAGCCGTCCTGCCCGCGCGAGCGCCAGCGCCTGCCCGGCGGCTTGCTGTGCCGAGACCCGTGCGGCACCGAGCAGCAGTAGCAGCGTGCAACACGATGCCGTGACGCGGAACCTCACGGCCGGATGTATGTTGGGATATATGGCTGATGAGGAAGACACTCGGGCCTTGGGACGTGGCCTCATCGACACCTTCGGAAAAGGGTGGGCCAAGCCCGACGTCGACCAGATCATGTCGGTCTACGCACCCGACGCGGTGTTCGTGGAAACACCGTTTTCGGGGGCGTTGCGGGGAACCGAGGCCATCCGCCGGTACTGGCTGGAGGTACCCTACAACCAGTCCGAGGTCACCTTCATGTCCGGTGAGATTTACGCGGCCGGGCCGTGGTTCTCAACCGAGTTCAAGTGCGTGTTCCGCCGGAGGCGCACTGGCGAGTGGGTGGATGCCCGGGGCGCCATCTTCTGCGAGACCGGTGGCAGCCTGATCACCGAGATGAGGATGTACTGGCACCGGTGGAACGGAGGTATCGAGACGAGCAAGCCCTGAGACGGCAGTCGGAGGACGTCTCCGTACCGAAAACAGGACGGCCCGGCCGCCAACAAAATTTGTAAGGCCTTGTACAATATAGATGTACGATCTGGCACGCTGTTCGCAATTGGTAACATGGTCGGTTCCAGGCGCAACTTCGTGCCCCGTCAAAGGTTCCAGGCCGTAACCGTAGTCGCCCCGGAGGCGCTATGATCTCCGCTCTCCTACTCTCTGTCGCCCTCGCCGGGGCGCCGGCCGATTCGGCCCCCGCCGCGGTGCAGCCCGACGATCCCGCCGTTCGAATCTGGATCAACAACGACAGACGCTTTCTGGCAGGCGACGACGCCAAGGTGCAGGTGAAGACGCGAGACGACGGCTACCTCCTCGTCCTCCACGTAGACACCGAGGGGCACCTGCGGGTGCTGTTCCCGCTGGACCCGAGGGACGATGATTTCGTACGGGGTGGGCGGAAGTACGAAGTCAGGGGCCGTGGCGGACGGGAGTCGTTCACCGCCGACTCACGCGAGGGCCGGGGATACGTCTACGCCGCCGTCTCTCCCGATCCGTTCAAGTTCGATGGCTACGTGCTCGGAGATCACTGGGACTACCGGGCGCTCTCACCGAGCCGCCTCCCGACCGATCCGGAGGCCGACCTGAACGATCTGGTTCGCCGGGTGGCCCAGGGCGACTTCGACTACGACATCCTGAGCTATGACGTGCTCGACCGGGTGGCGTACTCCGGTTACTCGACCCCCTACTATACGTCCGGGTATGACTACGGCTGCTTCAGCTGCGGCTATGGATACGGGTCCGGCCTGTCGGTCGGCCTGTTTTTCGGCCGTCCCTACTATCGCCGGTTCTACGACCCGTTCTACGACCCGTTCTTCTATGACCCGTACTACTACCCGGTCTACTACCAGCCGTTCTACCACCGGCCGTTCTATCCGCACGCCTATTACCCGCGATACGCCTTCCCGTATGATCGCTATTACGGCTACTACAACGTCCCGGGACGGCGCTTGGCTCAGCCGTACACCCCGTATCGCTTCCGCGGCAACGATCCCGTGCTGACGGGATACCGGAGTCGCGGCTTCAGCGGCGTGCGCTCGGTCAATACGGTCTACGTGCCGCCGAGAAGCCGGGTCATCCAGCCCGGCGCCACGGCCAACCCTATTCGCAGGGCTACGGATGCGCGCGAGGTCGCCCGGCCGGAAGCGGCACCGACAGCTCGGCGCAACGGGCAGAGAACGGAAAGCCCGGCGGCACGGGACCGGCAGGGCGCCACCGCGGCCGCCGAGGGACGCCGTCCGGAGGCGCATCGATCGGGGGAGCCGGAGCTGCGCCGCAATTCCAACCCGAGCGCTCGCCAGGAGAGCTGGCCGCAGGACGTGAGTCCCCGCCGGGCCACGCCAAGAGACGATGGCTCGAGCGGGCGAGGCGTCACGGCGCGCCGGGCCGAGGTGGACCGGCCGGAAATCGAGCGGGCCCCGATCGCGGCACCGTCTCGTGAACGGGCGCCAGCGGCCAGGGCACCGGAGGCCAGGAGCCCGAGCCGGGCAGAGCCGCGAGCTGCTCCGCCTCCCAGCGATGATCGGTCGCGTGGGAGCTGGGGAGGAGGGAGTGGGGGCAGTGGGCGTTCCCCATCTCCGGCACCGAGTGGTGGCGGGGGCGGCGGGGGCGGCGGGGGTCGGGCGCCAAGTAGTGGCGGTGGTGGCGGTGGCGGCGGCGGCGGCGGCCACCGGCGATAGTCGACGTGAGAATCCCCCGGGAGCGTTCCCGGGGGATTCTTCTTGTTGCTCACCAGATCTGCACCTTGGCGCTGTCGGGTCGCACCATCGAGTCGCCCGGCTGACAGCCGAACGCTTGGGCAAACGCCGGAATGTTGCTGAGCGGGCCGTTGACGCGAAAGGCCGACGGCCCGTGAGGGTCCACGGTGACCAGGAGCCGGCTGAACTCAGGCCGGTCCTTGCTGCGCCAGATCTGCGCCCACCCGAGAAAGAACCGCTGATCGCCGGTGAGGCCATCGATCGGTAGGGGCTCGGGCTTGCCAGCGAGCGAGCGCCGGTACGCCCCGTAGGCGATGAGGAGTCCTCCAAGGTCAGCGATATTCTCGCCGAGCGTGAGCTTGCCGTTCATCCGGAGGCTGTCCACCACCAGGAACGCGCTCGCCTGCTCGACGAGCTTCTGCGCCCGCTCGGTGAAGTTCCGGGCGTCGGTCGTGTCCCACCATCCGCTCAGGTTGCCCTTGGCGTCGTACTGTCTACCCTGGTCGTCGAATCCGTGGGTGATCTCATGACCGATTACGGCCCCCATCCCGCCGTAATTCACTGCATCGTCGGCGTCGGGATCGAAGAAGGGGGGCTGCATGATGCCCGCGGGGAAGGTGAGCGCGTTGAACAGCGGGTTGTACGACGCATTCACGGTCGGCGGCGTCATCCCCCATTCGTAGCGGTCGGTAGGCTTGCCGACCTTGTCGAGATCGCGGCGGGACTCGAACAGCGCCGCGCGCTCCAGGTTCGTCACATAGGGTCCCGAGGTGATCTCCAGCTTGCTGTAGTCGCGCCACTTGTCCGGATAGCCGATCTTGTCGAACATGGCGTTGAGCTTGACGTACGCCTTGGCCTTGGTCGCCTTGGTCATCCAGGTGATCCGGTCGAGCCGGGCGCGAAACGCCGCCTGGACGTTCTTCACCATCTCGAGCGCGCGCGCCTTCGTCCGGGGCGTGAAATGCCTGGCCACGAACGCCTGACCCAGGATCTCGCCGAGGGAGTTATCGGTGGCCGTGAGGCACCGCCTCCACCGCGGCCGCTGCTCCTTCAATCCTTGGAGAACCTTTCCGTTGAATCTGAAGCTCTCGTTCACGAGCGCCGAGTCCAGGGCCGGGGCCGAGGCGGCGAGCAGCTGCCATGTCAGGTAGTCACGCCAGTCGGCCGGGGAGGTGGCCGCGAGCAGCGAATCGAAGGCGTGCACGAACTCGGGCTGCGCGACGTTCACCTGCGGGGGGGTGCGCCCGTGTCGCTCGCGCAAGTACGCCGCCCAATCGAAGGTCCGCGATGACTTTTCGAGGGCCGCCGCGGACGTGAGATGGTAAATGGCCTCGGGATCGCGCTGTTGCTCCTGCGTCATCGACGCTCTAGCGAGGGCGGTCTCGAGCGACATGATGGCCGACCCCGAGCGTGCCGCGGCGGCGCTGTCGTCTCCAGCCAGGCGAAGCATACGCGCGACGTGGTCCACGTACTGGGTCCGGAGCGCTTCAGAGGCCGAGTCGGTCTTGACGTAGTAGTCACGGTCGGGAAGGCCCAGACCTCCCTGGTAGATCTGGCCGATGGTGCGCTCACTGCGCTTGGCGTCGGGCGTGGAGCCGTAGACGAAGCCGGCGTTGACTTGTCGAGCCTGGAGTCGGGTCAGCTCCGCCTGCACACCCCGGGCATCGCGGATGCCGGCGATGCGGTCGAGCTCCGGCTTGAGCGGCCCGATGCCGGCGGACTCGATGGCGGTGGAGTCCATGCACGAGCTGTAGAAGAGCCCGAGCTTCCGGAGGTTGGGGTTGGAGGTCGTGACGGCCTCTCTGGCGGCATCGTCGAGCACCTGATGCAGGGCGGTGAAGTTCTGGTCCTGCAGCTCGTAGAAGCTTCCCCAGCCGGGACGGTCACCGGGAATCTCCGTCCGTGCGAGCCAGCCGCCGTTGGCAGACTGGAAGAAATTGCGGCAGGGCGCGCAGGTAGTGTCCCTGTTCGAGGGATCGAGCGGCTTGACCTTGCCCTGGGCGCCGGCAGCGACCGGCAGCAGTACGAGCGCCGCCAGCACGAGCCGCCATGAGCCATGATTGCGGGACATCTGAGCTCCGTGAGGTGGTGCTGCAATCCTACGGTCGGGAGGGTTTGCGGTTTCGGCGGGCGTAGTCGAGGCCCCATCCCATCAGGTCGGCACTCCGGAGGCCCACGCGCATGGCCTGGTTGACGGCATCCTCCTCCTCGAACCCGTGGTCGAGGATGAGGTAGGGGATGAGCGCGCCACCGACCCGATTGCCGCTGCCGCAGTGGACGAAGACGGTGCGGCCACCGGCCCCCCGCAGCACCCCGAGAATCCGCTCGAGGGTGGCGTCGTTCTGGGTTCCGGGGGTAACGGGGACGTTCACGTACTCGAGTCCCGCCGCGCGCGCCGCGGCCGGCTCGTCGAGCGGCCGCGGCTCCATCGGATCGCGGAGATCGAGGACGATTCCACCGCCCGCGGCACCGAGTGCGGCGAGGTGCTGGGCCGACGGCTGGCCGCCGCCCACGACGCCGGGTGTGAGAAAGCAGGCGTTGGCGACGCCGGTCAGCGCCTGGAGCGGCCCCGTCATGTCTGGGCCTCTTCGCTCCTGTAGATGACGACCTTGGCCCGCTCGAGCGTGATGAGTCCACCGCCGATCATTTCGTCGAGCTCCGGCAGCACTGCCTGGATCTTTTCCTCGCTCTCCACGCTCTCCACCACCAGGGGCAGGTCGGTGGACAAGCGGAGCACCTTCTCGGTATGGATGCCGGCGGTGGCGCCATAGCCCATGATCCCGCGCAGGACCGTGGCGCCGGCGAATCCGCGCTTTCTCAGCAGGTGCACGATGGCCTCGTAGAGCGGCTTGCCCTTGTACTTGTCGCGCTCGCCGATATGAATGCGCATCAGGGTGCGCTCGCCCGTCAGACCATGCATGTCATGCTCCCCGCGCGCCGAGCGCCGCGCGCGCAACGGCGAAGCCCAGGAAGGTCGCGAGCAGCGATACCCCGACGCTCGCCACGATGTAGAACGCGGCGTGGGTCCATTCTCCGTCCTCGAGCATGGCCGCCGTCTCATAGCTGAAGGTGGAGAACGTGGTGTACCCGCCGCAGAAGCCGATCGTGAGGAAGGCCCGAACCTCCGGCGAAATGGCCGGAGTCACGACCGCGAACCGGATGATGACACCGAGCAGAAAGGAGCCGGTGATGTTGATGAGGAGCGTGCCCGCGGGAAAGGTCGTCTCCAGCAGCCGCTGGATCGCGCCGCCCAGGAGGTAGCGGCTCATGCCTCCCAGCGCGCTGCCCGCTGCGATATACCAGAGCATGGCGTAAGGTATACATTTCCGTCGTGCTTCGCCTTGCCATCGCTCAGATGCGGCCCCGCAAGGGAGCCTACGACGAGAACCTCTGCCGTCTCGGCGCCATTTTCCGGGAGGTATCTGCCTGGGCCGAGCCGCCCGAGCTGCTCGTGGCGCCGGAGACGGCGCTCACCGGATACTTCCTCGAGGGCGGGGTCCGCGATCTGGCCCTCCCCGCCGACCAGCTTTTCGCCGATCTCTCGCGCCAGCACCAGGACGCCAAGGCGGCGCCGCTCGACGTCGCGCTCGGCTTCTACGAGATCCATCGCAATCGGCTCTACAACTCCGGGTTGTACGCCACGCTGGGCGGCCCCGACGCCGGCATCCGGCACGTGCACCGCAAGGTGTTCCTGCCCACGTACGGCGTGTTCGACGAGGAGCGGTTCGTCGAGGCCGGCCGGAGCGTGCAGGCGTTCGACACGCAGTGGGGCCGGGCGGCGATCCTCATCTGCGAGGACGCGTGGCACTCGTTCACGCCGATGCTCGCCGCGCTCGGAGGCGCGCAGCTCATCATCATCCCGAGCGCGAGCCCGGCGAGGGGCGTCGTCACGACCGACCATACGGCCGGGCAGCCCACCAGTCTCGCGCGGTGGTCAAGGATCGTCCAGGACATCGCGGGGGAGCACGGCGTGTTCGTCGCTCTGTCGCAGCTCGTGGGGTTCGAGGGGGGAAAGGCATTTCCCGGCGGCTCGGTGGTCGCGAGCCCGCGGGGAGACATCCTCGCCAGCGGGCCGATCTTCGAGGATGCGCTGATCCCCGCCACGCTCGATTTCGAGGAGATCACCCGGGCGCGCGCGGATCTCCCGCTCCTGGCCGACCTCGAGATGCGCCTCCCTCACCTCCTCGGCTCGCTCCATGCGGCCCGTCGCTCCGACGGCGGGGAGAGTGACCGCGGCGCGGCGCCCCCGGCGCCGAGGGCCCGTCGGATAGACCCGGCGGCCGTCCGGGCGATGGCCCACGTGGCCGGCGATCCCCTCGCCATCGACGCCGAGCTCACCCGGCGCTGGCTGGTGGAGTTCATCCGCGACGAGGTCCGGCGCCGGCGCGGCTTCGAGAAAGTCGTGATCGGCCTCTCCGGCGGTGTGGACAGCTCGCTGGTCGCGTTCCTCGCCGCCGAGGCGCTCGGCCCACGCAACGTGCTCGGCATCCGCATGCCGTACCGCACGTCGAGCGCCGAGAGCCTGAGCCACGCGCAGCTCGTGATCGACGCGCTCGGCATCGAGGCGGCGACCGTGGACATCAGCGCCGCGGTGGACGGGCTCGCCGCGGCCATCGGAAACCCCGACGCGGGCCGGCTCGGGAACATCATGGCCCGGACCCGCATGATCGTGCTGTTCGACCTGTCCGCGGCGCATCGGGCCCTGCCGCTGGGGACCGGCAACAAGACCGAGCGTCTCTTCGGGTACTTCACCTGGCATGCCGACGACTCGCCGCCGGTGAATCCGATCGGCGACCTGTTCAAGACGCAGGTGTGGAGCCTGGCGCGATACCTCGGGGTGCCCGACGTGATCGTGTCGAAGCCCGCGAGCGCCGATCTCATCA
>Ga0075292_1000045_pt1 | contig 10889 bp, 13 predicted proteins | sample SF_Rice_20C_80N__FD_69758 | JGI IMG/M metagenome (GOLD analysis project Ga0075292, IMG submission 69758) | Rice paddy soil microbial communities from Twitchell Island, California, USA - SF_Rice_20C_80N_403 | ecosystem: Environmental > Terrestrial > Soil > Paddy field/soil | place: USA: Twitchell...
TGAACCGCGCGAATTAAAGCTTTGCCAATCGCGCCGCAACCGACGATACCGATAGATTTCATCTTGAGACCTCCCGATTTTCGTTTATCGCGAACTCGTTTACGCCGTCAACCGGACGGCCCAAGACGATAAAGCATCCAGTAAACGACCACGCCGGTGACGGATACGTAGAGCCATATCGGAAAGGTCCAGAGCGCGAGCCGCCGGTGCGCGTCAAATCTTTGCCTGAGCGCTCGACTGAGCGTAATCAGCGCCAGCGGCACTACCGCTGTCGCCAAGACGGTGTGGGTCAGGAGAATGGAAAAATATACCGGCCGGATCCAACCCTGGCCGCGGAACGGCACCGATCCGACCTGGTAGTGGTAGATCAAGTAGGAAATCAAAAACAGCATCGAGCAGACGAATGCCGACAGCATGCAGACGCGATGCGCGCTCTGATTGCGCCATTTAATAAAAAGAAATCCGGCCAAAAGAAAAACGGCGCTGAAGGAATTCAGCGCCGCATTCAAAGCCGGAAGAGATAGGCTGGACATTATCTAGCGAAAATGTCGGGCATCAACATGAGAATCAAAAAAACACACAGAATAAAGGGTGACAGGGCAACCAAGGCCAAAGTCTTCTTTTCGAATTTGAGATGCATGAAATGCATCGCCACCAACGCCGCTTTCCACACGGCGAGTAGGACCAGTGAAACAACCAGCAGAATCCTAGGCAGATGCAAGTACACGATCGACACTTCGACAATCGTGAGCACCAGGAGAATATAAAAAATCCGCAGGTAAGCGGTGGTTGAATGTGTTGCCGATGCCATAGTGACTCCTCTAAAGCGCCGCTACAGGAGATAAACAAAAGTGAAAATCAAGATCCACACGAGATCGACAAAGTGCCAATAAAGGCCTGCGATTTCGACATGCTTCGCGCCATAGCGGCCGCGGCTCACTGCGGCAAGCACACAGCTATTGTAGATCACGCCTCCGGTCACGTGCATGCCGTGAAAGCCGGTGAGAACAAAAAACGTCGTGGCAAACAGGTCCTTGCTAAAAGACAAATTGTGCTCGGGCAAAGTATGGCCGATCAGGTGCGTCCATTCGTAAGCTTGCAGCCCAAGAAAAATCAAGCCGCCGAGAATGGTAAATGACATGAACTTTCTGAACTTTGCCCGATCACCGTCTTGAACCGCGGCTAGAGCCAAAACCATCGTGACGCTGCTCACGATCAATAATAACGTCATCAGCGCCGTTAAATTGATGCCAAGAACGTCGGAAGGCACCGGCCAAGTCTTGCTCGCGCGGCGGAGAATTCCGTATCCAACGATGAGACAGCCGAACGACATGGCGTCACCGGCAAGGAATAACCACATGCCGAGCTTGCCCCAGCTCTCGGGAGTCAAGGGTGTTTCCGCAGGCTCTGCGCCCGCATGCATTACCGCAACATCACTCATCGACTGCTCTCCTCCTGAGATTCCATTCTAGTTGCCCGATCATTTCCGCGTCCATCTCTTCATGTCGCTTGCGCGCGCGCCGGTAAGTAAAAATGAGGCCGGCGACAATCGACCCGACCACTAAATAGGGCGTCGACATGAGGAACAAGACGCTTGCGTTGTAACCATCGATGGCGGAATCACTGGCGTCGCCCAGACAAACGGCACAGGCCCAAACCTGCGCCGCCTGCACCAATAGTGCCGCCGCCGTAATTGAAATTGAATAAAATTTACCAGGCATAACGATATAGGCCTCGAAAAATTAATGGATCAATGAACCAGAGTCAACCAACTCACTAATAGAGATAAACCAGACCATAAAGAACCGGCCAGAGCGCGACGACGAAAATCCAGTACATACTGCATGTTTGCAGACCAACCGCGTTCCGCCCCGTATACTTTCCTTGTCGCGCTTTTGACCAGACCGCGATCAGCCAAGCCAACGCGCCGAGCACATGGGCGCCATGAAATCCAATGAGCGTGTAGAAGAGACCGCCATAGACGCTGCTCGAAACGGTCAAACCGAAGTGAAGCAAACGCACCCATTCAAAACCCTGGATCAAGAGAAAAACTGCGCCCAGGATTGCAGTCCACGAAAGCAGCTTCACCAGGCGCTTTCGCTCGCCGCGACCATTGGCGAGGAACGCCAGCCTCATGGTCACTGCACTGAGGAGCAGAATTAGGGTGTTGACGCCCGTCACGGTGGCGGGCAACCTGGGTTGAAACGGCGGTGGCCAAACGGGGCTGCCGACACGAAACACCAGGAACGCGCCCATCAGACCGGCAAAAAACATTGCCTCGGCGCCGAGAAACATGATCATCGCGAGCCAAGCATTACTACCGATCGGTGCGATGGGGCGCACTGGCGGAGGCGGCGGCGGGCCGCCGCCGAAAGCCGCGCGCTTAGCCGGCGTTGCGCTAGCAAGATCCTCCAGTTTAAGCGCTGTTGAGTTCTTTGCCATTGCCCAGACACCCGGCTAGTAAACGATGATGAATGCGATCACCGCAGCGATATACAAGACAGCCACCAGTGCCAATCCGATTCCCAAGCGCCAGTTGCGAGACGCTGGCCCTCCGGCCGGTTCAGTCAACCATTGATTCATAGCGGTACCCGGTCCAACGCCATTACGAGCAATAGCGCCGGAAGATAAATTAAAGAAGCAAATAACAAGCGGCGGGCGCCGGCGCGCGCCGGCGTCATGACCAGGCTCACGCCGCTAGCGAGAAAGCCGATCCCCAGGACAAACGCGGTGAAAAAATAAACGGCTCCGGCAAGCCCAATCAATGTTGGCAGAAGACTCACGGCTAACAACGCCGCGCAGTGGACAATGATTTGCCGGTTCGTGCTCTCGCCATCCGGTTCAATCACCGGCAGGAACTGGATGCCGGCCTTGGCAAAATCGTCGCGATACAGATAGGCGATTGCCAGGGTATGGGGAACCTGCCAGAGAAACATAATCGCAAATAGCACCCAGGCGTCGATCGACAATTCACCGCGGGCCGCCACCCAACCAATGACCGGTGGCAGTGCGCCGGGCACGGCCCCGACCGGCACGCACAGCGAGCTCATGCGTTTCATCGGCGTGTAAGCCAACAGGTAGCTCAGCGAAATTGTCGCGGCAACCAAACCGCTCAGGATATTGACGGTGAGAGCAAGGTAGCCAAGACCTGCGCAGGTCAACACGATCCCAAACCAGAGCGCATCGTTGGGGTGAAGCCGGCCATCCGGCAACGGGCGACGACGAGTACGATCCATCATCGCGTCGGTGTCGCGTTCAAGAAACTGGTTGAGGGTCAGCGTGCCGCCGGCAGCCAGAGCCGTGCCGACAAGCATTTGCAAAAGATGGAGATAGTCCGGAAGGCTTCCAGAGCCGGCGTAATATCCAACGAAAGCCGTGATTAAAACCATCAGGACAATTCGCGGCTTCGTCAACTCATAGAAATCGACGGCTCTGCGGCTTGCAACGGTTGTTGCGATACTTGCGGCGCCGGTGCTCGTATTCATACGGAAAACTGCTCCGTCAGAACTTCCTTACTTGAGCGTTCATCGACGAAAGGCGCCGATAAACGGCACGCCCTGAGGGTCAGCGCTACGCTCGCAGCCAGCATCAACGCTCCGACCGCAAGATGCGCGGTTGTTATCCATACGATCACGTCGAATGAGGCCGGCCATAGGGCGGTAAATTTGGCGACATAGGAAGCGCCGCCCAAAGCAACTTGCAGTATCAGAAAAAACACTAACAGCAGCGCGGGCCGAGTCAACTGTTGCCGATCGCTGTGATGCCTGCTCACGCGTATCGCAACGAGGAGGACGTGGAGCGCCACTAGAAAGGCCACCACAAGATGGGCGTCCAGGCGCTCGCCGGTATGCCGCAGTATCGCGCCGAAAACGACCTGCAAATAGATTAAGCCGGTCGTGATCAAACACAAGCGCCGGAGCCGTCCACCATCCTTTAATGGAGCGCCGACCGGAGCGCCGCGCCACTCATTGGAAGTGAACATCGCCATGCAAATCGTCAATGCAAAAAAAACCTGCGCGGTGGCTGCGTGCACGATCGCGAACGTATCTTCGAGCAGGACCACCCGTAATCCTCCAAGGACACCTTGAGCGATCACCAGCGCGAGCGCCGCCAGCCCGAGCCAGCGCAGCCAGTTGCGCCGGTCGCGCAGCCAAAAAGTCAGAGCCAGAGCAATCGTCAACAACCCTACAAACGAGGCGACAAGCCGATGACTATGTTCGTAGAAAATACCGCCAATCATTTTCGACCATGGATAAAGAAACATATTGTAACCGAAAGTGGTCGGCCAATCGGGTACGGCAAGTCCGACTCCTTTACTGGTCACCAGACCGCCGATAAATAGTAACGGAAAAGTCGCACAGGCTAGGATCACGGCTATGCGGTGCGGCCATGGTGACCAAGAAAGAGAATGGCCATCGCTGGATGCTCGCACTCGAGCGCCGTTCGAGATCATAATGCCGTCTCTCCGCTAGTGCGCCCGCGCCGCCGCACCGGCGCCGAGATCCTTATCTTGCGGCAGCCAGTCTTCTTTGACGTCGGGCGAGCTGTACTCATACGGCCCGCGATAGACCACCGGCTGGACTTCGAAATTGCCATGCGGCGGCGGCGTTGGCGCCGACCATTCCAGCGTGTTGGCTTTCCAAGGATTTTGTTCCGCCTTTTTGCCGGCAATCAGGCTCCAGACGAAGTTCCCGAGGAAGATGAACTGGGATGCCCCGAGCAGCAATGCGCTCACGGTAATGAAAACATTCCAATGCTGCAACGGCAATAAAAACTCATACTGCGTCGGATTATAAATCCGCCGCATATGTCCGGCCACGCCAAGAAAATGCATTGGAAAGAACGCGCCATTAAAAAAAATGTAGGTCAAAACAAAATGGATTTTCGCCATGCCTTCGTTCATCGTGCGGCCGAACATTTTCGGGAACCAGTAGTAAACCGCCGCGAACAAGGCGAACACGATTCCCGCAACAACGTAATGGAAATGCGCGACGATGTAATAAGTGTCGTGGATGAAGATATCCACGGGCGTAGAAGCCATGAAGATCCCGCTCAAGCCGCCGATCAAGAAATTGGAGACAAAACCGAGGGCGAACAGCATCGGCGAAGTGAGCCGAATGCTTCCGCCCCATAACGTGCCGAGCCAATTGAAGACTTTTATTGCCGAAGGAACCGCAATGACCATGGTCGTCATCATAAAAGCCGTGCCGAGCAACGGGTTCATGCCGCTGACAAACATATGATGGCCCCAGACGATCCACGACAGGAACGCAATGGCGATCATCGAGAAAGCCATGGCATGGTAGCCAAAGATCGGCTTGCGGGAAAAAGTCGAAAGAATATCGGAGGTCACCCCCATCGCCGGCAGAACGAGAATGTAAACTTCGGGATGGCCGAAGAACCAAAACATGTGCTGCCACAGGAGCGGCTCGCCGCCGCCTTCAGGAAGAAAAAAGCTCGTTCCCGCCACACGATCGAAGAGCAACATGGCCAGAGCGGCAGTCAGGACAGGCAATGCCAGCAGCAACAGGATCGCCGTAATAAACAACGACCAAACCGTCAATGGCATGCGAAAATAGGTCATACCCGGGGCTCTCATATTGATGATGGTGGTAATATAGTTGATCGAGCCCATCAGCGAAGAAACACCGAGAATCAACAGGCTGATAATCCAAAGATTTTGGCCCCACTCTACGCCCGTGTATTGCGCTCTCGCAGCGAGCGGTGCGTAACTGGTCCAGCCGCCGGCCGCCGGTCCACCCGGAACCAAGAAGCTCGATAGCATGACCAAAGTGGCGATGGCGCCTACCCAGAACGACAGCATATTCAGTTTAGGAAACGCCATATCACGCGTCCCGATCATCAACGGGATGAGAAAATTGCCGAAAGTTCCAACCATGATCGGCATCACGACAAAGAAGATCATGATAGTCGCGTGCATTGTGAACAGAGCGTTATAAGTCTGGGGCGGGATGATTCCCTCGTACATGTACGGCTCGGGAATGAACTTCAGCCCTGGAACCGGGGTCTCCGGCCAAGCCAACTCCCAGCGCACGAGCATGGCAAGCAGCCCGCCGACAATAATCATGAGCAGACCCATGAAGAGAAATTGCCGGCCGATCATCTTGTGATCGAGCGAAAATATATATGTTCTAATAAAACCAAGCTCTGCGTGTTGCGCATGCGTGGCGTCGGCCGCCGCTGTATCGCTCATCGCTCAAAAACCTCCATTAATTCCTTCGGACGAAATGCAAGGCAAGAACCGAATTATTGCGCTTTGGGGGCAAGGTTTTCATCCGCCCATTTTTTGTATTCTTCGGGCGTATGGACGTAGAGCCAGCCCTTCATGCCGGAGTGGCCGAAGCCGCAAAGCTCGGCACAAGGGATCTCGTATTTCCCCGGCTGGGTCGCTTCGAACCATCCGATGATCCGGCGTCCTGGAACCACGTCCTGTTTGAAGCGCATATTGGGAATGAAAAAACTGTGGATGACATCGTTGGATGCGAGGATGAGCCGCACCGGCTTGTGGACCGGTACGTGAACATCATTGTCAAATTTTATATCGTCCTCGCTGCCCAATTTTCCATCCGGACCCGCGTAGCTCACTTCCCAGTTGAACTGTTTGGCGGTCACGCCTACTTCGAAATCCGTATCCGGAACCTGCCGCTTTACTTTTGCCCAGGTGGATGCGCTCATGAACGCCAGCACGATCAAAATCACAGCGGGGATGATCGTCCAGATGATTTCGAGCGTGGTGTTGCCGTGACTGTAGGTCGCGCGCCGCCCCGGCTGCTCCCGGTACTTGACCAGAAAAACGATCATGAGGACAGTAACCAGAATGAACGTTGCGGCGGTTATGTAGTAGATGAGATAAAATAAAGAATCGATTTCGTGACCATAGGTCGATACGTCTTGTGGCAACCACCTGAGCATCTAACGATCCATCCTTGTGTAATTGGAAGTAAAGGAGGAAACCTGCCCTTTGCTAACACACGGTCCCTGGCAATTCAAGAGAGATGCCGTTGATTTGCAAACAGTTTCCACGAGTGCTACCAGGAAAAAACCGGGCGACCGAAATTTTTTCATGGCAACTTGGTACTCGTTCAGTTTGCTGATTCATCTGATCGCGCTGGCGCTATGGCTCGGCGGCATCGTGTTTTTTCTGGTCGTTTTGGGACCCGCGGTGCACGATCTGGAACCGCGAATCGCGATCATGACCCTCAACAAAGCACGACTCGGACTGGAAACCGCGTCGTGGGTCGCCATTGGGCTTCTGCTCCTCACCGGTGTACTCAATCTGTTCGCACGCCTGCCGCCGGCCCGAGCGGCGATCGGCGAATCGTATGCGATATTACTCGCCATCAAGCTCTTTGTTTTCGCTGCTATGGTTGTGCACCACTGTCTGCAAGTTTTTAAATATGCACCGAAGATCACCGGCTCCATCGCCCAACTCTCCCCCGGCATGTCTTTCTGGCCCGAGCCGCTGCTTTCCTATTGGCGCCGCTGGTTTTTATTGTTGAAAATCAACGCAGCTCTCGCGCCGATTGCGGTACTATTAGGGCTCGCACTGGCTAAGACCTAGCAGGCTGCTGAAAAGACTCTTATGCTCCTCGTTCGAAGATTCATTGAGGGCAGTGCTAGATAACCAGGAGGGTGCCTCCGACAACTTGATTCAACGACTGTTCGGCAGTATAGGGGTAAGCGAGAATTGCGATCAGCCCAAAAACTTGCTTTGCGCCTGCATCGAAAGGAACACGAATGAAAACCACGCGTTTTTTTCTGATTTGGCTAGCCGTTTTGTCGATCTTTCACACCGTCCCAGCTCCGGCGGCGAACATCAACGTCGTTTGGACGAGCGAGGTGGGTCAATTCGCGCCGTTGTGGGTGACTAAGGAAGCCAAGCTATTTGAGAAGTACGGTAACAACGTCGAGCTCATTTTCATTCAGGGCGCGAGCTCTGCCGCTGCGGCCTTGTCATCGGGCGACGCTCAAGTGGGCATGTTCTCGCCACAGGTGGTCATTTCAACTCCAGCGCTTGATCTCGTGATGTTCGGCCGCCTCGGCAACACTATGGACAATCGAATCTTCGGGCGGCGAGGAATCAAGAGCATTAAAGAAGTAAAACGAATTGCCATCAGCCGCTTCGGCAGCAACGCCGATTTTGCCGCGCGGTTTTTGTTGCAACGCGAAGGCCTGCGCCCGGACGTAGATGTGGCGCTGCTGCAAGTCGGCAATCAGTCGAACCGCATCGCCGCAACGGAAACCAACAATGCCGATGCCGCAATGCTCACCCCGCCGATGACGCTCCGGGCGCGCCAACTGGGCATGCCGCTGCTGGTCGATGCTTCCAAGCTCAATATTCCCTATTCGAGCCTGTTTTTCGTTTCGCGCCGGCCCTATCTGACGCAGAACCGCGCCGATTTAGTCAATTTCACGAAAGCCATGATCGAAGGCGTTCACCTTTATAAGTCGAACAAAGAGTTCGCCATGAAGGTTTTAGCGAAATACATGAAGATTCAGGATCGCGAAGTGCTCGAGGAAAACTTCCGCGAGTACGATTTTCCGGTCCGGCCTTATCCGTCAAAGGAGTATTTCGAGCTGCCGATCCATGAAGTGGGGAAGAAAGATCCCAAAGTTCTCAAAGAAAATCCCGAGCGGTTCGCCGACATGTCCTTAGTCAAAGAACTCGACAGCAGCGGCTTTATCGACAAATTGTCGCAAGAATACAAAATCACGGCGAAACCTCATGATCGCTGAACAAGAGGGTTCGTGATCGCAGCAAGGGCAAAGTATTATTTGCCCGAACAATTAATCAGGGACAGGGAGTCTCCATGGCTACAGCGCGCGGCGCGACACTTTTAGGACCGGATAAACTGGAAATCCGAGAATATCCGATTCCGGATATTCCGCCGGACGGCGGCCTCGTCAAGATCGAGATGGGCGGCGTCTGCGGCACGGACGTTAAATATCTTCACGGCAAACTTAAAATAGACTATCCGATCATCCTCGGCCACGAAATTCTCGGCCGCGTCGAAAAGCTCGGACGGGACGCGGCGCAGATCCACAAGGTCAAAGAAGGCGACCGCATCATTTTAAAAGGCGCTCTCGGCTGCGGCCGCTGCGCCGATTGCCGGCGCAACAACCAACGCTTTTGCCGGCAGCGGACCAATTATGGCGGCCGGACCAAATGCGATAAACCACCACATCTGTTCGGCGGCTTTGCCGATTATGTTTACCTGGCGCCCGATGTCCTCGCCACTAAAGTCAGCGACTCGCTTCCCGCGGAAGCCGCGGCTTTGATCGGCTCGGTCATGGCCAATGGCTTTCAATGGGCGATCCGCCGTGGCGGCGTAAAAATGGGTGATTATGTCTTGATCCAGGGGCCGGGGCAGCAGGGCCTCTCCTGCACCTTCGCCTCAAAGCATGCGGGCGCAGCGAAAATTTTCATCACCGGCATTAGCCGGGACAAGCCGCGGCTCGAGCTCGCAAAAAAATTCGGCGCCAGTCGGACCATCAATGTTGAAGAAGAAGACGTCGTGGATGTGATTCGCAAGGAAACCAACGGCGAGATGTGCGACGTCGTCGTCGATGTTTCCGGTAACCCCAACGCGATCCTCAAGTCCGTCGATTGCCTGCATCGCCAATCCACCATGGTCCTAGGCGGGCTGACCGGCGATACGACGGTAACGCCTATGCTGATGGACAAACTGGTTTGGAACGAGATCAAGCTCCAGGGCTGTTTTACCGCTGACAACGACGCCACAGAGGCGGCTCTCCGCATCATTGAGGAAACCAAATTCCCCGTGCACGAGATGGTCAGTCACGTTTTTCCATTGTCGGATATTGAGCGCTGCATCCGCGCCATCGGTGGCGAAGTGCCGGGAACCTTTCCGACCAAAGCATTGATCAATCCAGCGATCGGTTAGGCGCGCATAGCAGCGGTTCAAGGTTCAAGGTCAGAAAGTAGTTTCCTGAAACGTTGAACTTTGAACCTTGAACAGGTGTCTAGTCGATGATCAAGGGTCTCAAGGACAAAGTCGTCATCGTCACCGGCGGCGCCCATGGCATCGGCAGAGCATATTGCTTTGGCTTTGCCCAGGCCGGCGCAAATGTGGTGCTCGCCGATATCGATGAGGCTTCGGCCGGGCGGGTCGCAGCCGAAATTACCAAAGATTTCGTCACGCCGTCGCTCGCGGTGCATACGGACGTTTCAAACGAGTCATCCACCAAAGAAATGGCGAGGCGCGTGCTCGAGCGCTTCGCCCGCATCGATGTCCTGATCAACAACGCCGCAGTCTTCTCGGTTGTACCGATGAATCGCGGCAGGATCGAAACGATCGATCCACTGGAATGGGACCGGCTGATGGCGGTAAACCTGCGCGGTTTATTCTTCTGCTGCCGTGCCGTGTTGCCGTCAATGCGCAAGCAAAAATCCGGCAAGATCATAACCGTCGCGTCCGGCACGGTCTTCGCGGGCGCCCCCGGCAGAATTCACTACGTCACGTCGAAAGCTGCTACGATCGGATTCACTCGCACGCTGGCGCGCGAAGTCGGCGATGATCACATCAATGTCAACTGCCTCGCACCCGGCAATACACTCTCCGAAGAAAATCCGACCGAGCAAATGATCAGGTTTAGAGAATCGTCGGTCGGCCTGCGCGCGCTCAAGCGCATTCAAATGCCCAATGACGTCGTCGGTGCTATGCTGTTTCTTGCGTCGCCCCTAAGCGACTTCATTACCGGTCAAACGATCAACGTCGACGGTGGAATCTCGTTCTTATGAAATGATGTGATGGAATAACTGGAGTATGGGAATGATGGAAAGAGCGGTTGGCTCTCTCTGACCGATTCGCTTTGAACGTTTTGAACGGCTTGAACGATTTGAACGG
>Ga0075292_1000046_pt1 | contig 10881 bp, 12 predicted proteins | sample SF_Rice_20C_80N__FD_69758 | JGI IMG/M metagenome (GOLD analysis project Ga0075292, IMG submission 69758) | Rice paddy soil microbial communities from Twitchell Island, California, USA - SF_Rice_20C_80N_403 | ecosystem: Environmental > Terrestrial > Soil > Paddy field/soil | place: USA: Twitchell...
AAACGAAGTGCCATACCGGACCCTTGATACCGAACAGATCCTCGGAAAGATAGTAGGTAAATAATTGCTTATAGCTGAGCACGCTCGGCGCTCGGCCGCGTGGGTCAGGTTTTGTGAGCGCGAGGGATAGTACTGAGTGTTTGGCAGTACGAATTCAAGACAGTGGATTCCGTTTGCAGGGTAATATCCTGAGACCCCCTCTGACGGATCAATGAAGAGCTTCAGTCAAGCAATAATTGCACTACTTCCAGCAGCCCTCGCGAGCGACCAGATCAAAAACTTCGCCTAAGATCGCGGCTGCCGCGTCAACCGTGCCTACATCGATGGTCATGGCCGGCTGGATGCGAAAACGATAAGTGTAGGCCATCGTCAATAACCCACGTTTCAGACACTCGTCGAAAATACGCCGACAGACAACCGTAGAAAGCGGCTCTTTCGTGGCTTTGTCCCGCACCAGGTCCAAGCCAATGAAAAGCCCGGCACCACGCACATCACCCACGAATGGATATCGATCAACCCAATCTTTCATTTTATCTAGGAAATATTCGCCTACCCGTCTTGAGTTCTCCACAAGCCTTTCCTGATCGATGATCCTGAGACACGCGCTGGCAGCACCGGCGGCCAGGGGATTTCCGCCATAGCTCGAGGAAGAGCCCGAAGGATTAGACCAGGGCTTCGACCGAACGATTTCATCGCTAGAAATAATCGCGCTGATCGGAAACCCGCCTCCGAACTGCTTGCCAATGGTAATAACATCCGGCTCAACGCCCGAGTGCTCCGAGCCCCAGTATTTGCCGGTACGGCCGAAACCGGTGATCATCTCATCGACAATTAACAACGCGCCGAACTCCTTAGCCACTTCTTTAACCGCAGGCAAAAACTCCTTGGGCGGTATCACGTTTCCAGCCGTACCCTGCATCGGTTCGATGAGGACAGCGGCGATCTGCCCGCTGCTGTCTCGCTTGAGTTGCCGGCGCGTCGCTTCGACGCAGGCAAGACCGCATGAATCGTAATGGAGTTTGAGGGGACATCGGTAACAATCAGCGTAAGGCGCAATATGGGAACCAGGGACCATTGGACCGAAGCCGTCCTTGAAATCCGAGCCCATCAGTGAAAGCACTCCCATCGTCTTGCCGTGAAAACCTCCACTGAAACTGACGAATTCGTATTTGCCGGTGTAACACTTGGCGAGCCGCAGAGCTGATTCCACTGCTTCAGCGCCGCTGGAATAGAGCTGCACTCGGTGCAACGAAGGCGACGGGCGATGATCGGCCAGTTGTTCGGCCAGCTCGGCCCTCGCTTCGCTCGTGAAACTTCCGACGGAAACTTTTTGAACCTGGGTTTGAACTGCTTGGACGTATTCCGGATGACTGTGACCTAGACCGTTCACACCGATGCCGCCGATGATATCGATTAAAACATTTCCATCGACATCGGTCACCGCGCTGCCATGAGCTTCCTTGACAGCGATTCCCGCCAGTAAAGCAAAGTTCTGCAGTCCCGGAGCTAAGTGTTCATCTTCTCGCTTCCGAAGCTCCTGGCTAAGCGGTCCTGGGATGGCGGTTTTGATCGAAGGCTTTTGGTTCGTCGGCTGCTGAATCGAGTTTTTCATCATGCGTAGGTGTGCCGGCGAAAAACAAAGCTACGATGGAGCGGAAAATTGAATAAGATCCCAACCAAAAAAGCGATAATTACTTTTGAGATGACATAGTGGATCTTCAGATAGTCTGTCAGCAGATAAACACCCAAACTATTCAACAGCAGGCTCACCGCGGAAACCGCGGCATATCGAATTGCTTGGCCCCGGACGGCCTCGTCATTTGCCACGAAACTCCAGTGCCGTCCCAGAATGAAATTGATGAGGGCTCCCAAGAACGCGCCCGTCGCCGTGGCCGCGACATACCAGACGTGCCCAATCTCAACTAAAAAAATTAGAGAACTGAAATCGACCAGGGTCGCCGTCAAGGAAGCGATCTGGGATCGTCTCAAAGAAACCATCAAAGGCGGGCGTAAACGTCGGCGCATTGTCGCTACCCGTCACTAAAGCTGGCTGTCGGCGGTATGATGGCTGCTCTGCGAGCTTTGTCGCTCTTCGATTGAAACTCTTGCAGCCGTGCTCGTCCGAAGCTCGGTCATTTCGCGAACCCGAATGGTTTTGGCAATGGAACAAAGCCGCTGGATTGAAGAAACGTTAGCAACAATTGTAACCAATCCGAGTGCCAGCACCATCGGATATCCAATAGCAATTGGAAACTGACGACTATTTTCCAACCAAGCAACAGTCAGCGTAGATAAGGCGGCTCCCAAAGTAAGATACACCGCTCGTTCAGGACGCCGCATGCTCCCTTTAGGGGGATCTACACTGAGCGCCTCGGCCTTCGTCGTGGAATAGCTCACCATGAAGCTTCCAAGCAGGGCCAAGAGCGCAAGCACCTGCAAGGCAGGAATTTCACGATAATAAATGATTAAACCCGATAAAAAAAAGAATTCCACATATCGATCGACCGCGGCATCTAAAACTTCGCCGGAGTCAGACGCGATACCTGAAATCCGCGCGACCATTCCATCCAGAGAATCGAGCAGACCGGAAAGCGTGGCGAATATCGCGCCAAACCCAAAGTGCCCCGCAGCCAAGCACGCCCCCGCAAGAAAACCGAAGCCGAGAGATGCCCAGGATATCGTATTCGGAGTAATTCCAATGCAAGCGAGGAGTCTAGCCACCGGATGAAGAATCCAATAACCCAACTCCATGGCGCCTTTACTCAATAAGCGGCTGCCGCCTTGACGATCGATCCGCGCAAAATGAGCTCGTCCCTTGACCGTAATCCTCAGTCCATACGCCGCGGCAAGCAAGAGAACTATCAGCGCTCCCGACAGAGTATACTTTAGCTCGGAGGTCATGATCATAGGCCTATGAAGGATCTTATAGCGGCTGACCTTTTAAACTGCCATCTCGCGAATCTTTAGAGCGGTGTTGCACGCGCCTCATTGGACCGGCATTCATTGATCAACGGCAACTCGCGGGAACCCTCTCGAGCGGACTGATACGCCGTATTAATCAACTGCACACAAATCAAAGCGTCCTGTGCCTCTTTGCCTGCAAAGTCGCGCCGCTCGATGGCTTCGGTAAATTCGTCAAAAAGAGCATTAAACCAAGTCGCGTGGCTGGCATCCGCCCAATGAGAGCTAATTGATTTGTTTTCAACATTCCGTACGCCGTTCATACTCTCGATTCGCAGATCATTGTCTTCCATGGTGATTGAGCCCTTTTCTCCTTCAACGGCATAGATAGCTTTCCGCACTCCAGCCGTCCAGGTGAGGTGCACGTGAGCTACGCCATTTGGAAAGGTCAACACCGCCGTAAAGTCGTCTTCGGTGTCATACTTTCCGGGCTCTAAATTGCTCATCTTGGCAGTCACCGATGTCGGATAGGATCCAAGCCAATCAAAGGCCAGGTAAAAACTATGGCTGCCATGATCCATGGCGATTCCTCCGCCACTGTAGCGACTTTCGCGCCGCCAATGAGAGTTCCATTCCGTGACGCCCTGCGCATATGTGTTCCGGTAAGTGTTTAACATCACTGAACGTACTTTTCCGATTCGGCCGCTTTGAATAACTTCCCCAATCGTCTTGACCATCGGAGCATGCCGGTAATTGTGGCAAGGGAAAATTACCCTCTCGACCCGTTTTGCATGATCAAGCAGCGAACGAGCTTCTTCTGTTGTACGGGTGAGCGGCTTTTCACATAGAACATGAAATCCGCCCGCAAGTGCCGCATGAGCGATGGCGGCGTGATCGCAAGGAGGGGTAGAGATATCGACGAAATCCAGATGTGAAGCCTCGGCATCCAGCAGATCCCGATAATCACTGTAAATCCTGGCGTCAGGAACCGCTTCTTGCGCCAAGTTTTTTCTTAACGGACAAATGTCCGCGACCGCGACGATTTCAACGTCGCCTGTGTTTTGCCATCGCTTGAGATAAGTCGGAATATGTCCTTGAGCTGAGATAAAACCGTACCCGATGACTGCGCCTCGTAGTTTTTTCTTGCTCATTCGGATTTGGTAGACCTCTGCAAATTCACGCTGTGTACTTCTTCATTGTAGATAGATCTATGGCTCGTTCAAGGATGTAAACGGGGTGGCGGGCTATGAGCCACCGGCGCGCCACAGAGCGTTAATGACGCCGCGGCGGCAAAAGACGCGACGGATTTCGCGACAGAACGCGACCGAATCGCACTGTATACGAATCAAGGTTCTTGCGTCCGAAAAAACATAGTTGATCCGTGACAACTACGTGACTTCATTCGCAAAGACCATTAAGCCGTGGATTTCCAGCTTGTCCACGCATTCGCGGAATAAAATCTCTACTCGCGGCACAATTTAAACTCGGCATAGTCCCCCTCCGCCGTGTTGGACCCATTGTCCGACTGCGTATCGTCCGAGTCGGTCAGAATGGAAAGCCCAATTGGATTCAGTACTTTTTGAACCCGAAAACGCCTTCGGTAATCGGATGCGATATGGACTCGCTCTTCTACCCATTGATCGCGGTTGGTCGGAACACCGCTCTCAAGTACCTTTACGGCCTTGCGCCCCCGATCGAATTCGAAGCCTTTCGCGAGTCGCTCGCTCCAGATGTATTTCAACGAGCCGACTCCCTTTGTGAAGAGTAATCTCGGCAGCGCAATCCGATCGCCAAGGCCCAGCTGCCCCTTAACAGATCGCTCGCAAAGAGCTAGATCTTCAGGAGGACAAAAACCGATATATACACCAAGTGCGCTGTCATCCTTGCCCGAATATTCGTTGGCTCCTCGTGGAAATGCCCGTGCCCGCCATTGCCACTGCAATATAGGATATTCCTGAATATTCCATTTGACAGGCCTGTCAGCTTCGATCCCATTACCTGCCGCCCTGGAACCGGCGGCTGTCGCTCGCACGAAAAGCATGTCCCCTTCCCTGACGACGGCATAGACCTTCCTTCCAGCGTCCTCTCGAGGCTTCCATCCGGTCGGAAAACTGTTTGGCGCTGAAGAAGAGAAATTTTCCAGATCGATGCACTGCTCTGCTCGTAGTGGAACAGCCACGGCTGCGACACACACTCCTACCGCAATACTGAGGATTCGCACTTTTGCCTGCCGGCATATATCGAAAGAGAAATTATCCAAACAACCCACCATGAACCAAACAGTCGCGAGTGACAGGTTTATCCTGTCAGATTTGCGACGGCCGATTAAGGCCCTGCTGAACTTTTTAACACACTGGCTTAGGGGCAAAAAAACCAATCCGTAATTGATGAGATGTACACCGCGTTGGAACTAAGAGGAAACGTTTGCCCAGCACCCAACGAAGCGCTATTGTCCAATCAATTTGAGAATCGGAAGGATTAACCATGGCCGAGACCAAACCCAATTATTCCACCCCGAGCGCAATCCGCTCCGTAACATCCTACCCCGCTCGTCGGGGTTTTAAGCAGGGACCCGTCGATCCCTCGCTTGACTACGTAATCGGCGTCGACGACGCGATCGATATCCACTGCCATGCGCACGAGGGGCAGCAGGACGCGCTCGGGGTCGCCAAGCTCGCCTCGAAAAGCGGCATGAAGGGCATACTCTACAAGACGATCGTAGGACGGAAGGATCCGGCGGGGACCGTTGGCGCCGTGCGCAGCGCGCTGGAATCCTGGTGCGAGGAGAAGGGCTTTACTCCAGTCCATCTCTGGCCCGGCAACTCGGTTACACAGGGATTTCTTTCGAAGATCGAACCGGCGTGGTCGGCCAAAATGCTGCAAGCCGGTGTGGTCGGCCTTTGGATGCCCAACAACACTTCCGCCAACACCCTGTCAATTGTCGGCGGCAAGCCCAGCGCTTGGGACAAGAGCGCCGACCCGAACGCGCATACCGAACCTCTGTCATGGTCCGACTCCGTCAAATATGGCCACTACCTTCTTGACGAAAAGGGCCGCCTCTTACCGGAGATCGAAGAAATCTTCCGCATGGCCCACGACCACGACGCGGCGATTTTTTTCGGCCATCCGACCAAACAGGAGTTCCGGGTAATGGCAGAATTCAGTCATAAGCTGGGTTTCAAAAAGGGAGTCGTGGATCATCCCTTCAGCCCTTTCGTCAATTTGACCATTGAGGAAATGCAGGAAGCGGCCGCGGCCGATCTATGGCTGAATTTCACTTACGACGAGCTGTCGCCACTGCTCGGCATTGACCCGGCGAACATGTATAAGGCCATTCGTACAATCGGCCCAGAGCATTGCACTCTGTCATCGGACGCCGGCGAGCCGCTGTTTCCCAACTCCGTGGAGTCACTCCGTCTGCTGCGCGGCCACATGACGGCATTTGGCTGCACGGCGGACGAGATTTATACCATGTGCACTACGAATCCGTCCTTTATCGTTGGACTGACTCTGACGACAACCCAACGGGCGAGCGCGGCATAGTAAACCGCCGGGTAACAGCCGCACCTTTGGTATTAGCCGTTAGCAATTCTCTTTCGCTGAGACATCGAGAGAGAATTGCAGTTGTCTGCTGGTTTGACCTCCGTTTCGGAAAATGGCGAAATCTCCTCGCAAAGATTGCATCTGCATCACCGGAACCTGGGAAGCAGTTCCTTGCCGATCAGTTCCAAGCTCTCTTCGAATCGGTCGTATTGAAGTCGCAAATCAAACACCAGGTGCTCGACGCCTCTCGTACGAAATTTTTCGATCTCCGCGGCGCAGTCATCCGGATTCCCTACAATCAACAAGCCTTCCAGGTCCTCGATCGTCTGAAACTTTCCCGAAGGCGGTTTTATCCAGTGGCTGCTGCCCTCCGAGCTCTCTGCGAGAGCTTCGACGTTGATACTCGCCCGAGCCTTCTTCCGGTCCTTATCGATCCGCGTAATCGGGATATTGCCTAAAGTAATTCTTCTATCGGTCAGTTGACGTAAATATTTTATGCGGTCGTCGAAAGTTGCCATCGGAACACGACCGGGAATCCAGCCGTCGCAGTATTCTGCCGCCCGTCTTATTGCAGCGCGAGTACTGCCGCCGCAGAAGATCGGGATCGGTTCGGCGGGCTTGGGCTCGATGGTCACGTTTTCGAATGAAAAAATTTTGCCTTCATAGGACGCGTTATTCTCTCTCCAGATCAGCCGTGCAATTTCGACGGTCTCGCGCAGAATTTCGATACGGTCCTGGATCCGCAAACCGACCGTCGCGAGCTCGGCGGGATTGAAACCCAAGCCCATCCCGGCGATCACCCGGCCGCCGGCGATATAAGAAAGACTCGCGAGATCCTGGCTGACTTTAAGCGGCCAACGCACTGGAACGAGCACGGCTATCCCCAAGATGATTTTTCTCGTCACCGCCGCAACCGCGGAAAGCGTGACGATCGGTTCGACAAATTTGAGGCCGGACTTTTCCATGCCATGCGGATGCCAGATCAAATGATCTCTCACCCATACGGAATGAAATCCCAGCTCCTCGCACATCTTGGAGCCATCAATGATCCGTGCCGGGGAGGCTTCTTTGCCAAAATGCGGCAACAAAACACCAAACTGCATTTTTGCCATGTTTGCGGAATCCTTTTCCCCAGATCGTTTCTGTCCAAACGAAAATGATTAGGTCCCTCTTGACGCTGCATTACTTGCGTGCGGATTTACTCGCGCCAAGCCGCGAAGAACGCCCAGTGACTGCCCGAGACTCGTGATCCCGAGCGGATGCGAGGGACTAACAAAAGATCTCTCCCTCCGCTCGATAGTTCGTATTGGTTTTTGCGTTCTGTGCGGTGAAATTCTCCCTCTCAGATTACTCACGCTCTTTGTTTTCTGAATCATCAACGATGTGAAAATCCTCGCCCGCTGGAGCGTAAATTTCGAGCACACGCGCAATTTTATCCCCGCAGTTGCCGGCCTGGTGCCGCACACCGGGCGGGATAAAGGCGACTTCTCCCGGCCCCAACCGAAACTTTTTTCCCTCGACGATGGCTTCGACCGTCCCGTCCAGAACAACGTAAATATTCTCCGCTTTGGCATGGTAGTGCGTCGGGCCCGGTCCGGAATCGACATTGATCAGATTGATATGCACATCGACGTTCTTTGCGCCGTCGGCTTCATCCACGAGCCGCAGCGCCTTACCGCGGTCCCATCGCATAATCCTTACCGGTGCGTCTTCTATGCGCATCACCTTCACTGGCATCATTCACCTCCAATCGTTAGAGCAACTTTATTTTTGCCGTCGTTACCTTAGTCCCATGTACTTTAAACGCTAGCGACATGATAACAAGCAGGATAACTACTTCTGCGAAGACAACGGGCCAAACTAGGCGAGCAGTAGATGAAAACACGCTAGCTTGTCAAGCTAATCGTCAGCGACCGTACGCGATAGCGGTTGCCACTTTCCCGCGCAGCGTGATAAGAGCAATCCGGATGCATCTATGGCAGAGATACTCAAGCTGCTTCAGTTTCGAGCCGCGTACAACTTGCCGGTCCATGTAGCAATAGAGACAGGAATTTTTGGCCGGCACGAGCTGACGGTCGAAACCGCTTACACGCCCGGCTCGGTATACATTATTCAAGCTCTCAAAGAGGGCCGATGTGATATCGGCCATACCGGCGCCGATGACATCATTGCCTACGTCGAGCAGGATAACAGCTCCGATCTTTTTCTCTTTACGGGTCTACACAGCGGTCTGTTCAGCCTGATCGGCACTGCGAACTGCAAGTCCGTGGATTCACTATTCGGCGGATCTATCGGCGTGGACGCCAAGACCAGCGGCTTTGCCCTTGTGCTGGAAAGAATGCTGCATGCCAGAGGTCTTGGTCGAGCGAATTACCAGCTGATCGAAGTCGGCGGATGGGAAAGCCGCTACCGCGCATTACTGGAGAAAAAAATCACCGCGACTTTGTTAACCGAACCTTTTGTAGGAAATGCTCTCAGGATGGGCTGTCGCCTTCTTGCTAGAGAGTTTGAAATGATTCCCTCTTACCAAGGCACATGCGGCGCGGCATGCCGCCGCTGGGCGGAGCAACATACAGAGAGATTGACGCGGTACATTCGGGCGTATGTGGAAGCAACTCGGTGGTGTTTCGATAGCCGGAATCGCCGATCTTGCCTCGACATTCTTGCTCGACACAACGAAATGGATACGCTCGCGGCCGAACATACTTTGGATGGCCTGCTGCACCCAGAGCACGGCCTTTACCCAGAAGCCGCACTCAACATGTCTGGCGTTCTAGCCGCTCTCGAGTTACGCGCCGAGATGGGTTATTTGGCGCGCCCCATTCCGTCCGTAGAGAAGTATGTCGATCAATCTTATTATCAAAAGGCCGTATCAACTGAACGATCGGTTGCCGAGTGATTCTAACTTGCTTTTTCTTTCATCGTTTTCAACAGTTCGTCGAATGACGACCTTGCGATCACGCGATCGAACTGCGAGCGGTAGTTGTTGACCAAGCTGATGTTCTCCGCGACGACGTCGTAGATTTTCCAATTCCCGTCGACTTTATGCAGCCGGTAAGTGACTGAGTAAGTTTGCCCGTCCTTGTCGATGATTCGCGAATCGACTTGAGCGTAATTGCCATCGACGCTTTCTCCGGTATAAGCCACTTTTTGACCGTTGTAGATATCAATTTGATCTGCATATGTCTTTTCCAGCAACATCGTGAATGTTGAAACGAATTCCTTCCGCTGCTGCGCGTTTATCCGGCGCCAATGTGGCCCTAGCGAGCGCATAGCCATCTCGTTGAAATCGAACAGAGGAAAAACAATGTCTCGCAATCGTTCGATGACCTGGGATCGTTGTTTCCGATTGTCAAGCTTGGCATTCTTCAAAATCTCGACACCCTGGTTAACCGCGCCGCGAATGGCTTCGGTCGGCTCCCCGGCGCCGGCGAACTTGGCGCTACAAACTAAAATCGAAATCACGATAAGGCCTAAAGGCAACCTGCTTTTCAAGTTCATTATCATTACGGAAGCTACTCCTACCGGTTCTATGAGAGTATCTTAAACCGCGCCTTTATCAATCAACCCTGGGAACAGAATTAGACTCATATTTCCGCATGCGGGTGTAACACGGTCTTTGATTATTATACCAAAGGTTCACTGTGCTATCGCGCACGCAAACCCATGGAAACTCACAATGCACATTTTTTCAAATCACGCGGGTCACTCGTTTGCCTTGCATGATCTCCACGTCGTGATTGGGAAAAGCGAGATCGGGTCGCACGGCAGTCAAAAGAGCGCGGTCGAGCGCAACGACCGTCTCACCCAAATTGTAGTACCAGCCGACCGGGATGTGATCCCGAATGTTTCTAAAGGTGTAAGCGATATCACCGCACAGAACAGCCTTGCCTGCTGCAGTTTCGAGCGCCACCATCTGCGATCCCGGCGTGTGGCCCCCCGCCTTTAGAAGCTGCAGTCCCGGGTAGATCTCGATATCCCCATCGACCAGTTCTATCCGACCTTGCTGCTTTAGCTTTTCCAAAGCCGGGCGAACCTTTGGGCGAATCTGCTTGTTGAAGATTTCGTGCCGCATGAGCGGTCCTGTCCAAAATTCCAGTTCTGCGCGTTGCATGATAAATTTGGCATTCGGAAAATAATCCAAGCCGGTAAAATGGTCTTGATGAAAATGCGTGACGATGACCGTCTTTACCTCCTCCGCTTTCACACCCAATTCACGGAGCAGAGCCGGCGGCTCGAGGAAATTTTTTCCTTTTGCCCATTCCGGCGCGACATAGTCGGGATGGAATCCGGTATCGACGACTACGGGGCCCTGGGGTCCGTCAGCGAGCCAGAAAATATAAGCAACCGGTTTGTCCCCGTTCTAAATCGCTGCGCACACACGGCATAATTCCCGCGCGCCACCAGTTTTCACTCATACCGACCATCAGCGCGTGA
>Ga0075292_1000047_pt1 | contig 10859 bp, 9 predicted proteins | sample SF_Rice_20C_80N__FD_69758 | JGI IMG/M metagenome (GOLD analysis project Ga0075292, IMG submission 69758) | Rice paddy soil microbial communities from Twitchell Island, California, USA - SF_Rice_20C_80N_403 | ecosystem: Environmental > Terrestrial > Soil > Paddy field/soil | place: USA: Twitchell...
GAGTCCACCCCCACCACGTACGCCGCGCCGAACGCGCTCTGCGGATTGTGCAGGTCGAACGCGCCGGGCGTGACGAGCCGGCTCTTCGTCCCGTCGCGCGAGAAGACGTACAGGTGACGCCACCCGTCGCGCTCGCTGATCCAGGTGAAGCTCTTGCCGCCGTCGATGAAACGGAGATCGTCGTCCACGTCCACCCACGCGCTGTCGCGCTCGGTGTGCACCACGCGGGTCCTTCCCGTGGTCGCGTCGCCCAGCATCACCTCCAGGGTATTCTGCGCCCGATTGAGGTGCTCCAGCACCACCTCGTTCACGCTCGCCGCCCAGTCCATGCGCGCGAGGTAGTTGTCGCGGGGATCGCCGGGGACGTCGAGCCACACCGGCGCGCCGCCGTCGGCGCTCACGATGCCCACCCGCGCGGCGGAGTTGGTGGTGCCGGCCTTGGGGTACTGCACCGGGACCACGAACGAGTAGAGCGAATCGGTATCGTTGATCAGGTCGAAGTCGTGGACACCCGAGGCGTCGAGCTGCCAGAAGGCGATGCGGCGGCCGTCGGGACTCCAGCGGAAGCCGTCGCGGAGGTTGAGCTCCTCCTCGTACACCCAGTCGAAGGTGCCGTTGATGATGGTGCGCGAGCCGTCGCGGGTGAGCCGGGTGATCGCGCCGTCGGCCAGGCGCTCGACGTACAGATCGTGCTCCCGCACGTAGGCCACCCGGCCGCCGTCGGGCGAGAACTTGGCGAACATGAGGGTCGAGGGAGCCGCCTCGGGGCCGCCGAGCTTGCGGAGCTTCCAGGTGGCGAGATCGAGCACCCAGAAATCGCCGCGAGTGTTCTGGCGCCAGACCTTGCGGGAGTTGGTGAAGAGGAGGATCCGCTTGCCGTCGGCGGAGAGGTCGTAGCTCTCCACCGAAATCGGCAACGAATCGCCGTCGGGCACCAGCCGGGCCGCCGGCACCCACACCTCGCGGCGGCCGCTCGCCGCGTCGTAGCGCACCAGCGCGCGGCCGCCCTTCACGGCGCTGTCGGTCTCGAGCTTCACGTAGGCCGCGGCGTTCGGGAGCCAGCGGGCGCCGCCCAGCGCCTCGGGCTTGAACTCGTCGGAGTCGTAAATCCGGTCGAGCGTGAGCGTGGATGAATCGGTCTGGGCGAGCATGACGGGGACGGCGGAGAGGAGCAGGGCGACGGCCCCGGCGAGCGGACGAAGCATGGGATGAGCATCCGGAAAAGAGTCGCTGAAAGGTATCAGGGGCGGGGCGGCGAGACCGGATGACTCCGCCGACGCGCTCGCCGGCGCGCTCCGCGGCGACAAGGACCCCGCCGTGCGATAGATGATCGCCTGGGCGCTCGGCGAGATGGACCCCCGTCGCGGCGCCGACGCCGTCCTGGCGCCGCGCGAGGCGATCAGGACGAGCACGTCCGGGAAACGGCGGTCTGGGCGATCGCAGCGCGGCGATCGTCAGCGGGCTCGGCGGTGGGCGACCTGCTGGCCGCCGAGAAGAACACGGACATCCGCGCGACGGCCGCGTGGGCGCTGTCGGAGCCGCGGCCGCGGCCGTTCCCTAGGCGAGTGGTTCTTCATGGTGTCCGGGTCTCTCCAAACCGCGCGATCCAGAGCCGATCCTCGTCCAAACCCGCCTCGCGCCAGCGCGCCCTGGTCCGTCGCGGGGGCTCGTCCATCGGCTCGTCGGTCAGCCGAAAGGTGCCCCAGTGGATCCCGAGCATGAGCGGGAGCGGGCGGTAGCGATGGGGGACGACGAGGTCCTGGCAGATGCGCACGGCTTCCTCGGGGTCCGCGTGGACGATCTGCCTGAACCACCCAGGCCGAGCGGCACGATCCAGGTTGCTCCGGGATGTGCCCGGGCGATCCGCTTCACCGCAGGCCTGTCGAGGTGGTCGTAGTGATTGTGGGAGATGGCGACGAGGTCGATCGGCGGAAGGGCATCGAGCGACAGTCCCGGATCCATCACCCGCCGCGGCCCCATCCATTCTAGAGCCGAGGCGCGCGAGCTGAACACCGGATCGGTGAGCACGTTGACGGCGCCGAGCTGGAGGAGCACGGTGGAATGCCCGATCCAGGTGACCGAAAGACCGGCGGCCTCGCCACGCGGATACACGACCGCCGGCGTCCAGACCGGGAACGACCCTCGCGGCGGCGTGGAGGCGAGCGCGGCCGTGCGGCTGGCGCTCGGAAGCGGCCTGGTCGTAGGCCGGCGTGTCGCTCGGCACGAAGCCGTGCCGGGCGGGATAGGTCTCGATGACGTGGTCCACGCCGGCGTCGGTCAGCGCGCGCTCCAGCCCGGCGGATGAGATCCGGAAGCAGCACGAAATAGCCGTGCGTGGCGAGACGCTCGCCCACCGCCAGCATGGCGGGCCGGATGCCGATCCGGTCATATACACGAGCACGGCCGGCCCGGGACCCCGGCCGCCGGGACGAAAGACGAAGCTCCGGCATGAGCCGTCTCTGGTGCCGATCGAAACCTCGCTCATGCACCCACTCGCCGAGGCGCGACGAAGCGCCTCGACTGCCGCTCGTAGCCGTGGGCCAGCGCCAGCACCCGTGCGTCCTCGCCCGGAAGACCCACCACTGACAGATTGAGCGCCGGCATGCCGTCCGCGCCGAGCCCCGCCGGCACGGACACCTCCGGCAGGCCGAGCCAGTTGCCGTAGCCAAGCGCGGTGCGGATGTCGGGCCAGTCGTCCACCGCGCGCGGGGCGTTGAAGGGCATGGTCGGATAGACCATCGCCGCGACGCCGGCCGACCGCATCGACTCGGCGAGCGCGGCTACCACCTCGGCCCGCGAGACGGCGAACGACACGCCGGCCTGATCCTCCACCATGGGTTGCTCCAGTAGCGGATCGCATTCCTCGAACGTGGCGGGCAGCACGTCGTAGTACTTGCGGTAGGCGGCGTAGCCCAGCCGTACGGCCGCGCGCGGATCACGCGTGCGGCGCGCAAAGTAGCGGTAGAGCGCGTCGGCGGTGGGTGCCGGCGACTTGGGGTCGCCTACCACGGCACCGCGCCCTCCCGCCGCGTTGGCGAAGGCAGTCCGACACGTGGCGAGCGTGACCGCCGGCGTGAACGGCTCGACCGTGGCACCCGCCGCCCCGAGGTCTCCTACCGCTCGGTCCCATATCGCGAGCGCCTCGGCGGTCATCTGTGCGCGGGGGACGTGGGCCTCGACCAGCCCCAGCCGGACTCCCTGGAGCGCGTCGTCGCGCAGCCCCGAGAGCGGCGCGCCCTGCCACGCGGCCGCGAGCGCGAGCGGATCGGAGATATCGGCGCCGGCGATGGCGGCGAGGAGGAGCGCCGCGTCAGCCGCGGTGCGCGCCAGCGGCCCGTGCGTGTCCAGGTAAGGCCACGTCGGGATCACGCCGGTGCGCGGAACCAGCCCGAAGGTCGGCTTCATGCCCACCACGCCGGTGAACTGTGCCGGGATCCGATTGGAGCCGCCGTCGTCGGTGCCGAGGGCCGCGAACGCCATCCCGCACGCGACGGCCACCGCGGAGCCCGCGCTGGAGCCGCCGGGTGTGCGGGTGCCAGTGGGATCGTGCGGGTTCAGCACCTGTCCGGTGTGGCTGCTGGTGCCGTTGCCGTGGTAGGCGAAGTCGTCGGCGGCGGTCTTGCCGAGGACGACGGCGCCGGCCGCGCGGAGCCGCGCCACCTCGAGCGCGTCGCGACGCACCGGGTCGGGAAAGAGCCGCGCCCAGTCGGCGCTGGACCCGGTGGTGGGGAGGCCAGCCATGTCGTAGATCGCCTTGGCGAACACCGGCACACCGTCGAGCGGGCCGCGCGTCCGGCCGGCGCGGAGCCGGGCGTCGGCCGCGCGCGCCTCGGCGAGCGCGGTGGGCGAGAGCGCATCGATCGCGCGCCAGCGTTTTCCTTCGCTTCGGCACCGGTCGAGCGCGCGCGCGGTAACTTCGGCTGCGCTCCACGCGCCCCGGCGGCGGCCGGCCTGGTAGTCGGCGATGGTGCCGTCGAGCGGGTGCTGGTCGGTACGGGGCCACGCGGAGAACGGAAGGGCGGCGAGGGCGGCGAGCTGGGCGAGGACTTCCCGTCGAGTGGGGGACATGGGTGGAGAAAGGTGGCGATCGTGGGAGCGGCGTCAACCCGAATGGCGCCGCCCAGGACACCCGCGCGCGCAGCACGATCTCTGCTACATTCAAATCTGCCGGATGCGCCTGCCCACGGTGTGCGCGTCCATACCGCGAGGATCCGGGTGCTCCCTGTCGCTGTCTGCTTCCTTATTCAGACCGCTGCGCTCCCAGCCACGATCTCGGGCACGATACACGCGGCCCCCGACGGGCGGCCGTTGGCCGGCGTCCGGGTCGAAGAAGGCGGCGCGCCGGCGGCGTTCTCGGACACCGCCGGCCGCTATGTCCTCCCCGGCCTGGCCGCCGGCACACACCGTTTGCGATTCACCCTCGTCGGCTACGCCCCCGAGGAGCTGGGCGTCCTCCTGGCCGATTCGTCCGCCCAGGTCCGGGTGGACGTCGAGCTCGAGGCACTGCCCGTCCTTCTACCCACGGTCCAGGTCGTGGCTCGGACGCCGGCCGACGACCCGGCTGCCTCCGGCGAGGGCGAGACCGAGATTGGCAAGGTGAGCCTGGCCGACGGCTGGCTCGCCCGCCGGCCCGCTGGCGAGGCCGACGTGCAGCGTGCGCTCGCCGCCGTGCCGGGGGTGCAGGGGCGGCGCGAGAGCGCCGTCGGCCTGCACGTCCGGGGCGGCGCCTCGTCCGAGAACCTGGTCCTGCTCGACGGGATCCCTCTCTTCTCCGCGGTGCACTTCTCGGGGGCGGCGAGTGCCGTCAACCCCGACGCCATCGCCGGCGTAGACATGCACACCGGCGTGAGTCCGGCCCGGTTCGGCGACCATCTCGCCGGGGTTCTCGAGCTGGAGACCCGGGACGCGGCGCCGGTGCCGTTCGGCGCGAGGGGGTCGGTCGGACCGGGCGAGATTCGGCAGACGGTGTCGGGCTACCTGCCTGGCCTCGAGACCGGCATCGTGGTGGGCGGCCGCGCCACCTACCGCGACGCCCTCCTGGATGAAGGGTTCAGCGGCCGCCACAACGGCTACGGCGACCTGCTCGGCGTCGCGACGACGCGGGTTGGCCGCGGCCGGCTCCGCCTCATCAGCTTCACGGCGGGGAACCAGCTCGACTTCCCTTCGATCAGCGATGCCGGCTCCGAAAGCCCCGGCCCTGCCGACGGGGCGCCGGCCGACGTCGAGAACGGGACCGGCGGTTCCCGGAACGCCATCGCCTGGAGCAGCCACAGCCAGGGCCTCACCTGGAGCAGCACCGGACCGCGCGGCCGCACGGTCGCCGCCGCCGCCTGGTGGGCGGGCAGCGCCGCCGACGTGACGTGGCTGGGCAGCGGCGGCGCCCAGCGACTCCGGAGCGAGCTGAGCGAGCTGGGGGCGTCGGCGCGAGCGGCGTGGCCCGATGCGGACGGCAGCACGGGACTCGGCGTATCCCTGGTGCGCCCCGCCACACGGTACGCGGTCTCGAGCGGCGGCGTTGCGGACCCATCCGCCGGGCTCTCGCTCCGCGCCGGACCCGTGGTAGGCTCCGTGTTCGCGGAGCGCCTCTGGCGCCCGGCGTCGCGGCTCGCGCTGTCCACCGGCCTTCGAGCGAGCACCGACTTCTCGGGCTGGGCCGGCCTCGAGCCCCGCGTCGCCGCGCTCCTCACCCCCGATTCGCGCACACAGCTCGGCCTGGGTTTCGGCCGCAGCCACCAGGTCCTCCAGTCCCTCGCCAACGACGAGTCGGCGCTCGGCTCCCTGCTGGGCTTCGACCTGCCCGCGGCCGGAGGCAGCGAACGCCTGCCGATTGCCAGGTCGGACGAGCTGGAGGCGGTGGTCGGCCGCCGGCTGACGCGAGGGCTCGATCTCTCGGTCACGGGCTATCTGCGGCGCACGAGCGGCATCGCGCTCGGCGCGGTTTCGACGCTGGGACTGTTTCCGGCGGACTCGATCGCCATCGGGCGCGGGAGCGCCTCGGGAGTGATCGGCGCGCTGGCGCTCGAGCGGGGACCGCTCTCGGGCCGCGCGAGTATCACCCTGGCCCGCGACGTCCGAGCGGCAGGCGCCACGACGTACGACGCCGGCTACGGCCAGGGAACCTCGGTGGCGCTCGACCTGGACTACGAGCTGGTGCGGGACACCCACCTCCAACTCCAGTTCCGGGACGGCGCGCGGCAGTCGGCGTCCATCGTGGCGCCGGGGTTCGAGTGGCGGCCCATCCAGCCGCTGCTGGAATCGGGCGAGCTGGGGGGCACGCCGGAGAACCTGCCGGGCGCGGTGAACGGCGCGCGGCTCCCCGACTACGCCCGCCTCGACCTGGGCCTCAGCCGCGCCTGGCATTTCCCCGGCATGGGGCAGTCCGCGGCCCTCTTCACAGCGGTGTCCGTGGTGGACGTCCTGGGCCGCCGGAACGTGCTCGGCTGGGTCGCCGGCCCGGACGGCATCACCCGGCCCATCCTCGGCCTCCGCCGCGGTCTCACCTTCGAGGTCGGCTGGCGCTTCTGAGTCCGGGCGCGGCAGCCGAACAGCCCGGCCGTCACAAGGGGCCGGGTCCGCGCGTTCATCTGACGTGCTCGGACACCAGTCGTCACTCGCCCTTTCCTCGATGAGCCTCGACTCTCCGCGCGAGCGCGGGCCGCGCCTGCTGCCCGGGGACATCGGGCCCGCCTCCTCGTTCGAGGAGGATTTCCGGGCCTGCTACACCGCCCGATTTCCCGCTCTGTTCCGCTACCTCGACCGGCTCACCGGCGATCCCGACCTGGCCTCCGACATCGCGCAGGAGGCGTTCACCCGCCTGCACCGGCGCGGCGCGATGCCGGACGAGCCGGCCGCATGGCTCGTCGTCGTGGCGAACAACATGCTCCGGGACGAGCGCCGCCGCGCGTCGCGGCGGCTCCGGCTCCTGGCCGATGAGCGGTCGCGGGAGCCGTCGGCGACGCCGTCATCCGGTCCCGAGGCCGACCTCGAGCGCGCCGAGCAGGTGCGGGCCGTCCGCGCCGCGCTCGACAGCGTGAGCGCCCGTGACCGCCAGGCGCTCCTGCTGCGTCACTCGGGCTACAGTTACCGCGAGATCGCCGTGGCGTTGCACCTGGCCGAAACCAGTGTCGGGACTACCCTCGTGCGCGCCGCCCAGGCCTTCCGGCGCGCCTTCAAGGAGATGCACGGTGCACCCGAGTGACGCCACGCTCCTCGCCCTGGTCCAGGGCGAGCTTGGGCGGGACGAAGTCGCCGAGCTGTGGACCCATCTGACCCAGTGCGACACCTGCGCGGCGAGCGCGGAGAAGCTGCGACGCGGCGACGAGGAAATGGGCCGGCTGCTCGGCGTGCTCGATCACCCGCTTCCGAGCCTCGAGCCGCCGATGACCACCCCGCGCCCGCGGCCGCTGCGCCGCGCCGCCATTGCCGCCGGCGCCGCCCTGTTCGCCGCCGGAGTGGCGGCGGCCTCCGTGCCCGGCACGCCGGTGTACCGCTGGATCCGGGAGCGGATCGAGGCCCAGCACAGCGAGCTGCCCCGTCCGGCGCGCGCACCGACCTCGACCGCTCCGGCGCAGGCCGCGGGAGGCATCGAGCTGCCGGCGCCGAATGCGCTCATCGTTCAATTCACGGCGGCGCAACCGGGCGGCGTGCTGACCGTGGCGGTAGGGTCGCGCCCGGTCGTGTCGCTCCGCGCCTTCGGCGGCGCCGTGGCCTATCGCGTGGGGGACGGCCGGCTCGTCGTGGACAACAGTCACCCGGCGGATCACTACGCACTCGAGATTCCCGCCGGGCTGGGACGGCTCACCATTACCGCGGGCCAACGGGTGATCTACCGCTCGGACACGGCTTCCACCGTCCGCTCCGCCGCTCCCGACACCATCTCCCTCGCCCCGGGCTCTCCCAGGTGATCCGCTGGCATCTTCTGCTGGCGACGGCTCTGGCCGTCGCACCCCGGCTCGCCGCCCAGGCGCCGGCCGACTCCGCGTCCGCCGGGCCTCGGCTCTCGGCGCTGGCCGTGAGCTTCCCGACCGATACGACCCTGGCAGCCGCGGCCGACACCGGCGACCGGCGCCCGCGAGCGATCGAATACAGCGATGGCTATTACACCCGCCTGACCATCCACCGCTACGCGAGCTACGCTGAGCTTCCGCTGTTCGCGCTCGAGTACGGCCTGGGACAGCGGATCCTCAATGGCCAGCGCACCGGAGACTTCGCGTCGTCGGGCACGCGCTCCGCGCACAAGGTGGTGGCCGGCGGCCTCGGCGTGCTGTTCGCGGTCAATACCGTCACCGGCGTGTGGAACATGATCGAGGCGCGGCACGATCCGGCCGGCCGCACCCGGCGGGACATCCACGCCCTCAGCATGCTGCTCGCCGACGCGGGCTTCCTGTGGACCGCCTCGCTGGCCGGCGATGCGCGCGAGAGCCAGAACGGCGCAAACCGCCACCGGAACGCGGCGATTGCGTCCATTTCGGTCGCCACCGCCTCGACGCTCATGATGTGGCTCTGGAAGGACTGAGGATGACGATCGTCCCCCAGCTCGTGCAGGCGCTCGAGCCCTGGAAGTCGCTGTACTCCGACTCCAAGGCGGTGGCGTCGATCGTCACCGGCGTCCACCTGGTCGGGCTCCTGTTCGGCGGCGGCCTGGCCGTCGCGGCCGACCGCACCACGCTCAGGGCCCTCCGCCGGCCACCGGCCGAGCGAGCGGCGGCGCTCGGCGAGCTGCACGCGGTACACCGGCCGGTGCTGGTGGCCCTCACAGCGCTGTTCGCGAGCGGCGTGGCACTCGCCGCGGCCGACCTCGAGACCTTCCTCGGCTCTCCGGTCTTCTACCTCAAGCTCGGCCTCGTGGCGCTGCTCCTGGCCAACGGCCTTGCGCTCGAGCGCACCGAGCGCGCGCTCCGGCGCGCCCCGCCCGGCGCCGGCGTCGAGACGCGCCTCTGGCGCCGGCTCCAGGCCACGGCGTGGCTGAGCCTCACCCTCTGGGCCTCCACGGTCGTGGCCGGCACGGTGCTGGTCAACGCCGCCTGACCCACTCCCACTTCACGCAACCCGACCCTACGATGTCCCAACCCCACGATCGCGTGGTGCCGCCCGACTGCGGCGCGTGCGAATTCTCCCTCGACCGCCGCCGGTTCCTTGCGGGTATCGGCTTCACTTCTCTCGCCGTGCTCGCGGGGCTCGGCGTGCCGCGGAGCGTGGCGGTGGCCATGACCCCCACGCCGACCCGCTCGCGCCGCCGTCTGGGCGGCAACCCGGCGTACCCGATTCCGGCGCAGGACGGCGTGCAGATCGACCGCGAGCAGGAGGTGATCCTGGTCCGGTGGCAGGGCGCCGTCTACGCATTCAACCTCTCGTGCCCGCACCAGCGCACCGCTCTCCGGTGGAACGGGGGCGACGCGCAGTTCCAGTGTCCCAAGCACCACTCGAAGTACCGGCCGGACGGCACCTTCGTCTCCGGCCGCGCCACCCGGGGGATGGACCGGTTCAGCATCAGCCGCTCGGGCGACGAGATCGTGGTAGACGTGGATGCGATGCACAAGGAAGACAAGGACCAGGCGGGCTGGGATGCCGCGGTCGTCCACCTCTGAGACGGAGACGAGACCCATGAGCGACCACGCCGAGCGACTGGCCCCGACGCGCCTCTGCGCCGGATGCGGGGCGGTGGACCGCCGCACCTTTCTGGCGCAGACAGCGGTCGCCGCCGCGGTGGGCGCCTTCCTCGCCGCCTGCTCCGCCGGGGGGAGCGACATCACGGCTCCCCCCTTCTCGGGAACGCTGGTGGTCGCGCCGATCGACTTTCCGGCGTTGTCCGCGGTGGGAGGAATCGCGCGGGTGGACGGCGGGCAGGGCTCGCCGGTGGCGGTGGTGCGGACCGGCGACACCCAGTACGCGGCGTTCTCGCTCGTCTGCCCGCATCAGGGGGCGACCGTCGCCATCAAGGGCTCGGGCTTTCAGTGCCCGCAGCACGGCGCGCGCTTCGCGACCGACGGAAGCTGGGTGGGCGGTCAGCCGACTTCGAACCTGCAAACGCTCTCGGCCGCCTACGACCAGTCGAACGGGTCGCTCACCATAACCTGAGGCGATACGAGATCGTGTAGATACGCGAGAGTGACTGACCCTCGGGCGGTGCTGTTACGCCTCGAGCAGATGGTGGGTGCTCCCTGCTGCTTCCTTCAACCCACCAGGTGTGACTATGTCTCTGCATCGGCTCGAGATCGTCGTGTGCGCCCTCGCCGTCTTCATGGCCGTGGGGTGTGACTCGGACTCCTCCCCATCCACTGCTCCCCCTCCGGACTCGCCCGGCGGCAACATGCCGTTCGAGCAGGGCGTCGCCCTCGATCTCGTCGATCCGGGCGAGTTGCTGCCGTTCACACCGCTGCCGCAGAGCGCGACCTGCGCGGTCGGCGGCACCAGCCAGCAGCTCCAGCTTCCCACGGGCTACGTCCAGACGCTCGTCGCCCACGAGGGCGAGGGCTACCCCGATCTGCCCGACATGCAGACCGTGAACGAGACCGGACCGGACGCGGGCCGATTCCTGTACCGCACGCATGAGCTCTCGACCAATGCCGCGGTGTCCGTGACCGATCTTGAGAGCGGCTTCACGACGATCCTCGCGCAGCGACCCGACTGGGAGCGGTTCGACGGTCTCGTCTGGACGCCCTGGGGCACGCTCCTCGCCGCGGAGGAGGCCGATCCGTCGGCGGTGAAGGATCCGACGCAGCCGGACGTCACGGGTGGGCACGTCTACGAGATCGATCCGAGTAGCGGCACATCGCGGGTGGTCACGGGTCTCGGCGCCAAGGCGCACGAGGGGATACGGTTCGACAAGCAGGGCAACGTGTACGGCATCTCGGAAAACG
>Ga0075292_1000048_pt1 | contig 10740 bp, 9 predicted proteins | sample SF_Rice_20C_80N__FD_69758 | JGI IMG/M metagenome (GOLD analysis project Ga0075292, IMG submission 69758) | Rice paddy soil microbial communities from Twitchell Island, California, USA - SF_Rice_20C_80N_403 | ecosystem: Environmental > Terrestrial > Soil > Paddy field/soil | place: USA: Twitchell...
CACGGTGCTCGAGGCCTGGCGCGAGGCGATGCCCGGCAAGACCATCGTCGCCGGCGTCACCGACGTCACCACCGCCATCGAGGCTCGCCGCGGCCGCGCCGACGCGCTGCTCATCTTTCCCCAGCGCGCTGATCCCGTCGCCCACCACGCGCGGCTGAGCCGCGAGCTGCCCGGCATCGCCTTCTATCTCTATGAGGCGGCCGGCGGGGTGGCCTATGACGACGCCACCCTCCATTCCATTCTCGATCTTCCCGGCATCATCGGCATCAAGGTGGCCACCCTCGATTCGGTGATGACCTTCCAGCGCATCGCCGGGGTCATGCGGAGCCACCCCGGCAAGCTGCTCATCACCGGCGAAGACCGGTTCCTGGGCTACTCGCTCATGCTCGGCGCCCGCGCCGCCCTCATCGGCATGGGCGCCGCGCTCCCCGACTTCCAGGCCGAGCTGATCCGGGCGTACGCGGAGGAGGACTGGCGGCTCTTCACCAGACTCACGACGCTGTGCGACGCGTTCTCGCAGGTGACCTTCATCGAGCCGATGGAGGGCTACATCCGCCGGATGCTGTGGGCCGCCGCCGCCGACGGCGCCATTCCCTCGGAGGCGTGCGACGATCCCTGGGGTCCGCCGCTCCCGCAGGGCGAGCGCCACGCCGTCGAAAGGATGATCGGACATGTCCGCGCGGTTGGAGCGTGATTTCGAGCGCTTCAAGCGCGAGCTGCCCCGGGACGCCGCCACTTACATCCGCGAGGCCTACGGCGTAAACCTGACCGCACGCTATCTCGGCCGCGATCTGCCGCATCCCTTCGGCAAGGGATCGGGCCAGCTCTCGCTCAACCTCGATCAGCTCGAGACCGACCGCGACGCCGGCCTCGCCTTCGTCGTCCTCAAGACCGTGATCGGCGAGGACGCCTCCGGCCGCCGCGCCATGGAGGCGTGGGCCATCCACGAGACCAGGATGAAAGTCGAGCAACGCGTGTCGGCCGGCGGGAAAACCGGGTGGACCGTCACCTGGAAGGGCCGCGGGTGGGATCGCTCGTTCGACGAATACCTCGCGCTGGTCCGGGCCGGAGGCGACCTCACCCGCGCCGGCGACATGCTCGTCGTTCCCTCGGCCAAGTTGCATCTGCCCATGGTGGACGAGGCCTTCCGCGACCGCGAGTACGGCCACACCGTGGGCGGCATCGCCTCGGCGTGGGGCGAGGGACCACTTCCTTTCGAGAAGGACTTCTCGCCCACGCTGGCCGGCGATCCCCTGGCCGACGAGCGCCCCCGCATCCTCCGCTGGCTGCGCGAGGTGCCCGGAAAGATCCGCGAGGCTGCCGGGTCCACCGAGGTCCGCCTGGCCATGAAGGTGATGAACGCGCGCTTCGACGATGCTTTCCAGCTCGAGATGATGGAGGCCGCCGCGGGCGCCGACGCCCTGGTGTGCTTCAACCGGCTCTGGGACGCCGCCGCGGGCGTGGCCTACGGCGGCTACGACCTGAGCGACCGCAACCTGCGGGTGCTGGCCGCGCGCGGTTCAGCGGGACGGTCGATCGCCGGCACCGGCAACGTCTGCTCGGGCCGCATGGCCCTGGAGTACGCGCGCGCGGGGTGCGAGTGCGTCCAGCTCCACACCTTCTTCCAGCTTCCGCTCCGGGAGTACCCCGCCGTCTCCGGCACCCGCACCCAGCGGGCCCTCCACGCTCTCCTCTTCCACCCGGCCGATGGTCTCGTGGCGTGCATGCTCGAGCTTGAGGCGGCCGGCCCCCTGGAGCGCCGGAACGGAGAGCTCCACTTTCTCGACGTGCCGGGCGCGCACGCGGGGTCGCGCGCGCCATGAAGATCGCGAAGGTCGAGCTGTTCGATCTCTCGCTGCCGCTGGTGGAGCCGTTCGCCATCTCCGGCGGGGTCATGCGGGAGCGGCGCTCGCTCGTGGTGGCGCTCCACGACGGCGAGGGCCACGTCGGATACGGCGAGTCGCCGCCGTTCGAGCTGCCGTTCTACTCCGAGGAGACGCTGGCCGGAGCGAGACACCTCCTATCCGAGGTGCTGATCCGCCGCCTCGCGGGCCGCGAGGTGTCGTCGCCCGAGGAGGCCGACGAGATCCTTCGCGCCGGGGTTCGCGGCAATCCCTTCGCGCGGAGCGCGCTCGACACGGCCGTGTGGGACCTCGAGGCGTGCCGCCGCGGCGTCGGGCTGGCGGCACTGCTCGCGGAGCGGCTCGCCGTCGAGCCGGCCACGCGCATCCGCTGCGGCGTGGCGCTCGGCATTCCCGCCGACCGGTCGCTCGACACCCTGCGGCGCTGGATAATCGATGCGCTGGCCAAGGGCTATCACCGGGTCAAGATCAAGGTGGCGCCCGGGTGGGACGTCGAGCCCGTGCGCGCGGCCGCGGCGGCGCTCGCGGGCACCGGCGTGCCGCTCACCCTCGACGCGAACGGCGCCTACGAGTGGCCCCGCGACCGGGCCGTGCTCCTCGCGATGGACGAGACCGACCTGCTTTACTTCGAGCAGCCGCTCGCCCCCGACGAGCTGGTGGCCCACGCGCTGGTGGACACCGAGCTTCGCGCGCCCATCTGCGTGGACGAGACGCTCCGCGACGCGCGCGCGGCAAGGCAGATTCTCGATCTCGACGGGCCACGCGTCTGGAACCTCAAGGTGCACCGGGTAGGCGGCCTCACCGAGACCTGCCGCATCGTACGGCTCGCCGTCGAGGCCGGCGTCTCGCTCTGGGCCGGCACCATGCCCGAGTCGGGGCTGGGCTCGCAGGCCGCCATTGCCGCCGCGAGCCTGCCGCCCTTCGTCTACCCGTCCGACGTCGAGCCCAGCGCGCGATGGTTCGGCCCGGGAAAGGACGTCATCGAGCTGACGATGTCGCCGGACGGCCTGATGGAGGTGCCCACCCGGTCCATCGCCTCGCTGCTGGACCGGGACCGGTTCCAGGCCGCGAGCAGGCAAATTCTTGCACTCGAGGGAGGGTAGATTGACCTCGCCGGCTCCGCGTCGTACACTAGCGCCATGGTCGAATACGCCGTTCTCGTCGCCGGCACCGGCCTCCGCGCCATCGCGGGGGACGTACAGAGCTTCGCCCAGAACCTCAACTGGACGATCATCGGATACGCGGCGCTGGCTCTGGTCGCGCTCCGCATCGCGTTCTGGGCCTTCAATCCCCGCTGAGTACCCGCCTCGCCCGTCGTGGTGAAGCCGAAAACGTTCCACCTCATCGCCCACACCCACTGGGACCGTGAGTGGTATCTGCCGCGCTCGGCGTTCGTCGCGCGGCTGGTGCCCGCGATGGACGATCTCCTCGCCCGCCTTGGCTCCGAATCGTGCCTCCGCAGCTTCCTCCTCGACGGACAGACCGTGCTGGTGGAGGACTACCTCCGGGTGCGGCCCGAGCAGGCCGACCCGCTCCGCGCCCTCGTGCGTGACGGGAAGCTCCAGGTGGGCCCGTGGTACGTCCTCGCCGACGAGCTGATGCCGTCGGGCGAGTCGCTGGTGCGGAATCTCCTGGCCGGCTCGAGAGACGCCGCGGCGCTCGGGAAGCGCTCCGGCGTGCTCTACTCGCCCGATGCCTTCGGCCATCCCGCCGTGTGGCCTTCGCTCGCCGGCGAGTTCGGCATCCGCTCCGGCGTGCTCTGGCGGGGGCTCGGCGGCGAGCCGGGGCTCGACGGCGATCTCTACCGCTGGTTCGGGCCCGACGGCCGCTCGGTGCTGCTCTACCATCTTCCGCCGCAGGGATACGAAGCGGGCGTGGACCTCCCGTCCGAGCCGGACGCGCTTGCCGACGCCTGGCCAAAGTTGCGCTCCCAGCTCGCGGCCCGCAGCCGAACGTCGCACGTCGCCGTGTTCGTCGGCGCCGACCACCACGCCGTGCGCCCCGATCTCTGCCGCCTGCGCGACCGGCTCGCCGCGCTGGAGCCGGAGAGCACGGTGGTCATCTCGCGTCTCGATGAGTTCTTCGAGGCCGCCGCCGCCGAGTCGGCCATGGTGCCGGCGCTCCGGGGGGAGCTGCGCTGGTCGTACGGCTACACCTGGACGCTTCAGGGCGTGCACGGCACCCGCGCCGCGCTCAAGCGGCGACACGCGGAGGCGGAGATCTGGCTCGAGCGGGCGGCCGAGCCGCTGGCCGCGCTGGCCTCGCTCGCGCGGCTGCCGCATCCGGGCGGCGTTCTCCGCGATGCGTGGCGCACGCTGCTCCGGTCGCAGTTCCACGATTCGCTGGGCGGGTGCACCTCCGACGCGGTGGCGCGCCGGGTCGCGGCGCGCATCGAGGACGCGGAGCTGGCGGCGCGCGAGGTGGCCCGCGTCTCGCTCGATGCCCTCGCGGGCTACGACCCCGACCGCGCGCGCGAGCGCCCCTCCGCGGCCGAGCCCACGCTGCTCCTCTGGAATCCGGTGCCGCGCCGGCGCGACGGCGTCGTCGTCGCCGATCTCACCGGCTTTCTGGCCGACGTCCTGGTGGGACCGCCCGGCGGGCGCACGCCGCGCCGGAGCCGGCCGGGGGAGTTCCGCCCCGTGGCGCTCGACGGACCCGCCGGTCCGATCCCGCTGCAGGTGCTCGGCAGGCGCCGCGCGCACGAGCGGATGGACTCGGCGCGCCACTATCCCGATCAGGACGAGGTCGAGGCGGTGCGCGTGGCGTTCCGCGCCCCCCAGCTCGGCGGATTCGAGGTCACATCGCTCGAGCCGGCGTCCACCGCGGCCAGGCGGATTCAGGGCAACGCTCGCGCGCGGGGACGAGTGGTGGCCAACGATCTGGTCGAGGCGTCGGTGAATCGTGACGGCACCGTCCGGCTCACCGACCGCGCCTCGGGCGAGCGGTACGACGGGCTGCTGCGCTTCGAGTCGGCGGGCGACGCGGGCGACACCTACACCTGGGCGCCTCCGCCCCGCGACCGTATCGTCACGGTCACCGGCGCGAGCGTGCGCGTGCTCGCCCAGGGACCGCTGGTGGCAGCGCTCGAGCTGACCGGCGCCATCCGATCGGCGCGGGGCCGCGTGGATCTCCGGGCCGTCCTCTCGCTGCACGGCGGCTCGCCCGCGCTCAGGATCACCGTGGAGCTGGACAACCAGGCCTCGGACCACCGGCTGCGGGTGCGCTTTCCCACTGGCCTGGCGGGAGGCGCCGCGCTCGCGGGCGCGGCGTTCGGGAGCGAGCGGAGGGCGCCGGTGGTCGTCACGTCCCGCACCTATCCGCTCGAGACCCCGGTAGCCACGGCGCCCGCGCACCGCTTCGTCGCTCTCGCCGGCACCCGGCGCGGGCTCGCGCTATTGGCGCCGGGATTCTTCGAGTACGAGCAGACCGGGCCGGGCGATCTGGTCATGACCATCCTGCGCGCGGTGGGGCAGCTCTCGCGAGCCGACCTGGCCACGCGTCCGGGCCACGCCGGATGGCCTGCGCCGACGCCCGAGGCGCAGTGTCGGGGATACGACCGGCTGCAGCTCGCCCTTGCGCCGGTGCGCGCGGCCGACCTCGACGCCGGCGCGGCGCTTCCTGCGCTCTGGGAGGACGTCTTCCTTCCGCCGCGCGCCGTCTGGCTTCGGCAGGCCTCGCCGCTCCGCATCGTTCCCGCCGGCCTCGAGATGGGCGGCGAGGGCGTCGTGTTCTCCGCGCTCAAGCCCGCCGAATCGGGCGACGGCGTCGTGGTGCGGTGCTACAACGCGAGCGGCGTGCGCTCCACCGGATGGTGCCGGCTCTCCGTGCCCCTGGCGTCGGCCCACCGCGTGCGCGCCGACGAATGCGACGACGAGCCGGTATCGCTCGAGGACGGCGGCCGCGTGGTCCGGTTCTCGGCGGCGAGCCGCGAGATCGTCACGCTGCGCCTCCGCCCGGCCCTGCCACCATCCTCGGCGAGCCGCTAACTTGCCCCATGCGCGATTTTCCATCGCTGCCATGCTATCCATGCCCTCATCACTCCGCCTGCTGTGCCTACGGCGTCACTCTCGGTGACGACGAGGCGCTCGCCCTCATCCGGGCCCACGGCGACGCGGTGGCGTACCGCACCCGCTGGGGCGAGTGGCGGACCCGCGTGCGCGGCGGGCGCTGCGTGTTCCTCCGGGACAACGTCTGCACCATCCACGCGGAGCCGTACTACCCCGCGGTCTGCCGCGGCTTTCCCTGGACCGACGCCGAGACGGGAGGGCCGTATCAATACGATCGCACCATCTGTCCCGAGTTCGTCGTCCGGCCGGAGCTGGTCCAAATTCACCGAAAGGCTTGATCTGGTGTCGCCATCTTTCCGCGCGCTTCGCTCGCTTCCCCTCTTCCTCCTCCTCATGTCATTCGCCGATCCCGCATCCACGGCCGCCGCCGCCCAGGCCCCCGGCGCGGCGGACGCCAGGCCAGACGCCGCGCTGGAGCACGCCCGCCGGCTGCTTCGCTCGACGCCGCTGATCGACGGCCACAACGACCTGGCGTGGGAGATCCGGGAGTCGAAGACCGCGCCGCGCGACGTGAAGGCGTACGACCTGCGCGCGAAGACTCCGGGCCATACCGATCTCGCGCGCCTGGCGGAGGGACAGGTGGCGGCGCAGTTCTGGTCCATCTACATCCCCGGCGAGATCAAGGACAGCGGCTACGCCCGGGTGCAGCTCGAGGAGTTCGACATCGCCCGGCGGATGATCGCGAGCTACCCCGAGCGGATGGCGCTCGCCCTCACCGCGGACGACATCGAGCGCGACTTCGGGAGGCACCGCCTCGCCTCGCTGCTCGGCATGGAAGGCGGCCACGCCATCGAGAACTCCCTCGGCGCGCTCCGCGCCTACTACGCCCTGGGCGCGCGGTACATGACCCTGACCCACAACGTCACGCTCGACTGGGCCGATGCCGCGCTCGATAGCGCGAAGCACGGCGGGCTCACCGGGTTCGGCAGGGAGGTCGTGCGGGAGATGAACCGGCTGGGCATGCTGGTGGACCTCTCCCACGTCTCGCCCGGCACCATGAGCGACGCGCTCGACGTGAGCGAGGCGCCGGTCATCTTCTCCCACTCCGCGGCGCGCGCGCTGGTGGATCATCCGCGCAACGTGCCCGACTCGATTCTGGCGCGGCTGCCGAAGAACGGCGGCGTGGTGATGGTGACGTTCGTCCCCGCCTTCGTCTCGTCCGACGTGGCGGCGTGGGAAAGGGCGGAGGAAGAGGCGGGAAAGCGGATCGACTCGACCGTGGCCGACAGCGCCGAGCGGGAGCGCCGGCGCCACGAGTGGGACGAGGCCCACCCGTCTCCGCGCGCGACGCTGTCGCAGGTGGCCGACCACATCGAGCACGTGCGGGACGTGGCGGGGGTGGACCACGTGGGCATCGGCAGCGACTTCGATGGAATCACGGCGGTGCCGCTGGGGCTCGAGGATGTCTCCAGCTTTCCGCGGCTCTTCGCCGAGCTGATCCGCCGCGGCTGGAGCGACGCCGACCTCAGGAAGCTGGCCGGACAGAACCTCCTGCGGATGTTCCACCAGGCCGAGGCCACCGCGAAGCGCCTGCAGTCGCAGCGGCAGCCCTCGACGAAGACCATTCAGGAGCTCGACGGGGTGCCGCCCACGTCATAGCCGCCTGCCCCGGCCGATGACGAGAAAGGCAAAGCCCGCCGCCATGCCCGCGAACAGGAACCACTGGATGGCGTAGCTCATGTGCGGGCCCTCGTCGAGCGGCGGAGGCTCGAGCCGCGTGGGCAACCGGGGCAGCCCCGAGTCGGGCGTCTGCCTGATGGAGATCGGGAGAATGGGGTAGGGAAGCCGCTGCCGCAGCGCGTCGAGATCGAGCTTGACCCACGTCGTGTTGCCCTCGCGGGCGAGCGGCTTCCCGCCGCCGGGCGTCAGCGTCCGCGCCAGTCCCTTCACTCGCACCTCGCCCGGCTCGTAGAGCAGTCCCACGTCGGCCGTGGTCGCGTCGGGCGACGGCACGAAGCCCCGCTCCACCAGCACCGCCGTAGCGCTGCCGCTGATCCGGAGCGGCGTGGCCACGTAGACTCCCGGCACACCCTGCAGCGCCCCGCCTCGCAGCACGATGCTGCGGTCGTCGTCGTAACTGCCCCTCGCCGTCACCCGCCGCTCGGCCAGCGAGTCCGCCATCTCGAGCATGCTGCCGCTCAGATCCACCGGCGGCGCGGCGCGCGCGGCCCGCGTGATGCGGTTCGCGGCGATCCGTTGCTCCAGGCGGCTGAGCTGCCAGAAGCCGAGCCGGGCGAATCCCGCGGCGGCGAGAAGGCAGAGGGCCATCAGAAGCCGGCGCTTGGTCGGTGACATCGCTGTGCCAGGTGGAGGACGAGGGGTGTTCCGACGGGGCCCGAAGCCCGTCCGTAACCGGTGGCGGAGCAACCGGATGCCGCCGCGGGCGGTCCGCGGTCCGGACCTTGCCTGTTTACGGGGGCGTTCGTCTCGTCGGCAAACCACAACATAACCGCGGCAGGGAAATGTATGGGGACCCTTACGAAGTGCCTTCCGGTGCTCTCGCTCCTCGCCTGCGCCGTGGCCGCTCCGATGCGCGCCCAGGAAGCCACGCCTCGCGGACTGGTGGAGGTGCGCGAAGGGAATCGCGGCGGCTTCTGGGGCTCGTTCGGTCTCGGCGCCGGTGGTGAGTCGTACGATCTGAGAGATGGCGCGGGCTACAACGATGTGCTCTACCGCCCGACGGTGGATCTCCGCCTCGGCGGCACCGTGAGCCAGAGCCTCCGCCTGGGCGGCGAGGCGCTCGCCTGGATCGACGACCAGGGCGACCGCACCGAGACCGTCTCCAGCTTCCTCTTCATCGCGCAGTTCTATCCCATCTCGACCTCGGGGCTCTATCTCAGGGGCGGCGCCGGTCTCGGCCGCAACGAGGTGGACTTCAAGGACGGCTTCGGTTTCGGCGTGGGCGACACCGGCTTTGCGGGGCTGGTGGGCGCGGGCTGGGAGCTCAAAGTGGGAAGACGCATCTACATCAATCCGTCGGTAGACCTGGTGGGCCAGACCTACTCGGGGCGGGGCGGCGACCGCTACCACGAGCGGCTGGTGAACTTCGGCGTGGGGGTGATGTTCCAGACCGGCCGGTGACGGTGCGTCGCGTGTCGCCCGTCACAGGCCGCCGCCCGAATCCGGGATACTCTGGAGGCAAGCGGCCAGGGTGGCCGCTCCCTCCTCGTGGGGAGGGTTCTCACTGACCTCCTGCCGGTCCCGGAGCCCGCATGTCTCCACGGGTCCTCCCATTGCCGAAGGTTTCCCCGATCATACTGGTCGAGCACCCGCATGCGTTCGACGATCCCGAATGGCTCTTCGAGCCCAAGTTCGACGGCCTCCGTGGCTTGCTGTACATCGACCATCGGCTCGCGGCGTTCTACTCGAAGCAGCATCTCGAGCTGAAGCGATTTTCCAGGCTCGCGGGCGACGTTCGTGAGGTGCTGGGCGTGCGGAGCGCGATCCTGGACGGTGAGGTTCTGGCAATCGACGAGCGCGGGTGGCACGATTTCCGTGCGCTCATGTCCGGTCAGGGGCACCTTCATTATGCCGCGTTCGATCTGCTGTGGCTCGATGGTGAAGACCTTCGCGGTCTGCCCCTGATGGAACGCCGGGCGCGGCTCAAGCAACTGATTCCGGCTACCACGTGGCTCCTGTCCCGGACGCTCACGGTGCCGGGCAAGGGCGGTGACTTGCTGGCCGCGGTGCAGCGGCTCGACCTCGAGGGCATCGTCTGCAAGCGCGCGGCCGAGCCGTACGACCCGACCACGGTCTGGTTCACGGTCAGGAACAAGCGCTATTCGCAAGTGGACGATCGCTTCGAGCGCCCGAAACACTGATCGCCGCTCACTTCCAGTCGGGCCCCCGGCTGGTTATGTTGTGGCTGAAGCGCTACACAGCAAGTAACCTGATCAAACAAGTCAGTTTCTCGCAAGCGGTTAGCCAATTGGCCAAGCGCCTGGTTCCGGCATATTATCTGCTGGTTTACGCCCCCCAGTGACCCGACTCTGGCGCAGGTTCCTCCCCTCGATTGCGGCACTCGCCGCGGCCGGCCTCTACGGCTGCGGCGACGGCGTGACCCTGCCCAGCGACGCCCAACCCTCCAAGATCGAAATCGTCACCGGTGACGCCCAGGCCGGCCCGGCCGGCGCCGCGCTTCCGCTGCCGCTCGTGGTCAAGGTCACCGACGGGCTCGGCCATGCGGTCGTCGGCCAGCAGGTGCAGTTCACGGTGACGAGCGGCGGTGGCCAGGTCGATCCCGCCACCGTCCAGACCGGCAGTGACGGGCGCGCGTCGGCAACGTGGACCCTCGGCGCGAGCGCGGGCGAGCAGGCGGTGCAGGCTCAGGCGGTCGGGGGCGGCGCGCCGGCCACGCTCATGCTGGATTTCACCGCCACAGCGGTGGCGGGCGGCGGCTCGCTCATCGCCGCGGCCAGGGGCGACGATCAGACCGCGCCGGTCAACTCCGCGCTGGGCGACTCGCTGGTGGTCAAGGTGAGCGACGGGAACGGCAACCCGGTGGGCGGCGTCCTCGTCGCCTGGACCGCGGTGGGCGGCGGATCGGTGAGCCCGGAGACGGTGGTGAGCGGCGCCGACGGCCTCGCGGCCGCGGCACGGGTGCTCGGACCTACCGCCGGGCAGCAGAGCGCCCAGGCCTCGGCGACCGGACTCGCGGGCTCGCCGGTGACGTTCGTGCATACCGCGGTGCCCTCCAATCCCACCACGCTCACCAAGGTTTCGGGCGACGGACAGACCGCGCCCGCGGGCTTCGAGGTGGCCGGGGATCTCGTCGTGCAGCTCACCGACGCCGACGGCAACGGGGTGGGAAA
>Ga0075292_1000050_pt1 | contig 10612 bp, 8 predicted proteins | sample SF_Rice_20C_80N__FD_69758 | JGI IMG/M metagenome (GOLD analysis project Ga0075292, IMG submission 69758) | Rice paddy soil microbial communities from Twitchell Island, California, USA - SF_Rice_20C_80N_403 | ecosystem: Environmental > Terrestrial > Soil > Paddy field/soil | place: USA: Twitchell...
GTACATCGGGACAGCGCCGATGATTCTCGCCAGTATCTTAGCTGCCTATGTTATCAGCATTTTTGTCGGCACTTACACACGCTTCCTCGCCGTCTTTGCTAAAGATATTCTTGCTGTCGGACCCGAAGGATTGGGCCTGCTTGTGGCCGCGCCGGGAGTGGGAGCCGTGGCATCGCTGATCGTTCTAGGGGCGCTCGAAGAACGTTGGAGCAGAAAGCACTTGATGTGGTTTACGGCGATGGCGACACCAGCACTGCTTATACTCTTTTGCTTTTCACGCAACCTTTGGTTATCCGTTTTCTTGCTCAGCGTATTCGGCGGCATGCAAATTATATTCCGGACCGTGAGCCGGTTGGTCATCCAGATCGAGGCTCCGCGCGAATTGCTCGGCAGGGTGATGAGCGTGTTTCTCATGGATCAAGGCATGCGCTCCCTGGGCTCGATGGTCATGGGAGCTTTTGTCTCGGCATTCGGCGCCGCTTACGGCTTGGCGCTTACGTCCCTGGCGTCGATTATTTTGACGACGGTGACTTTTTGGCGGTTGCTGGGAAGACGGAGGAATTAACCAGAGCTGACTGCGTGCGCTTTGAGCAGAATGAAGACGTCATAGTTCTTCCAACACCGCAGCGAAGAGAAGCGGAACCATGATCTCCATATGCCCGGTGAGATGATAGCCCTTGCCGGTGCCAAGGGTCGGCCGGTTAACGACATTGGTCAAGGGGCGGTAGTGCTGGATAAAATCTAAATTCACTGTCGTCAGGTTTTGCACGGGGTTGCCCAAATTTCGCGCCAGACTCAGGGCCTTTAAAAATACCTCGGGCAACACGACGGCCGAGCCGAAATTCAGGTAAACACCGCCGTCCAGTGTGGCAACCACTGATGTAAGAGTCCTGAAATCTCTGAGGCTGCAATCACCGAGTGCCCCGCCGTCGGCTTTAGGATGCATATGAATAATGTCCGTGCCGATGGCAACATGGGAAGTGACGGGAATTCCCAAATGAGCCGCTGTCGCTAGAATACTAAGCTTGCGATGCGGGAGGCGGTTCTTTAGGATTGCCGCGCCGACGGCTGCGCCAACGCCGAGCTGATGCTTTGACCCGTCGCTAATCGCTGCATTGATAAACGCGCCGGTCTCTTCACCCATGCCGAAGCTGCCATCTTTCAACGCTGCAGCCACGTCTTCCGAAGTCTCGCCCATATAGGCGAGTTCGAAATCGTGAATCACGCCGGCGCCGTTGAGTGCCACGGCATGAACAATCCCCCGCTCCATGAAATCGATAATCAGCGGGCTCAGTCCGACTTTGATAGGATGAGCGCCCATGCCAAGCAGCACGGTTTTGTTCCGTCGTTTACAGTCGGCGATCTTGCGCGCAATTTCCTTGAAATTCTGCGCTGCGAGAATATTGGGCAGACCGCGCAGAAATGAGCGCACGTTGGCGCCCTTTTTAACTTTCTTGCCTAGCAGCGAGGTTTGCACCTTGCTGAATCTTGTCGTAACCGAATAGGTTCGGACTTTGGAAAAATCGAGCGGCCTGAAGGTTTTCTTTGCCATTCGCGGCGAATTCAGTTTCCTGGGAAAAGTTGCGCATCGATCAGCTCGCAAATGACATGGCCGATGAGAATATGGGTCTCTTGAATGCGCGCGGTGTTGGTCGTCTGCGATACGCAAAGCATATGGTCCACTTGGCCGGCGAGCTTTCCGCCGTTTCCACCGGTGAAGCCAATCGTAGTGATTTTTAACTGGCGGCAAGCTTGCAATGCGCGGAGCACATTGCCGGCGTTCCCGCTCGTCGAGATGGCCAAAGCGACATCGCCGGGTTTGCCCAAGGCTCTTATTTGTTTGGCGAAGATCTCGGTATAGTCATAATCATTGGCGATGCTCGTGAGCGCCGACGAATCCGTTGTCAAAGCGATTGCGGGCAATGGCGGCCGCTCAATGCGGTAACGATTGACGAATTCCGCGGCAATATGCTGGGCATCCGCCGCGCTGCCGCCGTTCCCGAAAATGAGTAATTTATTGCCATTGCCGAAAGCCGTGACAATGGCTTCAACGGCTCCGATAACGACATCGATACTGTCTCGGAGGAAGGCTTGTTTGGCGCGGACGCTTTCGTCAAAGGCGCGCGTAATCGCTTCTTTCATGTTCAAGTCGCGGCTGCTGGAGAAGATCTGTAGCACATGCTCGGAAGAGCATAAAGTCAACGGTGATAAAAATCACGTATCGCGCCCAGCACGATTTCCTGCTGAGATGCAGTCAACTCTGGATAGAGCGGCAGCGCCAGAACCCGGCTTGCGGCAAGCTCGGCTTGAGGAAAATCCCCCTTCTTGTAGCCGAGATGGGCAAAGCATTTTTGCAGATGCAACGGCAACGGATAATAGATCTCGCTCTGAATTCCTTTTTCGGCTAAAAATTGTTTCAGCTCATCCCGGCGCTCGGCGCCGATCACGTAGTTGTTAAAAACATGTGACCTGTCGGTGATGGAAGGCGGAATGCTGGTCACTCCATTTCCCAGCAAGCCGCTCCGCCGGAAAAGCTTGTGATACATTTCGGCGCGTTGAATCCGTTCTTCGCACCAATTTTCCAAGTACTGCTGTTTGACCATAAGCACAGCCGCCTGAAGTGAATCGAGGCGCGAATTGAGGCCGGTGACTTCGTGATAATATTTGGTCCGCTCGCCGTGCCTGCGCAGCATCCCGACGTTCTCGACAAGCTCAGGACTATTGGCGGTCACCATGCCGCCGTCGCCAAAGCCGCCCAAATTCTTGCTCGGAAAAAAAGAGAAACAGCCGAAGTCGCCGATGCTGCCGGCAAATTTGATTTTGTCGCCGATGGACATCCTGGCGCCGCACGCTTGAGCGACGTCCTCGACGATCTGAAGATGATGGCGTTGACTAAGATCGATCAATTCATTCATCGCGCAACATTGGCCGAATAGGTGAACCGGTAATATCGCCCGGATGCGTAATCCGGTCTCCCGATCACGTGTCTTGTCTCCGGCTTGCGCTCGCGCCTGCAAAAACTTGCGAGCCTTGTCGGCTGAGATTAGGTAGTTGTCGGAATCGATATCGACAAACAACGGCTTGGCGCCCAATCGCGTGATCGAAGAAACCGTTGAAAAGAATGTAAACGGTGTGGTGATGACAGCATCGCCAGGACCAATATCGAGCGCCATCAGAGCAAGCAAAAGCGCGTCGCTGCCCGAGGCCACACCGACCGCGTGTCCGCAGCTCAGGTACGCAGCCATTTGACTTTCGAACCGGCTTACAGCCGGACCGAGGATGAATTGCTGAGATTCATTGACTTTGTCGATGGCCTGACGCACCTGATCGCGAATTGTCTCGTATTGGGCGCGCAGATCGACGATCGGAATCTTGATGGGAGCCGCGTTAGACACTGGTCTTAACAGCCGGAGAGCGGCCTTTCAATGCATTCTCCGCGACTTCGGCAAGAATCTGGTCATGGTCATGGTTGAGCGAGAAGACGCGAAATTGAACGACCTTCGAGGGAATGTATTCAAACAATTCCGCCAAAGTCTCCTTGGTAATCTCGCCGCTCGAGGGATCGAAGATGTGAATTTGTTTCTTTCCCATGGCAAAAGGATTTTCCGGACGTGGATCTTGAGTCGCCATGTCGACGCGAAAGATCGTGTCACGTGAAGCAGCCGGCAGCGCCGAGCGAATTCGCTTTTCCCAGTCGGTATCTTGAATGAGTGCGACGCCATAGCTTAGCTCATTTAACGAGAGAGTGCGGTCGTAGGCCATCTTCCATTTCACCTCACGATGCAGCACTGTTTCCCATTCCCTGCCGAGCGTTTCGCGATCGCCTCCTTGGCGTCGCCAGCGTGACACTTCCTCGAGCAATGACCAGTCAGTTAAATAGAGATATTCGTCCATGTGCTCGAGAGGATTGCCTGGAAACAACACTTTCATGGTTTCCGGAAAAATATCGCGTAAATGCAAGTCGATGGCGCGCGTCGTGCGGTGGTAGTAGACATTCGTATAGAGATATAAACGCGTATTAAGAAAGGTCGTAAGCGCACCGTTGCCGGCCTTGTGTACCGTCAGGCCTTTAGGAGTAAAAAAGGTGTAATGAATCAGCCGCTCGCGATCGATCGGTCCCGGATGAACGCCACACATGTAAGAATCACGCGATACATAGTCGAGGTTATCGAAAGTAAAAATCCCGCCCGTCAACGGCTGAAGAAAGCGTACCCACTTGGGCTTGCGCTGATCCTCCTTGCCGTTCTTTTTGATCGGAAAGGCGACGTCCTCCGGTCGAAGCTCTTCACCGGGCGCAAACGGACCGCTCGGACTGCGACGCAGATGGCGAATAATATCGCCCAGGTGTTTCTGGATGATCGTCTGACCGAGATCCTCGTGCGTAAGGTCATAGTTAATCAAGAAATTATCATCGAAGAAATGGCCGAAAGGTCCATGCCCGACGTCGTGCAAGAGACCGGTTACGCGCATGTACTCTTCGACGAATGGCGCCGATGGGCACTCATCGCCGAGGACTTTGCGCAGCGAGGGATAAAGATGTTTGGCAAACTCGCCGGCAAGATGCATAGCGCCGAGCGAGTGTTGGAACCGGCTATGCTCAGCCGAGGGATAGACCCAGCGGGCGCTCTGCAGTTGATAGATATAGCGCAGCCGCTGCACCCAGGGAGAATCAATCAACGCCTTTTCTGTGACTTCGCCTTTCTGTTCGGGAACGGTAAACTGTATGTAGCGATGGATCGGATCGGCGATGAGCGCCGTCCCGTTATATTCATTATCGCTCGCGTGCCCCATGGTCGTTTACTGTGGTCGAATTTCCTTCAAGACTGTCGTCTCAAAGTTCGAAAATCAAATGCGCCGTCCATTGGTTGCCGGTTTTTTCCATGCGGCTTTTATGAAATGCCACCCCTGCAATTTCCTGTTTTATTTCATGCCGGTCAGGATCGATTTTCTCGCCCGCCACTTCCCCTCTGACAACAGTGTCTTTCACGTCGCGGATCAAAAATTCCCGCAGCAGATAGCCGCTTCCTTGATAGAGATAGAGTAGCTCGCGCACCCAGTTTACCATTAGGTCGTCTCGGTCGGTTCCTTCAACTTCCAGCGGCAGACGCTCTTTGCTCTCGATCTTTTCTATGTCGGCCACCATGACATCGAAAAGAGCCACGGCAGAGTTGGCAAACAGGTCTGCTTGAGAGTCTCCTGTAACTCTCACGGCGATCTCGGACTGATGTTTCGTTAAACGGTATTTTTTTGGTTTCTCCATGTTTGATCGACCCAAAAACTGTTGGTTTGGCCTACTTTAGGTCAATAACTTCCCGGCGGGCCGCGCAATTTTTCATCGCAATATTGGTGAATCTCGCGGGGCGCTTGGCATCCGATTCTCGTGAATTTAGGCAGTTTTGTGATATTACGATTTACGAGGATTGAATACGGGCTTCTTAGTATCGGCACAAACTGTTAAGGGCTCTCAACAAGATCTTGCGATCCTTCTAATTCGGCGAATAAGCTGACTCCCATTTATACCCGGTTTATAAGGCTCGCCGCAAACCCGGCGCCAAAGCCGTTATCGATATTGACAACCGTAATGCCGGCGGCGCAGGAATTGAGCATTCCCAAGAGGGCTGCGAGGCCATGAAAGCTCGCGCCATAGCCAATGCTGGTCGGGACAGCAATTACCGGCTTATTGATTAAGCCAGCGACGACGCTCGGCAATGCTCCCTCCATTCCGGCTACAACGATGACCACGGACGCGGCGTCGAGTTTAAGCCGATTGTCCAGCAATCGGTGGATTCCCGCAACACCGACATCGAATAGACGTTCAACTCGATTACCCATAATAGTAGCGGTTACGGCAGCCTCTTCGGCAACTGGAATATCCGATGTGCCGGCACAGACGATCAATACCGTTCCTTTCCCGGTGATCTTAATTGGTTTGGCTGTCCACGTCGCAGCGTGGGCCAGCGTGTGGAATTTGAGGCCGGTTCGCAGTAACCTCAGGCGGTTCATTTTTTCCGCATCGAGGCGTGTAAGTAAAATGTTCATTTTGCGTTGTCGCATAGTCCGTACAATAGCGGCAATATCTACGGGATCTTTTCCTTGACCCAAGATCACTTCTGGAAAACCCTGACGTACGGCGCGGTGATGGTCCAGCTTGGCAAAACCCAGATCTTCGAATGGCAAATGACGCAATTGGGCAACCGCCTGGATGACGCTTACCCGGTTGTTGCGGACTTGCTCAAGCAATCGTACCAAACGTTCGGAATCCATCGTTGCACAAATTGTTCTTAGGAGAGAATATTATCTATCGAGTATTTCGCCGGACCTGGGTTTTCTTAAAATGATCGTGGCCGCCCAAGCCGCCGATCGAAATAGATTTACCCGCGCTATCGATGACAAGCACTCGCCGACCGTGGACGCAAGTGCCGATACGCGTGATCGGCACGCGCGCTCGTTTTGATAAATTTTCCAAACTGGCGCGATTCGCGGGCCGGGCGCAAAACAAAAGCTCATAATCCTCACCCCCGGTGAGAGCGTGCCGAGTCCCGTCTTGACCGGCGAGCGCCCGATAAGCCACGGATAACGGCAAATCGGCGTTATAGATCACTGCGCCCGTGCCGCTGGCTCGACAGATATGTCCCAAGTCTTGCAGAAGACCGTCGCTGACGTCGATCATGGCGGTAGCCAACCGTTCTTTGGCCAGGAGCGCGCCCGCGGTGAGTCTAGGCATGGGTCGTCGGTGACGTTCGAGCAATTTTGCAGCAGGACCCTTTTTATATGCGGCGCTTTTTAAACGTAGAAGCTGCAGGGCAAGAGCCGAATCGCCCAAGGTTCCGGTAACATAAATGTCATCGCCAACGGTTGCGCCAGAACGCCGCACCGCACCATGCGGAGCATGGCCGATGACACAGACGGATATGATCAGGGTCGTCGCAATACTCGTATCGCCACCAACGACGGACACATGACTGGATCGCGCGAGCGCCTGGATACCGCGATAAAAAGCAGCCACGTCTCGACTGTCGAAATGAGCGGGAATTCCGAGGGAGAGTATCGCATATGCCGGCACGCCGCCCATGGCGGCGATATCGCTTAGGTTAACAGCCAATGATTTAAAGCCAAGGTCGAAAAGCGACGTCCACTTAAGATCAAAGTGGACTCCCTCGATTAACAAGTCGGCCGTGATGAGGGATGATCCCCCGGGATTCTCCACCCATGCAGCATCATCACCGATGCCAAGCCGCACTCCTCGGTCGGCGGGCAGACTCCGCCTGATTTGTTCGATCAAGCCGAACTCTCCGAGCCGGCTGAGTTTCATGACCGGCCAAGAGAGAGCTTTTTCGGGTTCGGTAGAATTTGCGACAAAGTCGAGACAGAACTCCGCGCTTGCGACAAAATTTGTTAAGGCCGTAGTGGAATAGCCCGGTCGCGATGATTCTTTCGGAGCGGCCGATTGTGTTTTCGCGAAGCTCGCGCCTTTACTCCAACAGACCGGCGTTTAGATTTATTTGGTTGTTTTTGCGCCGAGATGCGCCGGTCGATCAAAGCGACTTTGAGCACGTCGGACATGTTTTTTGCGATTACCCAACGGAGCTTCCTGCGGAGCGGTTTGGGGATTTCGTCCAAATCTTTTTCGTTGCGATCCGGCACGATGATCGTCTTGATCCCGGCGCGAAACGCGGCCAATGACTTTTCCTTAAGCCCGCCGATAGGCAGCACTCGGCCGCGCAGCGTGATCTCGCCGGTCATAGCCACGTCGCGGCTGACCGCTCGCCGCGTCAACGCGGAAATAAGCGCAGTCGCCATAGTAATCCCCGCGGAAGGGCCATCTTTGGGAATCGCGCCGGCGGGGACATGAATATGAATGTCGAGCTTCTGATAGAAATCTGCTTCAATGCCGAGCGTCTTTGCATGCGCCCGCGCGTAGCTAACGGCGGCCTGAGCCGACTCTTTCATGACATCGCCTAGCTGTCCGGTAAGTGTTAAATTGCCGCGGCCACGTGACAACGACGCCTCGACATAGAGGATCTCGCCACCGGTGCTTGTCCAGGCAAGCCCAGTCGCAACGCCGATTTCGTGCTCTTCTTGCTCCGCCTCGGGTAAAAATTTTGGCGCGCCCAGAAATGAGTGAACATTGGCGCGAGTGACGCGGGTGAGTTCTTTCTTACCTTCAGCAACTTTGCGAGCGACTTTGCGGCACACCGATGCAATCTCGCGCTCGAGATTTCTCAAACCAGCTTCTTTTGTATACTCGGCGATGACTCGGAGCACGGCATCATTGGAAATTTCAAGCTGTTTTTCAGAAATTCCGTTGTCATTCAGTTGACGCGGAATCAGGTACCTGCGGGCGATCGCCAGTTTTTCCTCGTTTGTGTAGCCGGATAGTTGGATGACTTCCATGCGGTCAGCCAGTGCCGGCGGGACGGGGTCGAGCAGATTTGCCGTGCAGATGAAAAGCACATTGGACAGGTCGAAAGGCAGATTCAGATAATGATCGCTGAAAGCATGGTTCTGTTCGGGATCTAGGACTTCCAGTAATGCCGCTGACGGGTCGCCACGGAAATCGGCGCCGACTTTGTCGATTTCGTCGAGCATGAAAACAGGATTGTTTGAGGCCGCTTGTTTGATACCCTGAATGACACGGCCCGGCAGCGCGCCGACGTACGTACGCCTGTGGCCGCGGATCTCGGCCTCGTCGCGTACCCCTCCTAAGGACACGCGCACGAAATTCCGCCCTAGCGAACGGGAGATGGACCTTCCTAACGAGGTTTTGCCGACACCTGGGGGGCCGACGAAGCAAAGAATCGGTCCCTTGATCTTACGCCGCAATTTGTTGACCGCGAGGTATTCTAGAATACGCTCTTTGATTTTCTCTAGATTATAGTGATCTTCATCGAGAACTTCTTTGGCCTTTTTAATATTTAAATTATCTTTGGTGCGCTTGCTCCACGGCAGGTCAACGAGCCAATCCAGATAAGTGCGCACTAACGATGCCTCGGAGGACTCGGGATGCATCTGTTCGAGGCGGCGTAACTGTTTCTCGGCTTCCGGTTTGACCTCCGCCGGCATCTTGGCTTTTTCGATTTGTTTTTTAAGCTCGTTAATTTCTTCGGCCCGTTCGTCCCCTTCACCGAGCTCCTGTTGAATCTGCTTCAACTGTTCGCGCAAATAGTAATCGCGCTGGGTCTTGCTCATTTCCTCTTTGGCTTGGCTCTGTATGCGCGCTTGCATCGCCGAGAGCTCGAGTTCGCGGGTGAGGAGTTCATTGACTTTCTTCAAGCGCTCGATGGGATCGAAGACTTCGAGAATGGCTTGGCTCTCGTCGATTTTGAGTCGTAGATTGGACGCAACCAAGTCCGCCAGAACGCCGGGATCGCTGATGTTGTCGGTCACCATGACGATTTCGGGCGGCAGATTTTTGAGATTCAGGATTTGTTCGATCTTTTCCTTAGCTGTGCGCATCAGCGCCTCGACTTCGATCGGCACCTCTGCCAGCGTCGGCTCGATGATCTTGCGGATTTTGACCTCGAAGAATGGCCGCTCGCGCAAGTAAGTGTCGATTTCACCTTTCGACAACCCTTGAACGAGGATTTTTACGCGACCATCCGCCAATTTTAACATGCGCATGATAGATGCGATCGTTCCGACGCGATGAATATCGGCGGGGACGGGACTCTCCTCTGCCGAGTTGACCTGTGACACGAGAAAAATCAAACGATCGCGTGCGAGCGCTTCTTCAACGGCACGGATCGATACGTCGCGTCCGACAAATAGCGGCAACATCATATAAGGGTAGATGACGATATCGCGGATTGGCAGGAGTGGTAGGACTTCCGGGATCTCGACTTGAGAGGTTTTGTTGTCCGAAGTTTCAGTTTTCCATTCGGTTTCAGTCATTGAGTCAACTTACTCAGCCCGGCAGCCCAGGTCAACAACAATCGGCTGCCGAAGCCGATTTTTTGCACGGGTCGATGCAACAGAAGGAAATTGCGAAACGCTCGAAACACTCGCGATGAAACTCAGCCGAACAACTCTTTCACTTTTTCGAAGAAGCCCTTGGCGAGCGGGTTGACTTCTTCGCCGCTGACCGCCGCGAACTCTTTCAATAGTTCCTTTTGTTTGGCCGTCAATCGAGTGGGCGTTTCCACGGTGACGCGGACATGCTGGTCGCCCTGATGAAGGGCGTGGACGTCCTTGATGCCTTTCCCTTTCATGCGAAAGACTTTGCCGGACTGTGTGCCGGCGGGAATTTTCATTTTGACTTTTCCGTCCAAGGTCGGAACGTCGAGTTCGGCGCCTAGCGCCGCTTGCACGAAACTAATCGGCACATCGCAGATGATATCGAGATTGTCGCGTACAAAAATTGGGTGAGGCTCTACCTGAACAACGACATAAAGATCGCCCGCAGGTCCGCCCGCAGCGCCGGTTTCACCTTCGCCGCGGAGTTTTAGCCGCGATCCGTTGTCGACTCCGGCGGGGATCTTCACGCTGAGAGTGTGCATGTTGCGCACGCGCCCGGCACCGCCACAGTTGGGGCACGGCTCTTTGATGATCGTGCCTTGTCCCTGACACTGATTGCAGGTGCGTGACACGCTGAAGAAACCTTGTTGAAAGCTCA
>Ga0075292_1000051_pt1 | contig 10495 bp, 12 predicted proteins | sample SF_Rice_20C_80N__FD_69758 | JGI IMG/M metagenome (GOLD analysis project Ga0075292, IMG submission 69758) | Rice paddy soil microbial communities from Twitchell Island, California, USA - SF_Rice_20C_80N_403 | ecosystem: Environmental > Terrestrial > Soil > Paddy field/soil | place: USA: Twitchell...
GCCGGTGAATTAGGGTCACAGGAGATGGACGTGAAATACCCCCACGCCATCGACACGTTTCTGGTGCTGCCCTTCGCTGAGCAGACTAAGCGAAAGTATCTCGAAGACAACTGCGCGAGGCTGTGCAATTTCGAATAAGAGTCGAGCTATCTCGGTGGTGACAGTAGACTCTTCGTTGGAAGGCTAATCCCTTCAAGAAGTCTTAAGGCTTTCCGGCGTGCTGAATAACTTCATGCATCTCGAAAACGTTGGGACCGGCGAATATCTGTGATGGCGGCCGGTTGCGGTGCGCTTCCTTAAACTCCGCGCTGTCCGTCCACGCCCGGAACGACGCTTCGTCCTGCCAATGCGTGAGGACGATATAGTAGTCGCTCTTCACCGGCCGCAGGATCTCCAGGCGGACGAAACCAGGCATGTTCTCAACCAGCCGCGCTCGTCCCTCGAATCGTTTCTCGAACTCTTCCTCCTGACCCTTCGCGACTTGAAGTCGATTCGAAACAACAATCATGTGAGCGCTCCTTTGCCGTTAAGACTGCTTCAAATTTCACGGCTTGGCTGTATGCCACACTTTACCGACGCCGTCGCCGGTTGTATCGCCAGGCTTCTGATCCTTGATCCAAAGGTACAAAGGTTTGCCTTTATAGGCCCACTGCTTGGAGCCATCGTCGCGGGTGATTACGGTGTAATCCCCGCTGGCGCTATCCCCAGCCTTCGTCATCAATGGCGGCCAGTTGGCGGCACACTGTCCATTGCAGGCACTCTTGCCAGCTGGGTCCTTATCGTAAGTGTACAAGGTCATGCCGGCGCTGTTCGTGAGGACTCCACGGTTAACTTGGGTCGGTGGCGATCCTTGGCTAACGCAAGCAGCGAGTAGGCTGAGACCCAGCAACGAAGATACAAAATTGGTTTTGAGTCGCATAATTCCTCCATTCAAGCTTAAGCTCTCATTTTGTAACAGATGGGAAAGCTAGATTGTTCGGGTAAACTTAACCGCAATTAATTTATCTTCTCATAGGCCAGTCTTTAGCGGACCGCTTTCCCATCGACGTTTAAACCCGAGCGCCTGACCCTGTGAAACAACTCAGCGCCGTCGGTCGAAATGTCCGGTTCGCGAATGATCCGCTGCAATTAAAAACCAGCTCAACTAACATCCTCGGTCTATGACAGCCTACTAAATTAAGCAAATTGAATTTAGCGCCGGAGGATTCAAGCTTTCTATGGGCCTGGATTTCAATGCATAACGGTCGGGCCATAACCCATGCACAATAGCAGCGTCAGAATAAGATTTATCTGATGAGGCGATGTCGAGGAATCAGGAGGCAAGTTGGCCAACGAAGGGCGGACGAAGGACGGGGTCGGACCGAGCTATGTCCTCGCATGATCTAAGCTTCGTCCCAGAAGAAGCTGTTTTCGGCCCTTAAGAGTCTCGTTTTCGCCGCTGAATTTGCCGTCGTAAGCTTCGGTCGGTTCACGCAGTGCATAGCTTCCATCTGCTTCTGTCACGTCCGACGTTTGGCTTTTACACCAAGCTGCTTCTTGACCTTCTGAACAAATGCCAGGCTTCCAACCGCAATCGATTCCGACCAAGGGATCACTTTGAACATTGAAGCCTTGAATCTCGAATGCGGTTATCGATTAACGTCTTGAACGGAGCGCAGCGGTTGAACGACTTGAACGTCTTGAACAAACTTTCCGTGGATAACGATGAGTGATGTGCCAGACATGGCCCGGTAGAAAATAACGGTTGGCGCGGCATCGTTCGTTCTTAAAGCCGTTTGCGGCATCAAAAAGCTACATCTAAGCTCTTAAACGATACCTTTTATGATACCTTCTGCAAAACGACAGAATGGATATTCTGGATGATAGGATCGGCGGCGCGGTCCAAATTCGATCAGCAGTTTGCCCAACTCGCGATCGACTTCCGCGTACGGGATCATGCGCGGCTCGGCGCGCAACAGGCGAGCTATCGCGTAGAGCGCCAGAAGTGGCTTGTGCGGCGCCCTCTCACCGGCGCGCCGCCACACGGCAACATTACTGAAACGATTTCTGATTTCTTCAGGAGTCATTCACACGGTGTAGTGCTTCCAAGTTTCCGGAATTCCAGAAACATGGAAAAGTGCAGGTGGTCCGTTCACTCACGGCCTGCCTCTGCCGCAACCTTGACAAAGCCGGACAGCGCGGCGATGACACTACGGACTTCGCCGGGTGTTTGAGCCGGTAGCGGTTGCGCTTACCATCCGTGTCGTAGCGTACAACCTCGGCCAGGCGCAGAGCGCCGAGCACCGTGCTCACCCGTTGCACAGTTCTACCCACCGCGCGGGCGATCGCACTCGGGCTCGATCGCTTGTTTCTGCGAGAACTTGAACGACCGCGAATGCCACCGGAGTGTCGAGAGCCGGCATAGGGGCGACTGTCTATAACTATTCTCTTGCACGCGGCTTCTTTATCACCTTTCCCGAATTCCGGAAATGCGCAACGCCAGCGAGCAGCTACCGTAGGATGTGCGGCGTGTATCGAAGTCCGTTCAAAATCGGTGCAGCCGTTCAACCGCTTTTGCTCAGTTCAAGCCGTAAAAAAGCCACGAGGCGACACGCAACAGCAAGAACCTGGCCGACTTAGGCAAGAAACACTCCAGGACAGATTCGGATCGGGAAATGCAATTCACTCGAGCTTCGCCACCGTTTGCTTCGCCGAGGCTCACTTTCAGTCTCTTTTTACCGTCGGGTCGATGGACACTTTCAGCGCGACGCCAAGGGGCAAAGGATTCTCACCGATACTGAAGACCGAACCTGATCCTTCCATGTCGTAGTTTGAGACCTTCTGTTTCGAAAATCCTTCTTTCTTCGCGGCATCCAAGATATCGGCTGTCGGTGATTGGATGCGGTATTTGACATTGCTCCCGTCCTTCAGCGTGATTGAGAGAACGATCTCCTTCCCTTCTTCCAGCGGCAGTGTCTGAAGCGCGGCCAACTGAGTCGTGCCGGTGGTTTTGTTCACGGTATAGTTATACAGCCAGATGAAGGAACCGATAATGGCGACCATAAGCAACCAGGCATATTGGCCGATCCTTTTCTGCCTTACGACAGCCCGCTTTCTCTGTGCATCAAAGAAGCGCCTGTAGGCGTCTCCTTCTGCCGCCGCTCTCTTCGCCGGATCTTGCTCCGATGAACTGGCGGGCTGATCGAAAGAAAGCCCAATGCTGTTCAACACCATGCCCACGAGCACCAATACGATGGGAATCAAAACTATCACTAGAGGATGCATAACTCTCTCCTTGATCAGGCTTTTAATAGCCTTTGGAATTTGTCAGAGGGAAGGGTCGGAACTGAAAATACAGCCGCCACCATGGCTCCATTTGCAGCAACTCCGGCCCTTTTATCTCTTACGCGCCATTAAGAGGAAATTTTCCATGACTCTATAGGTCGGCAAGCATTCTAGCAAGGGAAAACCTCGTGGTGGGGCACAAGTACAGTGAGCGTGATCGTGTTCGTATAGGAAAACCACCGTGGGCGTCGTGGGTCGTCACGGCTACGGTGAATGGGAGACTCACGAAAGGTTAAGGGCAAAAGCTGACCTCGTAACGTTACATTTTGAGAATTCTCAAAACGTCGAAGCGGTTAACGGTCGCTGCCGGGCCGAAGCAGCATTCTGATCTCGTCGTGGTTGCCGAGGAAGGAGACGAACAACTCATTACCCCGATCCTGGAAGTTGAAGCGTGTTCGCGACCGGTGAATGACGTGGTCATGAATGGTAATCGCGGCAACACTTCGTCCATGCAACGGCTTGCACGTTTTGAGAATCGTCAAAAAGTCGAAATGAGCAGTTCCGGCGGCCCTCAGTTTACTCGAAGCTGCCGACGATCGCCGACGAAAAACTGGAGAGTTACGTTGCGGCCATCGGGCCTGAGATCGTCGATTTTTCCGAGGATCGCGACCGATGGGCAAGTTATCGATTCAAGCTGGGCGATTTCCCACGCCGCGATATTCTAGGCTTCAGCGCCGGCAACAAGATAATCTTTATAAGCTACGAATTGAGCCGGCTGGCGTATGGAAGCGACTATCATCGCTGGTTGTTGCTGTACACACTGGCGCACGAGATTGCGCACGACGTTCTCAACAGCGACAAGGAAATCGCCGAGGTGCCTGAATACCAGACCCTTGGTCTTGGGAAACATATAACCAGTCGGGATCTCGGCTTATCGGGTCTGATCAAGTTTCGTCCCTGCTCCCGTTCCGTGGAAATGGCGGCCGACGGAATGGCAATGGAATACTGGCGAAAACTAGGCTGGAGTTGCGGCAATTGGGTGTCGCTCTTCGTGAACTTTACCGCTCAAGGCTATGAAGGTGACGTGGATCATCCGACGAAGGAACGATTAGACCAGGCGATTCAAATTTGTTCCGAACAGCTCATGTAGCGCCGAACTACACAAAGACCGAGGCCCGTTCCAGCAGTTCAAAGGTTCCAGTCGTTCCAATCGTTCTGAGATTCTTCGAGTTTCAGCTTTCATTGTCCCCGCCCGATGACTGCACGAAGGGTCGACCATAACTCGCGCGTTTTGAGAATTCTCAAAACGTCCAAATCGAACGGACCGCTTTGCGGGACGAGGCGGTGGCGCAATTCGTCGGCGCAAATCCCGGCCTCTTGCCTCGGCGGGCACCGGACCTCGGTTATGATCTTGAGGGACTTGCGGCTGGTGCCGAGAACTTCATCCGCTTGCGTATTGGAGTAACAGCCGCGAGAAACCTTTTTCTGGTTGGAAGAAAAGACCGGCTTCTCCCGCGTTTTCACCGGATCGACGGGTGGCTAGTGGCTTTTTCAGCTCGACTTTTGTCGGAAGCTGGGAAAACCGACCTGCTCGTTAGCGGACACTCGAGGCGCCGTTATGGCACCTCGAGTATGAATGTAGGTCTGTGAATGCCCGCTAGCTGACTGCTAATACGAAATTTTCAATGCGACGCCGAGCGGCAATGGACTGCCCCCGGTACTCAAAGCCGTGCCCAGTTTTTCCAGCTCCCATGATGACACCTTCTCCATCGAAGCGACTTCTTTTGCGCCGGTTTCCAACTTATCAGCCTGGGGCAACTTGATCAGGTATTTGACATTTTCCCCATCGGTCAGTGTGACGGAGAGAACCATCTGTTTGCCTTCTTCGGTCGCCAGCGTTTGCATGGCGGCGATTCGACTGGAAAGGCCCGTCTTGGTCACGGTATCCGTGTACAGCCAGATGAAGGCGCCGATGAAAGAGGCCATTACCAACCAGCCATACTGGCCGATCCTTTTCTGCCGCTTCGTGGACCGGCTTCTCTGTTGATCGAAAAATTTGCGGTAAGCTTCCTTTTCCGCCGTTAATCGTTTAAGCGGATCCTGCTCCGGCGAACTTGGCGGTTGGTTGTAACCAAGATCGAGGCTGTTGAGTATCATCCCCACGATCAACAATCCCAGTGGAATCGCGATTATCAATACAGGATTCATAACTCTCCTTTTCAGGCTTTTGATAGCCTGGGATATTGGAAGAGGGATGGGTTTGAACCGGGGATACGTTCGCCGCCGAAGCGGAGCCGAAGTCCATGCCACCGTTGATTATTGGGTGCGGGCCTTCTACCTCTTGCGCGCCACTACATCGGAAGGAATGAAGCGTTATGAACTCTATAGGAGAGGACGTGTTGTAGCAAGGGGAGCTGTATGCGGAAATGCCCGTTCCAGCTGTTCCAAAATTTCACATTCCTGACGGCAGTTCGAGACTAAAGAAACACTTGCGCCGCACTCCCGCGGCCAACGTTGGGAATGAACACGCGGAAGTGGTCAGGAAAGCCTGCCAAAACCTTGCCGGGTATCGCGACTGGAAACTGCTGATTTGAACCTGTAAACTGTCTTTCATGGGGGCGATATGGGTTCGACGGAGGTACGAAGTCAGAGTGGCATGCCGGGTTCTGTTCACCCGTTAAACAAACAGATCTGCAATTTAAACGCAGACAATTTCGAATACGCCCTAGCTGCTTAATCGCAGTTAGCGTCTTACCGGCTTTCTCCCACGGGGCCGGATAAGACGTCATTCAGTGGGATGGGCCAATTCTCCTGCCGGAGGGGATGAGGCTGAGATCCAAGCCGGATAGCTCCGCGAGACCCAGCCGTTGGGGGCTCAAAGAGCGAGATCAAAACAGCGGCTAAGCATGTAGTCATAGCTGATGGAAGACTTTCGGACGGGGGTTCGATTCCCCCCGCCTCCACCATCCGGCTCGCACAAAACGCTCGCTCATGGCAGGCCACCACTTCTCGCACTGAGGTAGCGGCCAACTCCCGAATTGAACTTCGACCAAGCTCCCTACCTCAATGCACTACGTCTACATCCTTCGCTGTGCCGACGGTAGTTATTATGTTGGCTCAGCACATGACGTTGACGCCCGCATGAAGGCGCACAACGATGGAAACGGTGCAGCGTACACGTTCAAGCATAGGGAGGCCGGTTCGAATCGTTTATTCAGAGGCATTTGACTCGGAAGTTCAGGCAGTGGCACGGTAACGACAGCTGAAGCGATGGAGCCGTGCAAAGAAACGCGCGCTGATCGCTGGCGATCTCAACCGTTTAAAGGCTCTGAGCAAGTCCTCGAATCATTTAGCGCAAAAGTCGAAGGTTAATCTTCGTCTGAAATACCCGCGATGATTTGGACTGTTTGCTGTAGGACGACGACTCGTGCGGCCTTTCGATAACGGCTGCACGATCGGTGTATAAGATGACCTTAATGCCGTGCTTTAATCAAGCGCTCGACTTCGCGCTGGGCGACTTTGCGGCGGAGGGTTTCGCGTTTGTCGTAGAGCTTCTTGCCTCGGGCCAGGCCCAGTTCCACTTTGGCGCGGCCGTTTTTGAAATAGATTTTTAGCGGAATCAGGGTCAGCCCGCGCTCTTTGGTCTTGCCGGTGAGTCGCTCGATCTCGCGCGCGTGCAGCAGCAGCTTGCGCGTGCGGGTCGGCTCATGGTTGAACCGGTTGGCGCCGGCGTACGGGCTGATGTGACTATTGACCAGATACGCTTCGCCTTTTTGGATGCGCGCATAGCTGTCGACTAAATTGGCTTTGCCGTCGCGCAGCGACTTCACTTCACTGCCCAGCAGAACGATCCCGGCTTCATAGGTCTCATCGATAAAATAGTTGTGGCGCGCCTGACGGTTCACGCAGACGATCTGCTCGCCGGGCTCGGCTGACTTCTTACTTGCCATTATTACTTTTGATCTTGTCGTCCGGAGTGATGAGTCCGCTGGAGGTAATCAATTTGAGCGCTTCTTCCATCGTCATATTGAGCGGCGTCACTTCGCTGATTGGCACCAGCAAAAAAAAGCCGGAAGTCGGGTTCGGCGTCGTCGGGACAAAGACGTTGACGAGCGGCGCGTTTATCTTGTCCTCCAGATGAGACCAGGCCCGCCCCATTGCAAAGCCGACGGTGAACACGCCGGCTCGGGGGTATTCGATCATCACGACCTGGCGTTGCGCGTTGGATTGGCCGAGAAAGGTCTGAACCAGCTTCTGGGTCGCGGTGTAGACGCCGCGAAATACCGGAATTTGAATAAATATACGTTCCCAGGCGGCAAGAAACCGCCGCGTGGCAACGCCGCTCGTAAGCACGCCGAGAAACAGGATCAAAAGCAGTGTCACCAGCGCACCGAGCCTGGGAATCGCAAAGGGCAAATAGGAATTGGGATGCAGCGCGTCGGGGAGCACGGCGAGCACGCTGTCGAGCAAACCGATGACCCAGCCGATAAACCAAAGGGTAATCGCCAGCGGAAGAAATACCAGCAGGCCGGCGAGAAAGTAGCGCCGCAGGCTCTCGCTCCAGCGCGTTCTTACCTTGCCGGCGGTCTCCTCACCCACGGCTGCCACTCTCCTTACGCGCGAGCACCCGGTTGTCGATCAGCCGTGCCCTGCCGATGCGGACCGCCAAGGCGAGCACAGCGGGCGCGTCGATCCGTTCAATGTCCACCAAAGTCTTGGCGTCGCAGAGTCTTACATATTCGATTGCGGCAAGCGGCTCTTTTTGCAATTCTTCCAAAGCAATCTGCACGATGTCCTGCGCCGACGTCTCGCCGCGTTTGAATAATCGCTCGGCTTTGCAAAGCGACCGCGATAGGCAAACCGCCGCGGCGCGTTCCGCCCCCGTCAGATAAGCATTGCGCGAGCTCATCGCCAAACCATCGGCCTCCCGGACGATCGGATGGCCGATTATTTCTACGCCGAGACTCAAATCCCGCACCAACCGGCGAATCACCTGCAACTGCTGAAAGTCTTTTTCGCCGAAAACCGCCACGTGCGGCAGCACGATATTGAAAAGCTTCGTTACTACTGTGGCGACACCGCGAAAGTGGCCGGGCCGAAGCGCGCCGCAGAGCGGCAGGCTGAGCCTATCGACCTCGACATGGGTCTGGGCGCCCTGTGGATACATTTCCTCGACAGATGGATGGAACAGCACGTCGACGCTTTCATTCTCCAGCAATTCACGGTCGCGCTCGAAGTCCCGCGGGTAGCCCGTGAAATCCTCCCCTCGGCCGAACTGGCTCGGATTGACGAAGATCGAAACGACCAGGCGGTCGCCGCGCGCCTTGGCGGCGCGCACCAGACAAAGATGACCGCCGTGCAAAAACCCCATGGTCGGCACAAACGCGATGCGGCGGCCGGCGCGACGCTCCGCCTCGCTCCACTCGCGCATCTCGGTAATGTTCTCAATAATTCGCATGACCGACAACCTGGAAGGTATTGGGAGTACTCGGATATTGGAGTAGTGGAGCACTGAAGTGTCGGAGTACTCGGTTCCAAACCCATTACTCCACTACTCCAATCCTCTGATCCTCCAACACTCCATTCTTATTTAAACGAATGTTCCTCCGCGGGAAACTTGCGCTCCTTAACCTCGCCGATAAAGGCTTTGACCGCGCCGCTCATTGCCGTTTTCAGATCGGCGTACTGTTTGACGAACTTGGGCGTAAAATCATCGAAGAGACCGAGCATGTCATGCACGACCAGCACCTGTCCATCACAGTGAACGCCGGCGCCGATGCCGATGGTCGGAATCGTCAATCGCTCGGTGATTTCTCGCGCCAATTCCAGCGGCATGCCTTCCAGGACCACGGAAAACGCACCGGCTTCTTCCACCGCCAGCGCATCGCGCATGACCGACTCCCGTCGGTCCTTGTCTCTGCCTTGAATTTTGTAACCGCCGAATCGATGCACCGACTGCGGCGTCAGGCCGATATGGCCCATGACCGGAATGCCGGCATCGACGATCGCTCGAATGGTTTCTCTAACGCTTACGCCGCCCTCGAGCTTGACGGCTTCCGCGCCCGCTTCCTTCAGAAACCGACCGGCATTCTGCAGCGCTTGTTCTTTGTTCGCCTGATAGGAAAGAAACGGCATGTCGCCGACCACCAGCGCCCGCTTGCGGCCGCGCGCAACCAGGCGAGTATGGTACACCATTTCGTCCATCGTCACGGCGAGCGTATTGTGGTTTCCCTGGACGACGCAGCCCAATGAATCGCCGACGAGCAGCATATCGACACCGGCCTCGTCAAGAATCCGCGCGAATGAATAATCGTAAGCCGTCAGGCAGGTGATCATTTCGCCGCGCTGCTTCATTTTTACAATATGGGGTACAGTGATCTTCTCGCCCATAACAACCCTCCAAAGCAAAAAAGCCTTCCGGACCGATCCGGAAGGCCATCAAGAAGTTGCAGCCGGCAGTTGCTTCTGCTCGCTATGCTACCAACTGAGAATCTCTTCTGTAGGGCGTCCGTCTCGGTCCAGGATCATCTGGATCCAAGCGGTATGTAATGCTGCGTCCCCGAACCCATGTTGTTGATTTCCTTGATCAAGTCAGCCAGATCCTTGCTGCTTGAGACGAAATCAATCTCCGAGGTATTGACCACCAGCAACGGCGTCTCATCGTAATGAAAGAAAAACTGATTATACGCCTGAGCCACCTCGCTGAGGTATTCGAAAGTGACGCCTCGCTCGAATTTTTTATCTCTTTTTTTCACCCGTTTGTAAAGCACCTCCGGACGGGCCTGCAGATAAACTACCAAATCCGGTTTCGGCACACGCGTGTTCAGTAACGCGTAAATCTGTTGGTAGAGACTGAGCTCCTCGGCGCTCAAAGTCAGAGTCGCGAAGATCTGGTCTTTGGCAAACAAGTAGTCCGCCACGGTATTCTGGTTGAAGAGATTTTGTTGGGCCAGCTCGATTTGCTGCTGGTAGCGATTGAGCAGAAAAAACGTTTGATTCTGGAAAGCGTAAGTCTCGCGCGATTTGTAGAACTTAGGCAAAAACGGGTTGTCTTCGACTCGCTCGAATACCGTGCGGGCTTGAAACTCGTTGGCGAGCATCTTGGCGAGGCTGGTCTTTCCGACGCCGATCGGTCCTTCGACCACTATATATTTCGCCTTGGCCATCAGCGTTCAGACGAATTTACACGCAGACCAAAAACTTGTCCAGGCAGCGCAACGACACCCAGGAG
>Ga0075292_1000054_pt1 | contig 10362 bp, 10 predicted proteins | sample SF_Rice_20C_80N__FD_69758 | JGI IMG/M metagenome (GOLD analysis project Ga0075292, IMG submission 69758) | Rice paddy soil microbial communities from Twitchell Island, California, USA - SF_Rice_20C_80N_403 | ecosystem: Environmental > Terrestrial > Soil > Paddy field/soil | place: USA: Twitchell...
TTGGATGAAGGCTATGAGCGCGAGGGCGATATCTTCATGCAAGACATAAAGATGCCGCCAAGCGAATACTTCAAGCGCCAATGCTTTATATCCGTAGAGCCCGACGAAGCGCCGGCGCGGCACACCATCGAGGAATTCGGCTGCGATCAGCTGGTGTTTTCCACCGACTATCCGCACGGCGATTCCAAGTATCCGCATGCCGTCGAAAGTTTTCTCAAGCTCTCGCTCTCGGCCGACGACAAGCGCAAGATCCTGTGGAACAATTGCGCGCGGTTTTACGGCTCCGACGATGCAGTCGATGCAAGTACGCCCCAAGTTGCTCCAGTTTAACTGACAAGCGGTACAGCCCTAGGGAGGTCAAATGGAAACGCAAATGGCGCAGACAGAACCCCAGACCAGAGAAGGAAATGCAATGGAGCGTTTTATCCGCAAGACGCGCGCGCTGTTCGCCGCAGAACCGGATCTGGATAAGCGGTGGAATTCTTTGCGGCCAATTTTGGCGGAATTGTTAGCCGACCCGGAAGTTGCCGCAGCAGCAAGAAACTGGCCCGATTGCGTTCCAGCGAACGGTCGCGCAGAAAATTTATTATTCTACGAAGATCCCGACTACGGCTTTGCGATCAACGGCCTCACAAAGGGGGAGGCGCGCCACGGACAGCCCGCGCGTATCCACGATCATGCGCATATCTACACCCTCTACGGCGTGCTCGATGGACGCGAGCGTGTTGTGCGCTATGATCGGCTCGACGATCGATCGAGGCCCGACTACGCTGAAATTCGTGAGAGCAGCAACGTTTTGGTAAGCCCGGGTGAAATCGATCTAGTGAAACCGTACGAGATCCACACGGAAATCACCGTCGGCGAGCGCACTGTTGCGGTCATCATTCGCAGTCAAAAAGGCGGCGACTTCAATCAAGGTCGCTACATCCCAGAGAAAAACGGATATTACGAGAGCTTGGGACCGCGGCAAACACCGTGTGAAATGTTGCCCAGGCGGTAAAGTGCTCAGCTAAGGGGAACGGAGGCTTTGTTATGTCGCGAGCCGAGCCAATCCAAGAATCGCCACCGGCCATTGAGGCGTTGATCAATTACTTGATCGACGCGGGCGACAAGCCGGCGAGTTACGGCGGTGTCAGTTTTGCCGAAGCCGAGCAAAAACGCAAAGGCAAGTACCAAGAATACAAAATGCGCGTTATCGACGGGCGTGCGCTCGTCGATTCCCTCTCGCTCGAGCGCGAGGGTTTTATCTTCGTAAAGCACGAAACCAAAGTCAAAGATTTCTACGACGAAACGGAAGTGCGTTCGGTCTACTATAAAGAGACGGAACACCTCGTGAAAGAAAGCTCCGGCGCCAAACGGGTTCTGATTTTCGATCACACCCTGCGCTCCGCCGATAGCGCCATGCGGGAGGCAAAACAAATCAGCGGCCCGGTGCGAAACGCGCACAATGATTATACTGAATGGTCCGGACCCCAGCGCGTCCGCGATTTGCTGCCGGACGAAGCGGAGGAATTGTTGAAGCGCCGCTTCGCAGTGATTCAAACATGGCGGCCGATTCGCAATCCGGTGGAGCGGGAAGCGCTTGCCATCGCCGATGCGCAAAGTATTGGCGTCAAAGAGTTAGTTGCGAGTTCGCGCGTTTACCCGGACCGAGTCGGCGAGGTGTATCACTGTACTTTCAATCCCGAACACCGCTGGTATTATTTTCCCAAGATGCAGCGCAACGAAGCGATAGTTTTTAAATGCTTTGACTCGATGAAAGACGGCCGAGCGCGCTGGACTGCGCACTGCGCCTTTGATGACCCTTCTGGCCAACCCGACGCCCCGCCGCGCGAAAGCATTGAAATGCGGACACTGGCATTTTTCTAATCCTCTGCCCAGGAAACAAAAGGCCTGGCCCAGTTGAAGGAGCACAGGCCTTTGTTCTTTAGCTTTGAAATAATTAGCCAGAGAACCGAATCCCTCCCGAACCAATTATTTACTTCTTTGCTTTTTCTTGGGCCGTTTCCGGCAGGTCATACAGTCGATCTTTGCAGCCATTCCGCACCTCCATGTCATCTGCACCATAACGCTTATCATTCAAAGTTTAGACGTCAACGCGAGGCCATCGGCAAGGCCGGCTGAAAGCGGCAGATTCTGCTATGATTTCCCGCGCTTGAAAAAAGTTCGAGGTAATACGGCTGAAGCTTAGCCGACAAATGCAAACATTTACTTTGTTAATGAGATACAACCACTGGAAATATTTAATGTATGAAACAATAAAAGAACCGATAGGACTCTATCGCAAAACATCCATCGCCGAGATAATCCCATAAACCTCATTGCCACCGCGAATCGCGTAGGCGTGAATGTTACCGCGCGATAGCTGGATTTTAGGTCCACCGGCGACGCAGATGTACTTATCAAAAATGTTGGCATCTCAGTAACCGAGACGGATTTCACACTGTCCACTAGCATTCACTCCAGACTCTTGTCTTGTGGTAAACACTTCCGGTAAAGTCAGCACCATACCGAACTCAAATTAAACGGGGAGGAATAAGATGGCAAAGATCAGCAAGATTACAGTTGTGGACGTCGAGAAGGAGGCGCAGTGGGGACGGCCGACCGGACGCAACTACGCGCGCCCGACTCAGACCGACAAAGTCCATATTGCGCTCAATAGTTACGAACCCGGCGTGAACGACGAGCTACATTGCCATCCCGGCTCGGATCACACCTTTTTCGTAGTCCAAGGTGAATGCACGATGAAGGGTCTTAAAGAAGACGAGGAGTTCGTCTTGAAGCAACACCAAGCCGTCCACGTTCCGGCCGGATTTTTCTATCAACTGAACAACACCGGCACCGAACGCTTGATCCTTTATCAGGTCAGCACAGAACCTAAACCACGCCCCAAAATAGGCAAAGTTATCTACGGTGTTCACACCGGTTTAAAGGAGCACCTGCTCAATCCGGTGCAAGCAAAGACGGAGCCCGCATGACATTTGCAGACGTACTCGCGTGGTGTAAAAGAAACCAGGCCGACGTCCGCGGCGTTTATCGCGGCAAAGATATTTCGATTTCGCACAATGATACGGCACTACCCTCGGTCCTCCCGCCGATCAGCGCGATCTTTCACTGGGATGTCGAAATGCGGGAGTTGAATCACTACGTCAGCAGCTCCGATTTCGAGCGCATCGTGACGGGAAAGCTCACCATCGACGGATTCAAAAGCACCCTGAGAGGGACCGAATAGTAGTTCAGAAGTCTTGGAGAACGATTGCCTCTCGATCGTTGCTTTTGCTGTGATGTCGAACGGAAGCGAGAAACTTTGTCCAAAAACCACCCTGCCGTAATGAGACTGTGTCGCGATGCCACAAATCACCGCCACGTCATGCTGAGCGAAAGCGAAGCATCTGCTTTTTGAGTGACTTACGCAAAGCAGAGATTTTTCGGCTACGCCTCAAAATGACATTCTGACAGAGTCTCAATACGAGGGTGGCACTTTTTTTTCGGGTCTATTTTCTCTAAGCAGGCAGATTCGGATTGCCGACGTCCGGCGAGCTCCATTTCAGATGGCGCTCGAGAAAATCGGCAACCAATGGCCACGATAGGTCGGCGGCATGAGCGTTGTACCCCGGCGCACCCGGATCCACATAGCCGTGGCCGCCGAACGGAAAGAAATGCCACTCCAACGGCTGACCATTATCTTTAAAAGCTTGCCACATCTGTTCCTGCACCGGCAGCACGGTAGTCACATCGTCGGCGCCATATAGATTGACTGACGGGCAGCGAATCTTCCTCGCGCTCACGGAGGGATGCACCGGCCGGAGCGGCGAATCTGGCTCTGCGCGAACGGTGGGATAATAACCGACGAACGCGCGCACTTCCGGCGTTGCCGCGACAAAATGAATTGCGATACGTCCACCCATGCAATAGCCGCAAACGGCGACGCGACTTTTGTTCACCGTCGGCTGCTTGAGCAAAAACTGCCATCCTTCGGTTAACACCCGCGTGAATTCCGGGTCCGGCGTCTTGGCTTGGATTTGCGATCCGGAAACAATGTGCGTCGGCTCGGGATATCCCAGCTGCTCGAACACATTTATGGCAAAGGTTGTGTAACCGAGCCTGGCAAATTTCCGCGTCTCGGTTTTGATGTATTCGCCAAGGCCGCCCTTAGGGTGAATCAAAAACAATGCGGGCCCTGGCTCAGTCCGTTCCGGATAAGATAAAAATCCCGCGACTCCATGCTGTTTCGTGGCGAATGCTTTTTCAATGATGCGCATTGATCTCTCCTGAAAGAAAATTTGAATTGCAACCTAACATGAGCAAGCGAGTGCGGTAAAGGGCGATACCAATGAAAGGAACAGCAACCGCACAGATTCGTCTGCCAGGTGACGTTTTACTTTATACAAAGGGATTAATTATAGCTGAAAACTGATGAAAACTTTATAATCACGCTGATGATGCCGCTAAAAAATTGTCGAGGAGCCGTGATCCCTGCGCGATTAGATCATTGCATGATCCGGAACTTACACCTAGTTTCTGTAAGCTTCGCCGGGAGTTTAGATAAGTTCCCTTCAACGGGCCGAACATCCCACAGGAAAACACCAACTGGGCAATGGCAGTACAAAATGCTGAGAGCGTTCTGTTGGCAGGACAATTGAAACAGGAACTGAACACTATGGCCTACATGGTGCGCAATCACGTGCGAAATCCTAGCGGACTTTGGTCATATAGTTGAACAGATTCCATAACTTGCAGTGACTACCAATCAGATAACCAGTGGAACAAGAATTGCTGGAACTTCTTGGCGTTCCCAGCTCAATCTCGTTGACGGAGAATTTTCTTACCGCAATGCAAAACGATAGACCTCTCCCCGTCCCTACCGAACCGAGGAAACAAGGGAATTTGCGAGAGTTGGTTGACCTTCCGGCGACTCCGTCCTTTTCCTTCGCTGATGCAAATTTTATTGTCGACATCGAAGTCCACGCGGACCAGCTTCTCGCATATATCGACAAGCTAACATCCCTGGCCGACCGCGCCTGCAACACGGCGATGCGCCAAACCGAAACGGCTCAGTGGGTGGAAAAAAATCGTCAGATCGAGATCGCCAACTTACGCGAACAACTAGACTTCCAAAAGACACAATGTCAGGAACAACAACTTGCTCTAGTGCGCGTAGAACAAGAGTCGAAAGCGCAAATTGCGGTGCTCGAGAGTCAACTCCGTTTAAGCGAAATTCGCCAAGAACAAGCCGAGAAGGACAAGGAGCTGCGAACGTTACGTGTCGAGAAAGCAAGTCTCGCCAGCCGCCTTGCCGAAGCCGAAAGCAATTCCAAACAAACCCCGACGTTTGGTGGGCAAGAGCGCGCGCCGGCTAGAGAGGAAACAGCCGATTTAAAGCACCAGCTTGCAAAACGAGACGAGATGATTCAGCGCAAAAACCAAACGATAAAACAAATAGAGGCCGATTTTCGCGGCAAGGTTGTGGAGCTCGAACAGCGGCTATCGGAAATTCAACTTGAGCTACAATCAAACCAAGCTAAGCTCAAAGAAAAAGACGCCCTAATTCAAATGACCGCCGCTAAAGAGCTGGAAATGGGCAATCTCATTCAGCGTCTTTCCGCGGAATGCGCGGCCCTCAATAAAGAACTTCAGGAAAAAAACCGGAGGCTCGTTCAGATCGAGCCAAACAAATCCCAACCTTTGAACGACGGAAAAATTTGGCGTCGAGTGATCGGACGGCTCCAGGAAGAACCGCAATAGACGCGCAGCGAATTCGACCGACGTATTTATAGTCGCCAATACAGTTGTCACCGCGTATACCTGTTCCAGCCAACGCTTTTACAAATAAACTTCCGGCCAATAAAAATCCCGCTGCGGCAACGCGCCCGGCGAATGCAGCCGCTCACCTTCTCTCCCTAAGCGAGATATGCGTTCCATAATCCCGCTCCATGTCAGTTTCCAGCACTGGTCGACCGGCGAGCCAAATCGCCACCCAGTACGTTGCGTCGACCAACGGCCGAGCCCGTTCATCTTTTAGGGGTGGCTCATCAAAGGTTAGACTGATTCCTTTGATGGAATGACTAAGCGCCTTCACTTGGTGCAGGAGACAGTTTGGCAAAGGCACTCGGACTCGACTTTGGCACGACCAATAGCGCGCTGGCGTTAGCGAAGACGCCGTCGGTGCGATGACCGAGCTCAGTGCCGATCAAACTGCGGTGTCAACGGCAAGGAAATTGACGCCATCTTCATGACCGGCGGATCGTCGTCCGTCCCGGCGATCAAGAACTTGTTCGAACAAAAATTTGGTTCAAAGACACCGATCAGGGCCGGGCAGGAATTCACGTCGGTCGCTGAAGGGTTGGCGATTCACGCCTCCGAGCTGCTTGGCTGATGCCAAAGTGACGCGAGCCTTTTCAGTACAATTCTCCTTCGCTTTTCTTCTCATCTCTCGGGCGCCAGCGCAGAAGATACGATTCGGCGCGGTTGATCGCTTCATTACAGATGACAACCACCAGCGCGAGAATCAGAATACCGCCCAGAGCGCCAGTCGTGGAAAATAGCGAGGTGTTGTAGTTGATCAGATAACCGAGACCTTTGCTCGCGGCGATGAATTCGCCGACAACGGCAGCGACGATCGCGTAGGGCAGGCTGATCTTCAGGCCCGTAGTGATCCACGGCACGATTGCCGGGAGCGTGACTTTCATCAGAATCTGCCGCTCGCTGGCGCCCATGATACGCAAAATGTTTTTGAGCTCCGACTCCACTCCTTTGACGCCGGCGTAGGTATTAAAGAAGGTCAGAAAAAAAACTACGCTGAGAACTAAGATGACCTTGGATGTCGGCCCTATGCCAAACCAGATGATGAACAACGGCGCCAACGCGATACGCGGTATACCGTTGAAGGCGACGACATAGGGATCCAGGATCTGGGCCAGAACCTCACGGCGGCCAAGAGCAAATCCCAAACCGATGCCGAGAACTGAGCCGATTAAAAATCCGGCAAAGGTCTCGTATAGCGTTATCCCCAGATGACCGAAAATCGAACCGTCGGCAAATACCTCGTAGAGGTAACGGAAAACCTTGGACGGACTCGATACCCAAAATGGGTCGATCAATCTGCCCGAGCTCACCTCCCAAAAAGTGAGGAGGATCAGGCCGAAGATCAGCCGATAAACGAAGAGGCGCGAACCATTCATCTGGTCAGGAACTCGTTCGTGACAAGCTCGTCATACGGCGCGCGCTTTTTGAGAATACCGGCTTGCTCGAGAATGTCCTGCGTAACCTGAAAGCTCCGTTCACTCGTGCGTCCGTCGGAATTCAGCGCCGGCAAGACGGCAGCGGCTCCGGTCAATAGCAGCTCGGGCGGAGTCTTCGCCATGAACGGCTTAAGCGCGCCGGCGACCTGCTCGGCGCCGTTTTTAATCGCCCATTGGTTGGCTCTCGTCAATGCGCGCACCATGCGCCGCACTAGATCGGGATCTTTGTTCACGGTTTCGGGGCGGGCGATCAAATTCTCCATGAGAAATTCGGGGAGCGACGGGTCTTCGCCTTTGGCGTTATTGATAAACATGATAGCGAAGCCTCGGCTAATGGCGGTCTCGGGGACCGGTGGTGCCGTCAATGCGACATCGACCTTGCGATTCTCTAAAGCCGCAAGCCAAGTAGGGCCGGCGCCGATGGGAATGATCTTTACATCTTGCTGCGGGTTGTAGCCCGCCTTGCGAATGACGAATGCGGCGAGGTGGGCCGTCAGCGCGCCCGGATTGGTCACGCCGACGGTAACTCCCTTGAGCGCTTTGATTTTTTGAGCGAGCGGCATCGACTCGGTAACCCCTTTGAGTTTGGCGGTTTCTTTGTGCATTGCCCAGTTGATAAAAACCTTGTTCAGGGCGCTCATGACCATCACCAGCCTTTTGCCTTCTTGGTGTGCAAGGATGACGTTGTCGCCGGTTGTAAAACTGAAGTCCACGTCGCCGGCGATGAGCGCGCGAATATCCGGCCCGCCGCCGCCCGTGGAAGTAATATCGAGATCGAGCTTTTCAGCGCTGAAGAAGCCTTTACTCTGGGCGACGTACACCGGCGTCATCGAATGCGCCACGACGGGAATCGTCATTTTTACTTTTGTTTGCGCTTGAACCGGCAGAGCGAAGGCACCAAGCCATCCAAGCACCGCGAAAAATAATCCTATGATCAACTTCATAAGAAGGAGCTCTCCTTTCTATGCTTCTGCCAATTTCACTTCCGGACGCAGTTCCTGCCACAGTCTCTCGTAAGACGAGTGAAATGCCGGGCTATTGTGGATCTGAAATACATCTCTGGGCCGCGGTATTCTAACCGCCTCAATGAACTTGATCCTGCCGGGCCGTGAGGACATCAGCACAACCCGGTCGGCCAAAGCGATCGCTTCGATCAAGTCGTGGGTGATGAAGATGATGGTTTTCTTGGACGCCGACCAGAGTTTCAATAGCTGGTCCTGCAAAACTATGCGTGTCTGCGCATCGAGAGGCCCGAACGGTTCATCCATGAGGATCAACTCGGGATCGTAAATCAACGTGCGAATGATATTGGCACGCTGGCGCATGCCGCCGGAGAGCTCATGCGGATAGTGTTCCTCGAAGCCGCTGAGACCGACGCGTTCGATGTAATCTCGCGCGCGGGATCTGCGCGAAGTGACGTCGGCTCCTCTGATCTCCAAAGAGATCTCGACGTTTTCGATCAAGGTGCGCCATGGCAGCAAATTGTCTTTTTGTGTAACGTAACCGATCCTCGTGCAGATGCCGTCGATCGGATCGCCACCGAATATAATACGTCCCGAGTTCGCGCGAAGCAGGCCCACGATCAGGTTCAGCAACGTCGACTTGCCGCAGCCCGACGGCCCGACGATGGTGACGAACTCACCTTGTTCTATGTTCAAATCGATGGCCTCGAGAGCAACGACTCTCTTGCCACGGACGTTATATTCCTTGCCCAGTCCTTGGATGGAAAGTAACGCCACAGCCGCTCCTAGGGCATGATCTGCGGAATCGGTGGCATGGAAGTACAGGCCGCCATGGAACAAGCGCCGGAACATGGAGCGAGAACGAGACTCAGGATGACCTTCACGGACACCTCCTGCGACAAATCCTACTATCTTCGAGTTCACCAGCCCTTCATGGGATGACGAACTCGAGGCTTTACCGCACGCTAAAGGTTTAAGGCTTGCGCCGCGTTGGCGCCGAGAATCAGCTCGCGCTCGCGGTCCGGCAAGTTGAGTTCCTTGACTTTGCGCACCGAATCAAAGTCACCCATCGCCATTGGATAGTCCGTCCCGACGACGACCCGGTCCGAGCCGACGGCCCGAATCAAATACTGCAAGGCCGAAACGGAATGCACGATGCTGTCGAAATAAATTTGTTTTAAATAATCGGACGGCTTGCGCGGAACTGCACGCTTCAACTCCGGACGCAGGCCATAGGAATGATCGAGCCGCCAAATATTGAAAGCGAGCAAGCCGCCGCCGTGGGACAAGCACAAACGAAGGTTGGGATACCGCTCGAACATGCCTGTTAGGATCATGCGCTCGACCATCATCGTGGTGCGAAAGGTAAATTGCAAAACGTTGCCGAGTATCGGCGACAGCGGATCATCGGCGTCGAGCCCCCCCTCCAGGGGATGGACAAACAGCAGCATATCGAGCTTCTGCGCTGCGTCGAAAAAAGGCTCAAACGCGGGATCATCGAGCGGCTTGTCGCCGACGGCATTGCCGATTTCCAGACCCTTCAATCCCATGCTCTTGGCTTCCTCGGCAATAACCATCGAATCGGCGAGGCTTTGCAGCGGTACGCTGCCAAAGCCGATGAAACGGTCCGGATGTTTCTGCACGACGGCATAAATCGCCTCGTTTTGCCGCCGTGAAAAATGTGCGGCAACCGCCGCATCTTCCCAGTAGAATAAAAGAATCGGAGACGGCGAGATCGCCTGCAAATCGATTTGCATTTCATCGAGCGCTTTTATCCTCGCTGCGGGATCGTACGCACCCGCGCTGAGCCCCGGACGAAATCCAATTTGTGACCTAACCGAGAGCTTCCCCTTGTCCAGCACCAGCTTCGGCGCGCGCTCTTCGTACTTGCCGGGATTTTGCAGCGCGTCGATCGGAAAAAAATGGGAGTGGAGGTCGATGTTCATGGCAAGTCTTTGAATCGCGTCCTTCGCACAGATGATTTGCCAGCACATCCCCAATGGCCGGCGCTATTCTCGGTTTGGCTTTTCATAGCACAAGCCAGCGCTGTTTGACCATCGGTTGTTTCGTCGGCAGCGTGAAACATAAATTCGTCATTCGGGAACACTCATTGCAGTACCTAGAATTGACAACTTTGGCGGGCGCCGATAGAGTCGAGA
>Ga0075292_1000056_pt1 | contig 10204 bp, 10 predicted proteins | sample SF_Rice_20C_80N__FD_69758 | JGI IMG/M metagenome (GOLD analysis project Ga0075292, IMG submission 69758) | Rice paddy soil microbial communities from Twitchell Island, California, USA - SF_Rice_20C_80N_403 | ecosystem: Environmental > Terrestrial > Soil > Paddy field/soil | place: USA: Twitchell...
GAAAATAACAATAGCATTGGCGATCGCATCAAGTGGCTTGCGGCCGATTATAGCTTAGGGCGTAATGCAACTCCAGACGGTTCGCGTTGGGGCGCGGTTTTCTCTTGGGGGCCTACTTGAAGGAGATTCCTCGCAAAGTTTATCCTGAGTGCCATCGAAGGACCCGGAATGACAAATCGCCGAGCCGGCTTTTCACGTCGCAGTAGGAGAGAGATCTTAATCAACTGAACCGCTTAGCGACCGGAGTCACAGTGGTACGGCACCGGCCGATGTTGAATGTTGGGCCGCTTCGAGTGATGATGCCCAATTGTCGCCGGGGATTGAGCATGGAATTACGCATAGGACATGGATTTGATGTACACCGTTTTCGCCGCGGCCGAAAGTTGATTTTGGGCGGCGTCGAGATTCCCCACGATCGCGGGCTGGCCGGCTATTCCGACGCCGATGCGCTGCTGCATGCATTGATCAATGCAATTCTCGGCGCGCTCGGCGGCGGCGACATCGGCACGCATTTCCCCGACTCGGACCCTCAGTACAAGAACGTTGCCAGCAGCAAGCTGTTAAATGAAGTACTGCGCATCATGCGCCGCAGGCGTTTCAAGCTGGTCAACGCGGATTTTACCCTTGTCGCGCAGCAGCCGAAGCTAGCTCCGCATTACGGATCGATTAGAAAAAGCGTAGCGAGCCTGTGCAGTGTCGCGCAGAGCCGCATAAACATCAAGGCAACGACAACCGAAAAGCTCGGTTGGACGGGCGCCGGCAGAGGGATGGCTGCAACGGCAGTGGTTTTGCTCCAACGCTGAGCGCAGTTTTCGGAGCGCTTTGTTGACAAAGAAAAATTTCTATAATAATCAACAACTCTAATCTCATGTGACACCTGATCCTGCCAAACTAGCGCCTGAAGCGCGTGAACAAGAGATCGAAAGGTTAGCTCAAGAGCTCGGCCGTCTGATTCAGGACGCCGATCCTGAGCAGCGCGAAGATCTCAAAGAGCTGGCATTCGCCCTGATCCGAGAGGAGTTCATCCATAAGGCCGGCGACGATGCCAGTCCGGCAGGAGCGACTCCGGCGCCGTTCAATCCCCTTGGCACCGGGGTTCTGATCTTTGTTTTGGGAGCGGGGCTGTCGTTCGTATTCGGTCCGGTGGGGTTGGTGCTGATGTTGGGTGGAATCATTTTCATAATCTGGGGTGCCCTGATTAGCTGGATTAAAGGATAGGCATTATGGCAGAGCGTGAGAAAGAGAAACGCGGAATCTGGTCACGGCGTGATTTTTTTACGCGACTCGGATGGGGCGGGTTCGGTATATTCGGGGGGCTTAGTCTTTTGGGTTTTCTCCGCTCGGCGTTCCCGCGAGTATTGTTCCAGCCGCCCTCCACTTTCAAAGCCGGGTTCCTGACCGATTATGCAATCGGCGAGGTAAGCGAGAAGTACAAACAAGACCAGCGCGTCTGGATTATTCGTGAAGCGACAGGCGTCTATGCAATTTTCGCCAAATGCACCCATCTCGGCTGCACGCCGCGTTGGCTCGCCGCGGAAAACAAGTTCAAATGTCCGTGTCACGGCAGCGGCTTTTTCAAATCCGGTCTGAACTTCGAGGGGCCGGCCCCTCGGCCGCTCGACCGCTTCAAAATTTCGGTCGGCGATGATGGTCAGCTGGTCGTCGATAAAAGCAAAGTTTTCAAAATGGGTCCCGGGGTCGAGCCCGACGAGCAATATGCCGACAGTATTCTGAAAGTCTGACGGACAATATCATGAGCCTTATCGATAAAATCAAAAGCGACATCGTCGAGAGTCACGTCTGGAAATCCATCTTCCGCCACGGCTACGAAGACACGCCCCGCAACCGCGTCATGATGGTGACCGCCAACGTATTCCTGCACCTTCACCCGGCGAAGGTACGCCGCCATGCCGTTCGCATGCGCTTTACGTGGTGCATGGGGGGCCTCACCTTTTTAATGTTTCTCATCACAGCCATCACCGGTATTTACTTGATGTTTTACTATCGCCCGGTGGCGGAATACGCCTACGCGGACATGAAGTACCTGGAATTCGACATGCCGTTCGGCATGCTGATGCGCAACATGCATCGCTGGGCTGCGCACGCGATGATCGTTTTTGTCTGGCTGCATATGTTCCGCGTTTTCCTCACAGGTTCGTACAAACCGCCGCGCGAGTTCAACTGGATCGTCGGCGTGTTGCTTTTGGTCCTCACCCTGCTCTTGAGCTTCACCGGTTACCTGCTGCCGTGGGATCAGCTCGCAATCTGGGCCGTGACCGTCGGTTCGAACATGGCGCGCGCGACGCCATTGCTGGGTTATGAGGGTCCGTTTGCTGATTTCGTCGGCGCCAACCCGATCTATGATGCCCGGGCGTTTTTATTCGGCGGCGGTGAAATCGGCCCGCATACGCTTCTGCGCTTTTATATTTTGCATTGTATTTTTATCCCGCTGGTTGCCAGCATTCTCATGGCGGTGCATTTCTGGCGCATTCGCCGCGACGGCTTCTCCGGGCCGTCTTTATAGCTTTTTTAGAATCGAGGCACGTAAATGGCAGAGGCTGCTCGCGAACGAAAGCTTCCGGTTGATGACAAGATTCATACCTGGCCGCATTTGGTGCGCATGGAGTTCCTCGTCGCGCTATTCGTTCTCGTCGTGTTGACGCTGTGGTCGATTACGATCAACGCGCCTCTCGAAGAGCCGGCAAATCCGACGCGCACTCCCAATCCATCCAAAGCACCGTGGTATTTTCTCGGGCTCCAGGAAATGTTGGTGTATTTCGATCCGTGGCACGCCGGCGTCGTGCTGCCGAGCCTGATCATCGTGGGATTGATGGTGATCCCCTATATCGACATCAACCCCAAGGGAAACGGTTATTACTGTTTCAAAGATAGAAAGTGGGAGATCCTTACCTTTCTCTTTGGTTTTCAGGTTCTTTGGGTGGTAATGATCATCATTGGGACTTTCTTCCGCGGCCCAGGTTGGAATCTTTTTTGGCCATGGCAAAGGTGGGATCCGCACAAAGTCGTCGCCTTGACCAACGTGGACCTTCCTTATTTGCTCGGCTTTCGCAGCTACTGGCTGTCGGCGGCTTTCAGTTTAGTGGCTATCGGCTCTTATTTTATTCTTGGGATGGTCGGCTTTTACTTCTTCGTACTGAGGGTGAAAGGCAAGGAATTTATAGAGCGTTGGGGCATGGTCCGTTTTACGATCACCGGCCTTTTGCTCGTGCTCATGATGTCCCTGCCGGTCAAAATGTTTCTCCGGCTGGCATTCAACGTCAAATACGTCTTAGTCACGCCTTGGATCAATATTTAAATGTTTTACGTGGCGAAGATTCTCCAGGCATTGGGGCTCGCCGACATGGGCTACGCCCTGTTCGTCGGAGTCATGAGAAATTCATCAATGGCTGAAGAAATCGTCCTATCGTTAATCGGTCTCGGAGTATTTTCCTTGGGGCGCGCGCTTGAGCGCAAAGCAACGTAAGGGAGTCGGAATGGCCGAGCGAGGGATAGACCCAAAAGAAGAACATAAATCGTACGGCAGTGTGTTTGTGATCGGCGCCGGGCTATTAGTGGTGATGACGTTGTGGGCGTATTGGGATGACAATATTACGCGGCGGCCATGGAAAGGGATTCAGGCAAAATTCTATCGTCTTGACTATGGTAAGGCAAAAGCCGCATACGACGAAGAAGACAAAAAGCTTCAAAGTGACGCCAAATATCAGGAGCTTTCAAAAAAACTAGCGACGTTCCGCGCAGATCTAGATGATGGTGAGTTGGGCAAAAAACTCGATGCACTGGAAAGCGAAGAAAAGCGGGCAACTGTAAAGTTTCAAGAGATCGATCGGCAAGTCAAAGACGTCAAGAGCGAGCTAGAAGAAGCCTGGTACGAGCATGATCATGCGGTGCAGCAAAAACGCGATCCCAAACCCTATCTGGACGAAATCGCCGAACTGGACAAACGAAAAGCCGAACTGGACAAAGATCTCGAGCCCGCTCTCGCGAGACGCAATCAGCTAAAAGAGGAGATAAAAAAAATCCAGTCGGGCGGCAAGGAGATCGAGGACGAGCTCACGAAACTCACGGCTGAACGCGATAAGTGGGTGCGGGTCATGGAAAACGCAACCTTCAAGCTCGGTCCAACGCGATTCTACAAAATTCCCAAGATTCAGCAGGTCTCTCTCGACGAATTTGACCGTAATCGCTTCGATCAGCCGGTAGCGCGCGTCGATCGCTGCCAAACGTGTCATTTAGCGATCAACCGGCCGGGTTTTGAGAAAGAAGCCAATCCTTTCAAAACCCACCCGCGTCGCGAAGTGTTGTTGTCGGATAAGGCTCACTCGCCGGACAAGTTCGGGTGTACAGGTTGCCACGAGGGTCAGGGCGTGGCCGTTAACAGTGTTGATCAGGCCCATGGCGAAGTTCACCTGTGGGAATTTCCGCTGCTGCGCGGCAGCAAGGCACAATCGAGTTGCACGTCTTGCCACCTCGACGTGCAAAAATTCACCGACGATGCGCCTTTGCTGGCCGAAGGCCAAAGGCTTTTTGAGCAAGTCGGTTGTACAGGCTGCCATCTGGTAAAGGGCTACGAGAATATTCCGAAAATCGCGCCTAGTCTGCTCAAAATCAGCGCAAAGGTGGATCCGAGTTGGATGGTGCGCTGGATTGAGAATCCGCACAAGTTCCGTCCGCGCACGCGCATGCCGAACTTTGATCTAAAGGAGCCTGATGCGGTTGCCATCGCGGCCTATATCTGGTCGCAATCGAAGGAACAGGGCGATCAATGGACCAAGGAACATCCGCTGCCGGCCGGTTTCGGAAACGGCGATACGAATGCCGTCAATAAAGGCAAGAAGCTCGTAGAAACGATCGGCTGTAAGGGATGCCACGGCTTTGCCGATGGCGAATTCACGACTCCGCTTGGCAAATCCAAAGACCTGGTTCCGAATCTAAAAGATATTGCCGCCAAAACCGGGCCGCAGTGGATTTACCATTGGATCAAGAATCCGCGCGGGTTTTCCCCAAATACACGGATGCCCAGTCTGCGCTTGTCGGACGACGAGGCTGGGGCGATCGCGGCTTACTTGATGACCCTCGGCGCGAAATCAGACCAGATCGCCGGGATCGAGGAAAAATTGGCCGATGCCGCCAATATCAAACGCGGCGAGTCACTGGTGCGCAGGTGGGGCTGCTTCGGTTGTCACGATATTAAAGGCATGGAAAAGGAATCACGCATCGGCGCCGAGCTCACAACCTTCGGCTCCAAGCCGAGAGAAGAACTCTTTTTTGGCAATCGCACGGATATCAAGGACACTTGGGACGACTGGACTTACAATAAGCTTAAGACTCCGAGAATTTATGCGACGGAGCGGATCGAACAGTTGATGCCCCAGTTTGATTTGGCCGACGAAGATATCAAGGCCCTGCGCATTTTGCTCGGCGGTTTTCGCGAGCGGAAAGTCGGCGAGCGCTATCAGGCGGACCATGGATTGCGCGTCCAGCAGGTGGTCGAAGGACGCCGTTTGATGCAGGAATATAATTGTGTAGGCTGTCATGAGATTGAAAACCGCGGCGGATTTATCAGAAAATATTATCAGGAAAATCCGACGCTCGCGCCGCCCATTCTTAACGGCGAAGGGGAGAAGGTCCAATCGGATTGGTTTTTTGGTTTCTTGAAAGCGCCGGTTCCGATTCGTCCCTGGCTGGAACTGCGCATGCCTACATTCGGATTGTCGGATGAGGAGACAAACCAATTGATTGGCTTTTTCAATGGGCTCTCTAAAGTCGAAATTCCCTTTGCGTATATCGACGACAAGAGAATACCGCCCGATCATATCGAGGCGGCAAAGCAGCTCGTTTCAAAGGATTACTTCAATTGTTTTAGTTGTCACCAGCAGGGAGACAAGAAGCCCGAAGGTCCGGTTGAAGGTTGGGCGCCGGATTTGACTCTGGCGCGCCAGCGGCTCAATCCGAACTGGATCCTCAAATGGCTGAAAGATCCGCAAAAAGTTCAGCCGGGAACTAAAATGCCGTCATTTTATCCAGGCGGACCGGAAGATATTCTCGGCGGCAAGGAAGATTTGCAGATCGAAGCCTTGCGCGATTATTTGATGAGCATCGGCCGCAGCGCCCCGGCGCAGGCGAGCGTCGCTCCAGCCGCGGTTGCGAAGGCGAAACCTGCAAGATAGTGAATAATGAGGCATTAAGTGCGTCAAAACTAATGATGCAGTGAAAAGGCGAAGGAGGAAATCATGAAAAAGCTTGGCTCAATGGTTTTGTCGGCGGCGCTAATGGCTTTGCCCGCCAGCGGTATGGCGGCATATCAAGGTGCGGATGTTAAGGACGGCGGGTCAATTTCCGGAACGGTGAAATTCAAAGGCACCGCGCCCGCGCCGAAGAAACTGGACGTGGGCAAGGACAAAGAAGTTTGTGGCAAGACGCCGAAGGTGGATCAGTCGTTGATCGTAAACAATGGCAATCTAGTCAACGCCGTTGTAACAATCACCGACATTCAAAAAGGCAAGAAGATTGCCACGCAAAAAGTGACCTTGGATCAGAAAGGGTGTGAGTATCATCCGCATGTGCTAGCGTTTCCCGCCGGCAGCACCGTGCAGATTTTAAACCCCGATGGAATTCTTCATAACATTCACTCTTACAGCAAGGCCAATAGCCCGTTTAATCAGGCCCAGCCGAAGTTCAAGAAAACTTTGGATGTAAAAATCGACAAGCCGGAAGCGGTCGAAGTGAAGTGCGACGTCCATGGTTGGATGCACGGCTGGCTGGTTGCCACCGAAAATCCGTACTTTGCTGTGACCGACAACTCCGGCAGCTTCAAGCTAACCGACGTTCCGGCAGGAAACTACACGGTTGAGGTTTGGCACGAGAAACTCGGAAAGAGCACACAAAAGGTCACGGTTAAGGGAAAAGAAGAAGCCAAGGTCAACTTCGAAATTGCCGGCAAATAATCACCAATAGCACCGGCAAAAGCGCGGCAGCCGCTTGGCTGCCGCGCTTTTTTTGTTGCCTAGGGCAGGTCGCGTCCCATCCCTCCGTGAAATCGCTAGTTGATCCGCTAATCTCTCTGCTTCTCCACGCGGTTTTTAAAGAAACTCCACGCTCGTTCCATATCGACCGGTGGTAGCGCTTCGAGCTGACGCTGCCGCGATTCATCGGCGGTGAGCGCAATCGGTTTGCCGATCTGGAGTGCGCCATAGAGAATCTCTGCCGCTTCCTCCAAGTAGATCGCCATCATGACCGCCTCAGGAATCGTTCTTCCGACCGTCACTTGACCATTGCCGCGTAAAAGAATTGCCGGTTTATCGCCGAGCGCCCGAGCCACTTCATCACCTAATGCTTCACTAGAGATAAGGTCGGGCCTTTGAAACAGCGGAACGCCTCCCGCAAAAAAGCTGCCGTGATTATGCACCGGCTCGAGCTTTCGGTCTGTTACAGAGAATATATTGGCCAGGCGAGCGTGAATTCGGGCGACCGCATTGACCCGCGGTTTAGATTTCATGATCGCGGTATGAAGCCAGGCTTCGAAAGGCGCTGGTTGCCGGCCTTGCATCACTTCTCCGCGCAAATTCATAGTAATAAGGTCGGGTTCTTCAACTTCGGCGAGAGCGATCCGCGGAGTGATCAAAAAACCGGCGGAACCCGGCAGACGCGCGCTCACATGGCCAAAACCCTCGACTAATCTCTGCTGCGAGAGTATCCGACAGGCGCTGATCATGTCTTTTTTTAACGCGGGCATCGTGTCCATGGCACACTCCTTTTAAATGGATCATTTATGCGTTATATTACGATGTTCCAAGTATCGGGTCGAGGCGAGTCGCTCATGAAGATCAAGGTCGAATCCCAATCCGACGCCAAAGGAAAAGAAAGCCCTACCCGGTTTACGCTCGGAACGCGAACGATCGAAGTGGAAGCCTGCGTCGATCGTTGGCATGGCGAGCTGGCTTGCTACTATCGCGTGCTCGGGAGCGATGAAAACTCCTATATTCTGAAAGGTCCCCTCGAAGACGGCTCATGGGAGTTGGTCTCGTTTACCCATAAAGATTCCCGCGGCACCGAGCTGGAATACGAAGGCAAACGGGAACTCCAATAGTTACTTTCCTCGCTTTCCTTCTCTGCTCGTTTCATTTGCAAATTCTCTCGACCGTGAGAGAATTTTTTATATCGGCACAGAGGTAGGACGATGTCGGAACAACATTTAGTGGCTGTGGTCGGCGCAGGACCGGCGGGAATCTATGGTACGCGCAAACTTACCGACGCCGGTCACCGTGTGGTCTTGCTCAACCGCGATATCAAGCCGGGCGGCTTGGCCGAGTACGGCATCTTTGTCGACAAGGAAAAGATGAAGACCGGATTGCGGAAACAGTTCAAGCGAATCCTTGCCGACCCGAGGGTTTTTTATCTGGGTCACGTTACAGTCGGAAAGAATCAGTCTGTGACTCTCGACGAGCTGGAAAGCATGGGCTTCGGCGCCATCGTCGTGACGGCCGGCGCCCAAGGTACCAAAAAGTTGGGCATCGAGGGCGAAGAGAGTCTCGGCGTTTATCATGCCAAGGATGTCGTCTATCACTACAATTCTTTGCCGCCGTTCAGCGAGCAGATCTTCGAAATTGGCAGACGCGTCGCTATTATCGGCATGGGCAACGTCATGGTCGATATCGCGAATTGGCTGCTCAACCTCAAAAAAATCGACCAAGTCGTAGTGGTAGCACGGCGGGGACCGCTGGAAAAAGCGTATGACGACAGCGAATTCAAATATGTCGAGCAGTACCTGGACAACGCCGACATGAAAAAAGAGATCGAGCGCGTTGCTCCCCAACTGGCCGCAGTCGGACAAAACGTCGGAGAGATCATGCAGAAATTCGTCAGGCAAGGCGAGCCCGCCGAGGGACGCCGGCTCACTTTTCGGTATCTTTGCTCACCGACCAAAGTCATTGCCAATGATCAGGGCCGGGTAGCCGCGCTCGAGGCCGAAGAAAACCAGATGGTTATCCAGGACGGCAAGACGGTGGCGAAGGGGACCGGAAAAAAACGGCGCATCGATGTTGACTGTGTGATTTATGCAATCGGCGATCAGGTCGACGCCGCTATCGGTTTGCCGTTTTCCCGCGGCGCATTCATCACCAGTCCTGAGAAGCTTGCCGGCGATCCCAACCCGGCCGCGTACCAGCCCTATGATCCTCTAACCCAAAAAGTTCTCGATGGTATTTTCGTTGCCGGCTGGTCGCGCAACGCCAGCGTCGGCCTCGTCGGCGTCGCCAAGCAAGACGCCGAGCGCGGCATCAAAGTCGTCAACGAGTACCTGAAATCCAAGCCGGGTCTGTCGACTGGAGAGATGGAAGCGAAGATTGAAGCACTGATCGATATGTTGGTGAAAAAAGATGCGTCGATCGTGACCAAGGAAGACATCGAGCTCTTAGAAAGCGCCGAGCAAGAAGAAGCTCGCGCAAGAAAAACCTGGGACTTCAAATACACAAACGATGACAAGATGCTTGAAGTGATCGCGGCAAGAAAGTCGGCCAGATAAACTCTGTCGATTGCTTTATCGTAAAAAGCCGAAGCGTTATCATCGCTCCGGCTTTTTTATTCGTTTCCAAACCTTTCCGTGTCATCAGAGCTTTAGGAAATCGATTTTTTCCGGCCACACTTACGTCATAATCCTCCCGCCATTTACATGAATGGTTTGTCCCGTGATGTGCTTGCCCGTGTCGCCGGCTAAATAAACAACGGCTTCGGCGACGTCCTCCGGTTGGCCGGCGTGGCCCAAGGGGATTCGCTTGGCTGCGGTTTCCCATTCGGCGTCTGTATAATTTGCCCGGACGCGCGGCGTGGCGATGCGCCCGGGCGCGACCGCGTTGACACGAACGTTGAAGGACGCGAGCTCGAGCGCCAGGGATCTCGTCAGGCCAAGGATACCGGCCTTCGCCGCCGCATAAGCGGAACGGCCGGCATCGCCGCTGAAGGCGATATCGGAAGAAATATTGACAATGGCGCCGGATTTTTGATTCTTCATGACCGGTATTGCGGCGCGGCAGCAAAGAAATGTGGAGGTAAGATTGGCATCGATGACAGACTGCCAATGTTCCAATGGAAATTTGTCCATTGGATGCCGGTGCAAGCTGCCCCCGGCGACGTTCACCAGCACATCGATGCGGTCGTGTTCCGCTTTGATCTTGTCGAAAGCCGCCGC
>Ga0075292_1000057_pt1 | contig 10147 bp, 12 predicted proteins | sample SF_Rice_20C_80N__FD_69758 | JGI IMG/M metagenome (GOLD analysis project Ga0075292, IMG submission 69758) | Rice paddy soil microbial communities from Twitchell Island, California, USA - SF_Rice_20C_80N_403 | ecosystem: Environmental > Terrestrial > Soil > Paddy field/soil | place: USA: Twitchell...
AGCCCGGCGTAGTTGCCCGAGGTCTGCTCGGTGAGCGCCTTGTAGTCGTCGCCGGTCAGGAGGACGGAATAGGGGTCCTTGAGCTCCTCCAGCATGCCGCGGGTGGCCTTGTCGTAGAGATCGGTTTCACCGATCGAATCCACGTAGTAGGCGCTGACGTGGCCGAGGACGTCGTCGAACAGGCGTGCCTGCTGATAGACGTTTCCGCCGCTCGCCACGCCGCGCTGCAGCAGCCAGCCGCCGCTCAGGAACGAGATCACCGCCACCACCCCGATCACACCCCACCGCTGCTTCATAACTGCCTCCACTCCCGCAGAATGGCTCCGAGCGCCCTCGCGCCCAAGCCTGTGACACGATTCTCAATCTCTTGCCGGGCCGAGCCTTCCAGGTGCCGACGCCACTATTTCCCGCCACGCGGCCTGCAAGAGCTGGTCCGGCCCCTGGCGCCCATCCAAATGTCGCACGCCATCCCCTTGGACCGCCAGATAGAACTCGTTCACTCTTCGATGGAACTCCGGAGTCTCCCGCTCGATCCGGTCGAGCCGCTTGCCGGCCGCCTCCTGCCGCGCCCGGCCGATCTCGGCCGGCAGGTCGATGATCAGGGTCAGATCGGGACGAAGCCCTCCGGCGGCTGCCCGGTTGGCCGGCAGAACCACCTCGGCCGGGATTCCCCTGCCCGCCATCTGGTAGGCCTCGGTGGTCAGGGCGAACCGATCGGAGAGCACGGTTCGGCCGGCCGCCAGCGCGGGTTCCACGACGCGTTGCACGAGATCGGCGCGGGCCGCGAGGTACAGGAACAGCTCGGCGAGAGGCCCGACCGAATGCTCGGGATCGAGCAACACCTGGCGAACGATCTCCGCTGCCTTCGTGCTGCCCGGCTCGCGAACCACGACGGGGTCGACCCCGGCCTCTCGCATCAGCCTGGCCAGCGGCTCGACCAGTGTGGATTTTCCCGAGCCCTCCGGCCCTTCGAGAACGATGAAGAAGCCCCGCGCGGTCATCCCAGGGTGATGATGCTGCTGGCCGCCCCCTTCTCCATGCCCTCGCTGATCTGCTGGTTCACCTTGGCCATCAACTTCTCGAAGTTGGAGCGGGCGACTACATAGGACTGTCCAACCGCGCTCATCTCGAGCTCACGGACGGCGTTCTCGTAGGCCTCGGCGGTCGCCTGATCGGGCATCTTGCCGGAGGAGACGGCCTGGTCAACCTGGCGCGCGAGAGTCTGGATCTGATCGAGCTTGGCAACAGTTTCCGCGTCCTCGCGCAGCGACGACTCCGCGCGCCGGAGCGCCTGGTACTCGGTGGACTGCCCGATGAGGCGACCGAGGTCCTGCGCCTTGTCCCAGATCACGGTAAGCCACTCCTCCGCGCGAGCAGGTACCGCTCGCGGCCAAATAGGTCCGAGTGAATGGCGACGTCGGTCCACCCGAATGCGCCGGCTCTGGCCGCGCACTCCGCCGCCCTCGTGCAATCGACTTCCAGCGCCATCCATCCGCCGGCGCGCACGACGGCTCGCGCTTCATCGAGAAGCCGGGTGATCGGCCCGAGTCCGTCGAGGCCGCCGACGAGCGCATCCCGGGGCTCCCACTCGCGCACCGACGGGTCGAGAACCGCGAACTCGTCCCCCGTAAGATAGGGGGGATTCGACACCAGCGCGTCGAAGGCGCCGCCCCGCAGGGGAGCGCAGAGATCGCCCCGGACCAGGTGCACCGCGGCATCGCAGCGGCGGCGATTTTCCTCCGCGAGCGAAAGGGCGGCAGCAGAGCGATCGGTGCCGACCACGGCGGAGAAGCTCCCTTCCGCAGCCAGGCTCAGCGCGATACAGCCGCTGCCGGTGCCCACATCCGCCACACGTCCCGTCCGCATCACCTCGAGCACCAACGCGACGAGTCCCTCGGTTTCGGGGCGTGGGATGAGCGCCCGGGCATCGCACAGCAGATCGAGGTGCCGAAAGCCTGCCCGTCCACTCGCGTATGCCAGGGGCGCGCCCGCGGAGCGCCTCCGGACCGCCTCCTGAAAGGCCGCCGCGAGCGAGGCCGGCGGAGGCGCGGTCCCCAGCAGTGCCGCGGCAGCCCCGTCCCCGGAGAGATCGGCCCAGATCCTCCTCGCCTCGCGTCGCGGCGACGGGGTGCCCGCCGCCGCGAGCACCGCCGCGCCGTCGTCGACCAGGAGCCGGCTCGTAAGCACCGCCTCACGCACCGTTCTGCTCCTGCCGGCTGGCCATCCGGAGCGCGTTCACCAGGTCGTCGAGGTGGCCGTCGAGGACGTCGCTCAGATTGTGCACCGAGAGATTGATCCGGTGATCGGTGACCCGGCTTTGGGGAAAGTTGTAGGTCCGGATCTTGGCCGATCGGTCGCCGGTACCCACCATCGCCCGCCGGTCGCGTGCCCGCGACGCTTCCTGCTCGGCGATCATGCGGTCGAGCAATCGGGCGCGCAGCACTTCCAGCGCCTTGATCTTGTTCTGAAGCTGCGATTTCTGGTCCTGCTGGCTCACCACCAGCCCGGTGGGCAGGTGGGTGACACGCACCGCACTGTCCGTCGTGTTCACGCTCTGGCCCCCGGGACCCGAGGAGCGGAAGACGTCGATCTTGAGGTCCTGCGGCTCGATCTTCACGTCCACCTCCTCCGCCTCCGGCAGTACGGCCACCGTGGCGGCGGAGGTGTGGATGCGCCCCTGCGTCTCAGTGGCGGGGACGCGCTGGACACGGTGCACGCCCGACTCGCGGCGCAGGAGACCGAACGCTTCGGGCCCCCGCACGGCAACGATGGCCTCCTTAAGGCCGCCCAGGGTGCCGTCGCTCAGCGAGATGGGCTCCCAGCGAAGACCGTGGCGCTCGGAGAAACGCTGGTACATGCGGTAGAGGTCCGCGGCGAAGAGGGCCGCCTCGTCTCCGCCGGTGCCGGCTCGAATTTCCATGATGGCATCGCGGTCGTCGTGCGGGTCGCGCGGCACCAGCAGCTCATGGAGCTCCGCGCTGATCTGGGCAATTTCGGGGGTGAGCCGGGCGAGGTCGGCCTTGGCGAGAGCGGCGAGCTCGAGATCGGGCTCGCCGCTCAACTCGCGGGCCTGGCCCAGCTCGTTTTCCAGACGGGAAAGCCGCTCGGCGAGACGAACGATGGGAGCGAGGCGGGTGTGCTCCCTGCCGAGCGACTGGAGTTGTGCCGGATCCCGAGCGACGCCGGGGTCGGCGAGGGCCCGGCCGACCTCCTCCGCCCGCGTCAGCGCCTGGCGGAGTCGGGCCTCCACGTCTTACGCCTTGGGGGCCGCGGCCGCCGAATCGGACCGATACTTCCGGCGGAACCGATCCACCCGGCCCGCGGTATCCACCAGCCGCTGCTTACCCGTGAAATACGGGTGACACTGTGCGCACACTTCCACGTGAATGGACGTGGCCGTAGAGCGGGTCTCGAATTGATTTCCGCAGGCGCACACGACGGTGAGCTTGCGGTAGGGCGGGTGCAGATCGGGCTTCACGTCGGGCTCCTGGTTGATGCGAAGCCATGAAGTATAACCGCCGCCGCCGCCGCATGGCAAGGATCGCGGTGTCGGTTACATTGACACCGCAACGGCCCGCAAGTATGCTACTCGCAACTACTTCCGCTACCTGAGAGGGCGGTGTGCCTCTATCTCCTATCGAAGTTCTCCGTCGAGTGCCGCTCTTCTCCGGCCTCGGCGAGGCCGACCTGGCCGCCTTTGCCGAGCTGACCCGCGAGCGCGGCTACCCCAAGGGCAGTGTCATCGTCTTCGAGGATGACGCCGGTGACGCGCTGTACCTCGTGGCCGCCGGCCAGGTCAAAGTCGTACTGATCGCGGAGGATGGCAGAGAGGTCATTCTCTCCGTCCTCGGCGAGGGTAGTTTCTTCGGCGAAATGGCCGTGATCGACGAGGAGCCTCGCTCGGCGCACGTCATCGCCATGGAGGACTCGAGCCTCCTGGTGCTGCGTCGGGACGACTTCCACCATCGGCTCCGCAGCAATCCCGAAGTGGCCATCTCCCTCCTCCGTGAAATATCCCGCCGGCTCCGCCGGGCCGACGAGAAAATCGCCAGCCTGGTGCTCCTCGACGTCAATGGCCGGGTGGCCAACCTGCTCCTCCGGATGGCCGAGGACGAGGGCGGCGACCGCATCACCCGGAAGCTCACCCACCATACGATCGCGCAGATGATCGGCTCGAGCCGGGAGACGGTATCCCGGACCATGCGCAACCTCGTTGACCGCGGCATCATCACCGTGACGCGGAAGGACATCACCCTGACGGACCGTCGCTCGCTGATGCTGGCCGCGCGCCGCGCGTGAGTCGGTACCCGGGACGCAGGTGAGCCGGGCAGCGTCGTTGAAGGTCAGGTTCTGGGGAACCCGTGGCTCGATTCCGACTCCCGGTCCCCACACGACCCGGTACGGCGGCAACACGGCTTGCATCAGCGTCACGGGTGCCGGCGGGCGGCTTCTCATCCTCGACGCGGGCAGCGGGCTGAGGCCGCTCGGTCACGAGATGATGGCGAAGCAGGGCAGCCCGCTCTCCGCAGACATCCTCATCACCCACACCCACTGGGATCACATTCAGGGGCTTCCGTTTTTCAAGCCGCTGAGCGGCAGCGGGAACTCGTTTCGTGTCTACGGCGCCGCGCAACAGGGGATCGCGCTCGAGCAGATCCTGCGGCGCCAGATGGATCCGATGGTCTTCCCGATTCCGCTCGAGGCCTTCGCGGCCGGCATCGACGTGAGCGAGATCGGCGAAGGCCCGCTCGAGCTGTCCGACTTCCGCGTCGCCTCGTTCCGTCTCCGCCATCCTGGCACGACGCTGGGCTTCCGGATCGGCCCTCTCGGGCCTGGCCGGGAACTTGCTTACCTCACGGACAACGAGCTCGGAGCCGGCGGCGAGTATCCCGTTGGGGCGGACTGGCGCAGCCGGTTGGTGGCGTTTCTGGCAGGGACGGACACCCTGATCCACGACGCCATGTACTCGGATCAGATCATTCACGCGCGTGCCGGATGGGGCCACTCGACGCCGCGCCAGGCCGTGGACCTGGCGTCCGAGGCAGGGTGCCGCAGGCTCCTGCTGTTTCATCACGAGCCGGAGCACAGTGACGACGCGATCGACTCGTTGCTCGGTGACACCCGGGACTATGCGCGCCGGGTGGCCTCGGGACTGACGGTGGACGCGGCTGCCGAAGGCGAGTCGTTCTCCCTCTGAGAGGAGGCGCTATGAGGCGCTCATGGCAGGGCTGGATGCTGGCGGGCATGGCGCTCGCATCGCCAGCCCGGGCCCAGAACGGCGGGCCCGTGTTTGCCGTGCTGCCCTTCGAGAACGCCGGATCCTACGGCGAGAACAAGGAGGTCTTCCAGTCCCTCGAGCTCGGCATTCCCGCGAGCATCGCGAGCGCACTCGCCGCGCATCCGGGCGTGGGCGTCGCTGATGGCGGCCGGGTGCGCCAGGCGCTCGAATCCCAGAAGCTCGGTCCTGGCCAGCACGTCGACGCCGCGACCGCGGCGCACGTAGCCAAGGCCGTGGGCGCCCGCTACACCGTGACGGGCAGCTTTGCCGATTTTTACGGGAAGTTCCGGCTCAATGCCCGTCTGGTGGACGCGGAGACCGGACAGATCGTCAAGGTAGTGTCCAATGACGACCCCAAGCTTCAGGACCGTGCCCGGATGTCCGCGATCGCGGAGGCGATAGCCGACAAGCTGGTGAAGGCCGTGCGAGCTCCCTAGCGAAGCGACCGCAGTGCGACCGCCAGCCCGAGGTGCGCCGGAAGCGCGAGCGCGATCACGGGCCCGTTCACCTGGCGAAACGCCGGCAGAAGCCCGAGCGCGAGACCCAGCACGCCGAGCGCCGTGACGCCCGCGGCCAGCCACTCCGCCGCCACCCTCGCCCCCGCCTTCCCTCGTACGGCGCCCACCAGCAGCGGGACCATGGCCAGCGAGAGCGGATTGAGCTGCAACAGGTTCTCGTTGCACGCCGCCATCGCGTGGTCGGTGAGGCCCCAGAGTCCGCCGAGGACGAGGCCCGAGAGCCCAGCCAGCAGCGACCATCCCGCGGCCAGTCCGATGAAGCCCGCCCCGGAAATCCAGCTTCCGCGCGCGCCACGGGCGAGTGCAAGCGCGGCAACCGCCAGCGCCAGGCCGACGGCGAGATACCCAAGCAGCCAGTTAGGCGGCGCAGCGGGGGGCGGCGGCGCCGACGACTCGAAAATGGTGCGCTCGGACTTGACCAGAGGAATGGCCGCGCCGTTCGGGCCGGCCAGCGTGACCTTCCTGAGATGCTCGCGTAGCGACATCGGGAGAAACATCTCGCTCCAGGCCGAGATCGGCCGGTCTACGCGCTCCCCGAGGGCCACGAGCAGGCCGGTGAAGATCAGTGGATTGTTGGTTGTGAGTCGCTGGGTTTGGAAGCGATAGCTGGTCCCGGCGGGCACCGGCGTGGTCTGACGGCGGATGGCGCCCCCGAGCACCCGATCCAGCGCGTCGCGCACCCGTGTCGAGCAGTTGTCGAGATAGTAGTCGTAGTGGTAGTAGCGGTTTTCCGGCAGCTCGTTCCACTGCAGAAACCGTTGCAGCTCCAGCCGCGCGCGCGGCGGAATATCGAGCTCCTGAATCCAGATCGAGCGATTGTCGCGCTGATACTGCCGGATGTAGCTCTCCGCGGGAAAGCCGGCCATCCAGTACCACATGCGCCCGCGGACGAAGCGAAGGAGGAAGTTCTTCTGCCGGAAGTCGAACAGGCCGTAGTTGTACGCCTGGTCGGTGCCCGCCGCCGAATCGTGGATCCAGATGGCATTGTGCCCGAAGCGCTCCCACACCCTCTGCCCCGGGCCGAACGTCATCACGTACACCACGAGCCCCGATCCGGGCTCAGGCCCCGCGGCGGCGACACGGGCCGGAACAAGCAACAGTGCGGCGAGCAGCGGCAGTGCGGCGAGCAGCGGCAGCGCGGCGCCGCGCCTCACAACGCCACGTCGCGGCCGTCCGCGGCCGAGCGGTAGATGGCGTCCACCACCTTGTGCAGCACCAGGTGCTCCTGGAGATCGGGCGGCTTGGCCTCGCCGGCGATGGCCGCGCAGAAGTGGGCCCACTCGGCGCGGTAGGAGGCCGTGAAGGGATTCTCCCGGCTGCCCGAGCCCGTGGGCGACACGTCGGTCGCCACGCCGTGGAGCTCCTTCCAGACGGTGAGCGGGTTGATCGCCGCGGTGCCCTTGCTCCCGCGCAGCCCCACGCCGAAGCGCTCGCCCGCGCCGAGATGGTGCCAGGTCACGTCCACGAAGAGGGAGATCACCTCCTCGCACACCACGAACGCACTCCCCGACTGCTCGACCGATCGCTCGCGGCCGTCCGAGTCCATGCTCGCACTCACGCGCACAGGCTTGGGATTTCCCGCCAGCCACATGCCGAGGTCGAGGATCGACAGGCCGAGATCGAGCATCGCCCCGCCGCCCGACTGATCACGCCGCTGGCGCCAGCCGAGCTGAGTGCGGCCCGGACGGAACACGTGCCAGCTTCCGCGCACGCTCTCGATGCGTCCCAGCTCGCCGCCCTGGACGAAGCTGCGCACGATCTGCACGTCGGGGCGGTAGCGATGATTCATGCCCACCATGACCACACGGGTGCGCTTCTCCGCGGCGCGGATGATCCGCTGCGCAGCCGGGGCGGTCATCGCGAGCGGCTTCTCCACGAGGACGTGGACGTTGGCCGAGAGCGCGGCGAGGATGTGGGACTCGTGCAGGTGATTGGGCGAGCAGATGACCACCGCGCCCAGGCTCTCCGATCGCAGCAGGTCCTCGATGTCGTCGTAGGCGTCCTTGATGCCGAACCGGTCGGCGAGAGCCCGCGCCTTGGGCAGGTCGGTGTCGCAGATCGCCTCCACCTCGACCGACTTCAACTTCTTCAATACCGGGAGGTGGGCGACCTGGGTGATGGCGCCTCCACCGATGATCCCGACGCGGAGGCGGTCGCTGGTGGCACGGCTGCCGGTCATCCCGTCCCTCCTCAGTAGCGGCGATCGAGCACGGTCCCAGGGTAATAGGCCGCGAGAATCCGCCGATAGTCCTGGCCCGCGCGCGAGCGCCCCACCGCTCCCCATTGGCAGAATCCGACGCCGTGGCCGGCTCCGGCCCCCTCGGCGACGAGCCGGGTGATGCGGTGTCCGGCGCCGGCGGCCGTGAGGGTGAACGTGCTGCTTCGGAGCGGGTCTCCGGCCGGGGAGCGAAGGACCTGCCGCACGAGCGGGCCGTCCACGTCCACGCTCGAGCGGTCGAGCGTAATGGTGAGCTGTCCGACGCGCCCCGACCCGGTGATCCCGGTGATCCGGACGTCGCGGACTGTCCGGACGGCGCCGGGCGACGTGCCCTCGACTTCCGGGAGCGTCCGGTGGAGCGTCGCCCGCAGCATCTCCCCCGACCACTCCTCGCGCCAGCGAAATCGGGGCGAAATACTGCAATACGCCGTTCCGTCCTCAGCCACGTCGGCGATCGACCGAAGGTACGGCCGGTCGGCGCCGCGAAAGACCTCGGTACCATTGGCCGTCCGGCCGCCACACGTCGAATAGAAGAAGGCGTCGATCGGAGCGCCGTTCCAGGTCAGCACTTCTCCTCCGGTCGCGGTGACCGCCTCGAGCCCTTCCGGAGTCTCCGACCCGAGTCCCCCGTACACCTGGTCGGCGACGCTGGAGTAGAGATCGAATCCGTCGGCGTCCCAACGGTGCAGATTCCGGAGCGCGTAGGTTCTCGAGACCACCGCCTGGGCACGGAGCGCCTCGAAATCGGCGGGGCTTCTCCGCCCCATCTCCGCCGACACCACGCCCAGCAGGTAGGCCTCGAGCGGCAAGCGATTCACCACCGTCATGCCGGTCCGATCGCGGAGCACGGTCATCACGCCACGATAGGACCGCCCATTGAACAAGATCGGCGCACCGCTATCGGTCGAGATCACCCCGAGCTGCGTCGTCGGTGTCGAGCGACCGCCGGCAGGGCTCACCACCGCGAGGCCGGTACCGGTGATGGCGAGCCGCCAGACCTCGCCCGCCGCGATCCGCGCGAGATACGCACCGCCGGGGTCGGTGACGATAAGTCCGGACCCGCCGCCCAGGGTACCCGTGGATGCGCCGACCGCGAGCCCGACCCGGATGTCGGGCTCTCCCGGCGCGGGAGCGGCAACCGGCCCGGGCGCTCCGGGCACCGGGGCTGGCGCCGCAGCCGGCGGCCCCGCGCCGGGTGCGCAGCTTCCAAGGGAGAGCCAGATCGTTGCGGCCGCCGCGGCGGCTGCACCGGTCCACCCCGCGAGCCGGCGTCGCCGGCCCGCGCGGTCAGCCGCGATAATTCCCAAACCGCAGCTCGATCCCGAAGTCCTGGCCCCGGAGCAGGGCGATCACCGACTGGAGGTCGTCCCGCGAGGGACTGGTCACCCTGATCTCGTCGCCCTGGATCGTGGCCTGCGTCTTCCGGATTCCGCTGTCCTTGATGCTCTTGATGATGCGCTTGGCGACGTCCTGCGGAATTCCCTGGGTGAGCGTCACGGTACGCCGCACGGACTGGCCGGTGGCCGGAACGATATCGCCGATCTTCATGTTCTTGACCGGGACGGCCCGCTTGATCATCCGCGTCTGGAGCACGTCCAGCAGCGCGTCCATGCGAAACTCGTCGTCGGCCGCGAGGCGGATCTCCGCCTTGTCGCGATCGAACTCGATAGTGCAGTGCGTGCCCTTGAAGTCGTAGCGCTGGGCGATCTCCTTGAGCGCCTGGTTGACGGCGTTGTCCACTTCCTGGAGATCGGCGCCGGTCGAGATGTCGAAGGAGGCGTTGCTGGCCATAACTCGCGGGTCCGGGTCGCCGGAAGGATTACCCCGATGGCGGGACCAGGCAAGCGCCGGCGGCCGGTTCGTGCTTGACAGCGTGATTCCTCACCGGTAAAGTACGGCCATCGGCGGCTGTTTATGGCCACTTGCTCCCGCCGGCCCGCGCACGAGGCGCCGGGCAAACCAACGAGCTAAAGCGCCGGACGAATACCTCCGCGCTCTCCAGGCCGGAGATTTTTTGTGCCCGCTCGCACCGCGATGTGTTGCCCGATGATGCCTTGTCGCCCCTGCCCGGGGTGGACGGCGCCATCGGCGTGCGAGCGGTAGGAGCGGACTCCCGCACTTCCTGCGACAGCG
>Ga0075292_1000058_pt1 | contig 10137 bp, 11 predicted proteins | sample SF_Rice_20C_80N__FD_69758 | JGI IMG/M metagenome (GOLD analysis project Ga0075292, IMG submission 69758) | Rice paddy soil microbial communities from Twitchell Island, California, USA - SF_Rice_20C_80N_403 | ecosystem: Environmental > Terrestrial > Soil > Paddy field/soil | place: USA: Twitchell...
TCGGTCCTGATGAGCATGGGCATGTTCATGCTCCCGCCCGCGATGGTGTCGTTGCCGTTCAAGCTGCTCCTCTTCGTATTGGCCGACGGATGGACGCTCGTCGTCCGCAATCTCGTCTCGAGCTTCCACGGGGTGCCCGCATGAGCGCGGCGCTGGCCCTCGAGCTGATTCGCCACGCGATCACGATCTGCCTGCTCGTGGCCGCTCCGCTCCTGCTCACCGCGCTCCTCGTCGGCCTGCTCGTGAGCCTGTTGCAGGCGGTCACCCAGTTGCAGGAGCAGACTCTCACGTTCATCCCGAAGCTGGTGGCGGTGGGCGCCGTCGCGGTGCTCGTGCTGCCGTGGATGATGCGCCAGCTCATCCAGTACCTCGTCGAGATGATCCGGGCCCTGCCGGCGGTGGCCGCGTGAGCGCGCCGTCGATCGCCCAGGCGCTGGCTCCCGCCCACTGGCCGACGCTCGTGCTGGTGAGCGCGCGGATGGTGGGCCTCATGCTCGCGGCTCCGCTGTGGTCGTTCGCGGGGACGCCCAAGTCCGTGCGCGGGGCCCTGGTGATCGTGCTCACCGTGACCGTGCTCCCGACCGTCCGCGAAGCCTCCCTCCCGCCGGACTACATCGGACTGGTCCTTCCCATCGCCTCCGAGCTGATCCTCGGGCTTGCCATCGGGGTGGTAGGCGCCGCGTTCATGGCCGGGATGGGTCTGGCCGGCGAGGTCGCGACGCTCCAGATGGGACTTAACCTCGGCCCGTCGCTCTCGCCCATGTCCGACGCCAGCGTGACCGGTCTCGGCGACCTCAAGACCATGCTGGCCACGGTCATCTACGCCACGCTGGGCGGGCATCTCGTGCTGCTGCGCGGCGTCGCGGAGAGCCTGCAGGCGATTCCTCCGGGCTCGGCGCTCGACTTCAGCGAGGGCGGCCGCGCCGTCGTGGCGCTCGGCGCCACCGTGTTCACGGTGGCGGTGCGGGCCGCCGCTCCGGTCATCGCGGCGCTTCTCCTCGCCAACCTCGGACTCGCCATCCTCAGCCGGGCGGTCCCCCAGCTCAACGCCATGGCCGTCGGCTTTCCCATCACCATCGGCCTCGGCTTCCTGGTATTCGGCGCGTCTCTGCCGTACCTGGGACCCTTCGTCGGCCGCTGGGCGGGCGGCGTCCACGGCTCCGTCGGTGGACTCATTCAGGCCTTCGCGCTTCCGGCGGGAGGGCACTGACCATGGCGATGCTGCTGGATACGCCCAACTCGGAGCAGGAGCGCACCGAGAGCGCCACGCCGAAGCGCCGGGAAGAGGCTCGGACGGAAGGCCGGATCCCCCGGAGCCAGGAGCTCTCGGGCGCCGTGCTCCTTCTCGCGGGCGCCTGCGGCCTTGCCTATGCCGCGGGCAACCACATGGGGCGTCAGAGCAGCAGCTTCCTCGCGGCGGACCTGCAGTGGCTCGCCGGCGACGTCCTGACTCCCAATGGCGCCGCGGGGCTGCTCCGCCTGGCCGCGCGGCATCTCCTGCTCGCGCTCATGCCGTTCGCGCTCGTCGTGGTCGGGTTCAGCCTCCTGGTCGGAGCGGTGCAGGGTCGCGGCATCATCGCGCTCAAGCCGCTCGAGCCGAAGCTCTCGCACGTGAATCCCCTGAACGGCGTGGGAAGGCTCCTCAGCGCCCAGACGCCGTTCAACCTCGTGAAGTCACTGGCCAAGTTCGCCGTGCTCGGGACCGTCGCGTGGCTGGCCCTGCGCCAGGCGTGGCCTCGGGTCATCGCGTTGCCAGACGCCACGCCGGACCAGGTCATCGTGGTGTTCCGCCATCTCGCCTTCGGGCTGGCGCTGTCGGTCGGGCTCGCGTTTCTGGCGCTCGCCCTGGCCGACTACGCCTTCGAGGTCTACCGGCACGAGAAGAGCCTCCGGATGACGAGGCAGGAAGTGATTCGCGAGCACAAGGAGTCGGAGGGCGATCCGCTGGTGAAGAGCCGGATTCGCGCGCTCCAGCGGGCCACCAGTCGGAAGCGGATGCTTCGGGACGTGGCCAAGGCCGACGTGGTGGTCACCAACCCGACCCACATCGCCGTGGCGCTCAAGTACGACGCGGAGGCGGCCGCGGCGCCGCTCGTGCTCGCCATGGGCGAGCGCAAGCTGGCCGAGCGTATCAAGGCGCTGGCCGCGAGCGCCGGCGTCCCGATGGTGGAGAACCGCCCGCTGGCCCACGCGCTGCTCGCCACCGCCAAGGTGGGCCAGCAGATCCCGGCGAGTCTGTACGCCGCGGTGGCCGAGGTCCTCGCCTATGTCTACCGGCGTCGCGCCGGGAGGGGTGAATGACCGCCGGCGTGCAGCCGCTCGGCATGCGACGGTTCGCGCCCTCGGCGGAAACGTGGCTCGCGCTCGCGGTCGTCGTGGTCGTGGGCCTCCTCGTGGTGCCGCTGCCGTCGCCGATCCTCGACGGCCTGCTGGCGGTGAGTCTCGCCCTGTCGATCGTCGTGCTCCTGGTGACGCTGTCCACCAGGGACCCGCTCGAGTTCAGCGTCTTCCCCAGCCTCCTGCTCCTGCTCACCCTGCTGCGGCTGGGCCTCAACGTCGCCACCACCCGGCTCATCCTGGGGAAGGGCGAGGCCGGCCACGTGATTCATGCCTTCGGCACCGCGGTCGTCGGAGGCAACTACGTCGTTGGACTCGTGATCTTCCTGATCCTCATCGTGATCAACTTCATGGTGATCACGAAGGGCGCGGGCCGGATCGCCGAGGTGGCGGCCCGCTTCACCCTCGACGCGATGCCGGGACGGCAGATGAGCATCGACGCCGATCTGGGCGCCGGCCTCATCGACGAGACCGAGGCGCGGCGCCGGCGCGAGGAAATCACCCGGTACGCGGACTTCTACGGCGCGATGGACGGCGCCGCCAAGTTCGTGCGGGGCGACGCCGTCGCCGGGCTCATCATCACCGCCATCAATCTCGTCGGCGGATTCATCATCGGCATGCTGCAGCTCGACATGACCGCCGGCGAGGCCGCCCACACCTTCACGTCGCTGTCGGTGGGCGACGGGCTGGTGAGCCAGATCCCCGCGCTCATCGTCAGCACCGCCGCCGGCATCATCGTCACCTACGGCACGTCCAGTCCCAGCGTGGGGCCGGCCATCGCGGCGCAGCTCACCCGGCATCCGCGCGCGATGTGGATCTCCTCCGCCATTCTCGCGGCGCTCGGGCTGGTGCCGGGCTTTCCGCTCCTCCCGTTCATCGTGCTGGCCGGCGCGACGGGCAGCGTGGCCTGGCTCTCCCGAGGCGTATCCGACGGAGTTGCCCCGACGGCGCCCGCGGCGTCGCCCAAGCCGGCCGAGCCGGCGGAGCCGGCCGCCCAGATCCGCGAGCTGCTCGCGGTCGAGCCGCTCGAGGTGGAGGTCGGCTACGCCCTGGTACCGCTGGTGGACGCCAGCCAGCAGGGTGATCTCCTCCAGCGCATCGGCATCATGCGCAAGCAGGTGGCGCTCGAGCTCGGTATCATCGTGCCGCCGGCGCGCATCCGCGACAACATCCAGCTCCCCGCGACCGAGTACGTGATCAAGCTCCGCGGCATCAAGGTCGCCGGGGGCGAGGTGATGCCCCGCCATCTGCTGGCCCTCAACACGAGCGGCAGCACGGTGGCGCTGGACGGCGTGCACACCACCGACCCGAGCTTCGGCATCCCGGCCGTGTGGATCGCCCCGGACCAGCGGCTCGAGGCCGAGGCGAACGGCTATGGTGTGGTCGAGGCGCAGACCGTGCTGTCGACCCACCTGATGGAGACGGTGCGCCAGCACGCGGCCGATCTGCTGACCAGGCAGAACGTGCGAGAGATGCTCGACACGCTCAAGGAAACCCATCCCGCGCTGGTCGAGGACGTGTCGGCCAAGCTGAGTCTCGGCGTGATCCATCGCGTCCTCCAGCGCCTGCTCCGCGAAAGCATCCCGGTGCGGGACCTCTCCAGCATTCTGGAAACGCTCTCCGACGCGGGGGAGCAGACCAAGGACCCCGAGGCGCTCACCGAGCACGTGCGCAGGAACCTGGCGAGCGTGATCGTGCAGCTCCACGACGAGGGCGACGGAAGCATCCGCGGGATCACGGTCGGGCCGCGCCTCGAGGCCGCCTTGATGGGCCTCTTCGCGCCGCGGCCCTCGCGCGAGGGCGGCCGCGTCGTCGAGCCCGATGAGCTCGCCCAGATTCTCCGGTCTCTCGGCGAGCTGGTGAGCCATACGCGGCGGGATGGGCAGGTACGCCCGCTGATCACGCCGCCGTCGCTCCGGGTCGGCGTGCGGCGGCTGGTCGAGCCCATCATGCCGCGTCTTCCCATCATCTCGCTGGGCGAGCTGCCCGCCCAGACGCCGATTCACAGTCTCGCCACCTGGGAGCTGCCCCGTGCCGCTTAAGACCTATCGCGGAGCCGCCGTGGCATCGCTGCTCGCCGACGCGCGAGCCGAGCTCGGCCCCGATGCCGTGATCCTCCGCACCGGGAGGGTGAAGGGAGCGATCGAGCTCATCGCCGCCGACCCCGAGACCGCCGAGGCTGTCGGAAGGCTGATGCAGTCCAGCGGCCCCGCGCCAGCGACGGCACCGCGTCACCGGGCGGAGGGCGGCCGGAGCATGGATCGCGCGCCGGCTCCCGCGGTGCCCGACGTCCTGGCGGTCGTCGGACCCACCGGCGCCGGGAAGACCACGACGGTCGCGAAGCTCGCGGCGCACCCGCGGATCTTCGACGGCCGAAAGGTGGGCCTGCTCACCCTCGACACGTACCGCGCCGGCGCGGTCGAGCAGCTCGCCATGCACGCGTCGCACCTCGGTGCGCCACTCGAGCCGGTGTTCGAGCGGAGCGACGTCGGACCCGCGATGAAGCGCCTCACCGGCTGCGGAATCATCCTGGTCGACTGTCCGGGACGCGGGCCGCGCGCGCAGCGCGACGCCGACGCCGTGCAGCAGATCCTGTCCGGCATCGCGCCGCGCGAGGTGCATCTCGCACTTCCGGCCGGCCTGCAGCGCGAGCTGGCTCGCCGGCTGCTCGATCACTATCTCGCACGAGGCGTGACGCATCTCCTGGCCACCAAGGTGGACGAAGTGCCCGACGACTGGACGCTGTTCGATCTCGCGGCCGAGCGCGGCCTTCCGATGCGCTGGCTGACGGACGGCCAGCGGGTGCCGCAGGACCTGCGGTCGGCAGCGCCGCGGCTCGATGCCGCACGCGCGAGTCTCAGGAGCCGGCGGCTCCGGAGCGAGGAGGGGGTGGCATGACGGCTACACCGGCGGTGGTGGTGGGGAGCGGCAAGGGTGGCGTCGGCAAGTCGGTCGTGAGCCTGCTGCTCGCCGCGGCGCTCGCCGCGCGGGGCCGGCGAGTCCTGCTGCTCGACGGCGCCCAGAACATGGCCAACCTGCACGTGCTGCTCGGCGTGCGGTCCGGCGCGCGCATCGAGGATCTTCTGGGCGGCGCGGTCAGTCCGCCGCACATGGTCCAGCAGGTGGCCCCGAATCTCTGGCTGTTGCCGGGAGAATCGGGCAACGAGGCGCTCTACGCCATGGAGCCGGTTGACCGGGCCCGGGTGCAGCATCGGCTCAGCGAGCTGTACGACGCGTTCGACACCGTCGTCGTGGATACGGCCGCGGGTATCGAGAGCGTGGTCCGCGTCGCCTCCATGGGCGCCACCCGGCTCCTCGTGGTCACCGCGCCCGAGCCTACAGCGCTCACGGATGCCTACGCCCTCATGAAGATCGTGAACCGCCAGATCCCGGGCCTGCCGATGGACATCGTGGTGAACCGGTGTCTCGACGCGGACGAGGGCCGCGACGCCTTCGTCCGGCTGGCCACCGCGTGCGAGCGCTTTCTCAGGCGCGGCGTGCGGTACGCCGGCGCCCTGCCCGAGGATCAGGCGCTGCGATTGGCCGTGCGCGAGCCGCACCGCCTTCTGGAGTCGATTCCAGCCACGAGTGCCGGCCGCGCCATGCGAGAGTCGGTCCTGGACGGACTCGATCTGGCCGGCGGGGCCAGGACGCCGGCATGACGGCCGTGCGCGGCAACCAGCAGCCGGGCGCGCCGACCGACGCCCTTTGGACCCGTTACCGCTCCACCGGCGACGGCGCGGCCCGGGCGCAGCTTCTCGACCGCTACCTCGGCCTGGTGCATCACGTCGCCCGCGAGGTGGCGGTTCGGACTCCGGCGGTGGAGCTCGAGGAGCTGGTGAGCGCGGGCACGATCGGGCTGGTGCGGGCGCTGGACAGCTTCGACCTCTCGCGGGGTCTCGCCTTCAGCACCTACGCGGTCCGCCGGATTCGCGGCGCGATTCTCGACGATCTCCGTAGCCGCGACTGGATCCCTCGCTCCGTGCGCGCCAAGAGCCGCAAGCTCCTGGCTGCCAGCGCCAGGCTCCAGGCCGCGCTCGGCCGCGAACCCGAGCCGCGCGAGGTGGCGGAGGCGCTGGACATCGATCTGAAGACCTACTGGCAGTGGCGGTCGGCGGTGGATGGCGGGGTGATGGTCTCCTTTGACGGGGCCGCGATGCCGGGTGACCGAAGCACACTGGCGCTGGAGGAAACGATCGACGATCCCGACGCCCCGCTTCCCGGCCAGGACCTGGACCGCGTGGAGGAGGTCGAAGGGATCAAGCGGGCGATCGGCACGCTCCCGGAAAGGGAGCGCACCGTGCTGAGCCTGTACTACTACGAGGAGCTGAATCTGCGGCAGATCGCGGAGATCCTCCACGTGACCGAATCACGGGTGTCGCAGATTCGCACTCAGGCGCTCCGCCGCATGCGGGATCGCCTCACCGATCGGAGGAACGAGGCATGACTCGAAGGCGGCTCTGGTCGCTCACCGGGCTCGCGTGCGCACTGCTGACGGTCCCCAGCGTGCCCCGGATTTCTCTCGCACGACTCCATCTCGCGGGAGTGCACCTGCCGGTGCTCGACGCGTCCCGCCTTCCGTCGCCCGCCGTCCTCGCCGCCGCGCTTCTCCTGCTCACCCTCGCGACGGTCATTCTCGTGCGGCGCGGCCGGCGTACGGCACCCGAGTACGCCGTGGCTCTGGCCCGGCGCGGGCATCCGGTGCCGGCGATCGCGCGGCGGACCAGGCTCTCCCAGGACGCGGTGCGCGATCTGCTCGGCGGAGACCCCGCGGCGGTTTCTACCGCGCGGATGGGAAGATTCTTCCGGAGCCGGAAGGCAGCGACGCCGGTGGGAACCGGCTCGTTCGCCGACGAGCTGAGCGAAAGGTCGTTCGATGCAAAGGCTTAGCGCGAGGCTGCTGAGGGACTCGCAGGCGGCACGGCGCTTGCCCCTCTCGAGCTCGACACGCTTCCCACGTCACGGCTCATCGAGGTTCGTCATGCCGCTTCGAGGAATACTGAACGCCGCCCACGGGCTCTCCTACTACGCCCGGCTCCAGGAAGTCACGGCGAACAATCTCGCGAACGCCTCCACCGACGCGTTCAAGGTCGATCGGATGAGCGGCCGCATGCTCGACGGTCAGGCGTATCCGGTCCCGGTGGAGCACCTCGATCTCAGCCAGGGCTCGTTCCGGGACACCGGCCGGTCTCTCGACGTCGCCCTCGACGGCCCCGGATTTCTCGTGGTAAGCACACCGGGCGGCGAGCGCCTCACGCGCGGCGGCTCGCTCAGGCTCGATGCGTCCGGACAGCTCACCGACGGCGACGGCAACCCCGTCCTCGGCGACAACGGCCCCATCATCCCGGGAATCGGAAAGCTCGAGATCCAGACGGACGGGACGGTGCTCGTCGAAGGCGCGCAGGTCGACCATCTGCGGCTCGAGACGGTAGCCGATCCATCGGTCCTCCGGAAGGAGGGCACCGGCCGCTTCATCGTTCCGGTCGGTACCAAGCTCATCGCGGCCGACGCGGTGACGGTGAGGCAGGCAAGCATCGAGGAGCCGAACAGCGACGCGGTGCTGGGCATGATCGATCTCGTCACCATTCAGCGGGCCTACGCGGCGAACGTGGACGCGTTGAAGGCGATGGATGGCGTGCTGGGAACCGTGGCATCGGAAGTCGGAAGGGTGTAAGCGGTCGCGGGTCTCGGGTCGCGAGTCGCGCGACTCGAAATTCGTGACTCGTGACTCGCGACTCGTGACCTTGGAGCAGCTATATGAACCCCGGATTGCGAACCTCGGCCTCAGGCATGAAGGCCCAGCAGGTGATGGTGGACACCATCGCCAACAACCTCGCGAACGTGAACACCACCGGCTTCAAGCGGAGCAGGGTGAGCTTCGAGGACGTCCTGTACGAGACGCTCGAGGGCGCGCGGACCGTGAACCCTCCCGACAGCCAGACCATCGCGCCGGTGCAGATCGGTAAGGGCGTGCGGCTCGCGGCCATCATGCGGCTCCACACCCAAGGCGCGCCGGAACAGACCGGGCGGCCCCTCGATCTCGCCATCGAAGGCGACGGCTTCTTCCAGGTCGAGCGGCCCGACGGCACCACGGCCTACACCCGGGACGGCAGCTTCGGCATCTCCGACACCGGCGCCATCGTCACCAACGGCGGCTACAAGCTGATTCCCAACGTCACTCTGCCGCAGGACGTCCAGGGCCTCACCATCTCGCCGTCCGGACTCGTGACCGGGACCAGCGGGGCCGGACAGCCCGTGGAGCTCGGCCGCGTGGAGCTGGCCCGCTTCGTCAATCCCAGCGGCCTCATGAGTCTCGGCGAGAACCTCTACGCCGAAACCGCCGCTTCGGGTCAGCCGCTGACCGGCTTCCCGCAGGAACAGGGGTTCGGGCGCGTGTTGCAGGGAATGCTCGAGTCCAGCAACGTGGAAATCGTGCAGGAAATGACCGACATGATCGCCGCCCAGCGCGCCTACGAGATCAATGCGAAGGCGATCCGGGCCGGTGAAGACATGATGCAGGAAACCAGTGATCTCATTCGCTAGGGCGATGCTCGCCACCGTGCTGGCCTCGAGCCCGGTCGCTGCCCGGGAGCCGGCTGCGCCGGTGCCGTCGGGCCTCGCCGCCTCCGTGTCCGCGGCAGTGGCCGCGCTCTGGGCCACCGACGCCCCGGCGATCCGGCTCGAGTGGGGAGCCATCCCGTCCGCCGTGGCGCTCTCCGATACCACCCCCTTCCGGCTCACGGGCAAGGGCGCCGGCGGGTGGCTGGTCGCGCTGTTCCGGCCGGCCGGCCGGTCCGCGGTCGCCGTGCGGGTGCGGGCCGGGGTGGTGGACTCGGTCATGCTCGCCGCGCGCCCGTTGGCCGCGGGCGTGACGCTCGAGGAGGCCGACCTTCGACCCGCGACCGCCGTGCGGTGGGGTCCGCCCCGCGGGGAGACTCGTCCCGGCGCGGGATGGATCACGCGGCGGGCCGTGTTCACCGGCGACGAGCTCGGGCCGTCCACGGTGATGGCGCCGCAGCTGGTGCATGCGGGCGATCAGGTGCGCGTGGTGTGGCGCCAGGGCCCGGTGACGGTGGCGCTCGATGGCGTCGCCCTTTCCTCCGCGGCGCTCGGCGAGACGGTGTCGGTCCGCCTGGCGCAGCGCGGCGGGCAGCGGCGAGGCACGGTGAGCGGCCCCGGCAGCGTGAGGCTCGAGTCGTGAAGAGCTGCGTCGTGCTACTGACCGCCTGCGGGCTCGCCGCGCCATCGCTCCTTCGGGCACAGACCGCCGCGGACTCCGCGCGGCCGGCCGATTCGGCCCGCGCGACGCTCGCGGCGGCGGTGAGTCCCCTGCGTGCGTCGTGGCTCTCCGACCGCCAGCCGATCAAGGTCGGCGACCTGCTCACCATCGTGGTGGACGAGCAGACCCAGGCCAACGAGCAGGTGTCCCGGGTCGCCACGGGCAGCCGCAGCCACCAGGCCAGCCTGGGCATCGGCGTCGACTCGGCCGTCCGTCTCGGTCCCAGCAAGCGCTTCTCCACCGCGGACGAGGCGTCCTCGCGCGATGTGGGGCAGGCGTCGCGTCAGGGCGATCTCGTCGCGGTGCTCAGCGTCCACGTGACCGCGATCGATGCGGCCGGCAACGCGAAGATCGAAGGTACCAAGACCGTGAGCGTGGACGGTCGAAAGCAGGAAGTGACGCTGCAGGGTCTCATCCGTCCCGACGATGTGGGTTCCGACAACACCGTGGCCTCCGCCCGCGTGGCGGACGCCGTGATCAGCTACAAGGGAAAGAAGATCGGTCCCCGGCAGGGCATTCTG
>Ga0075292_1000060_pt1 | contig 10025 bp, 6 predicted proteins | sample SF_Rice_20C_80N__FD_69758 | JGI IMG/M metagenome (GOLD analysis project Ga0075292, IMG submission 69758) | Rice paddy soil microbial communities from Twitchell Island, California, USA - SF_Rice_20C_80N_403 | ecosystem: Environmental > Terrestrial > Soil > Paddy field/soil | place: USA: Twitchell...
AGCGGCCGCCGCATCGCCCTCGACGGCAAGCTGCGCGTCATGGTGCGGCGGCAAAAAAACTCCATTAGGCTCCGCCCGCATCGGTTCCTCCGGTCGATGTGCCGGCGTATCCCAACGTCCTTTAGCCAAGTCCAATCCACCGGCAAAGGCGACGCTGTCATCGATGACGATAATTTTAGCGTGATGGGAGGCTCCGACCGGATGATCGCCAGCGAAATGAAAATGAACGCGCGGATGACGCTTCCAGCCCGGTCCGAAAAGCGGCGTTGGCTCCCGATCGAGCACGTAAATCATCGCGAAGTCCCAGATCAGGATATGAATGTTGAGCTGAGGCCGTTGTGACGCCAGCCAGTTGAGGTATTCGCCGAGCCGGGGAAAATCGTCGAGGCGCCCCGGCTCGTACTTTAGCCGGATACGGCTATCAAAATCCCAGCCCAGGATGAAGACTGATTCCTGGGCCCGATCCAAAGCGTCGGCGAGCGCCGAAAAATAAGCCGCTCCGTCGACGAGAAACTTTACCCGCGAGGCGTTGGCGATCTTCCAGCAGTTGCGGTTTTCGCGCAGGATCGCTTCCGGCATGCAATTTAAATACTATCAGAGACCCAATCGGCTGCTAGAGGCAATAGAAGCAGAATAAGTTTCCGTACAAGGAAAGGCCGGCCCTACTTCGGTAGGCCGGCCTTCGTTCGTGATACGGCTCAAGAGCAATGGGCTGATTGTCGTGTCGGCCGTGTTCGCTGGCAGTCCGCTAACTTAAAAATCCAAAAAGCCAGAGCAAGACAACTATACCCAAGGGTACTCCTAATAACCACATTAAAAATCCAGGAACCATAATTCCCTCCGTTTTAACCGCAGGCTTATCGACGCGCCTGCGTTTGATCGTTTTGCTTAAGTGCCGCCTTGGTCGCGTCGGTCTTCCATGCATTCGTGGTCACGTCGACTTTGGTCGCTTTATGACTGCTCTTATCCATGTCTATTTGCACTTCGTAAGAATCGTGGGCTTTAACGATCTCGTACTCGAGATAATCAGGCTTGTCGTAGTTCACGGAAGTGACCTTCCAGCCCATTTTTTCCAATTGGCGTCGATAGAAATCTTTTGTCTCGCCGGTTTTCAGGGCCTGTTCCAATTTGTCTTTGGAATTGTTCGCCGTTTTCATCCGGTCGCGATCGCTGTAGCGCTCGGGATTTGTCGTAGTACGGCTCGGATAGGCGACCTTTTTGTGGTCTTTCAGCACCTGCTCGGTCGCATCGGTCTTCCACACGTTAGTCGCTACATCGACTTTGTTGGCTTTGTGACTATTCTTATCAAAGTCTATTTGTACTTCGTAAGAGTCGTCGCCCTTCACGATTTCGTATTCGAGGTAGTCAGGCTTGTCGTAGTTGACCGAAGTGATTTGCCAGCCCATTTTTTCCAATTGGCGGCGATAGAATTCTTTTGTCTCGCCGGTTTTTAAGGCCTGCTCCAATTTATCCTCGGCATCCTTCGCCGTTTTCATCCGATCGCGATCGCTGTACCGGTTCACGTGATCGCTATTTTGTACCCGGTCGGCGGCAAATGCGGATGTCGTGATCGGAACTGTGACCGTCATGCCTGCAATTACAATGCTTAAAAGAGCGGTACATGGCTTCATAAAAAACTCCTCCATTTGGTTTGGTTGCGGTTTGAACGGTTGGTCTATGAACCTCATTATCACTTTTGAAAAAAATTTTTCCCGTGTCTGGCACTCTCCTCCTTTCACGTCGTCGTACAACCGGAACTAATCGCAACCGTCATGCCATGCGCATCGATATAGCATTTTTATTAGCTGAACTAATAATTTACGTTATAAAAATTCAAGTATTAAAATAGGTAGAGAGTCGGCAAATCTCTTACAATCGTAAGAATATCTCCCCCGGTTAGAAACGAACTAATGGCTGAGTAGTATGTGCGGTGCCGTAACTGGGACGGCAATCAGCTGAGTGATTTCAAATAAGCGACGACGGCTTCTGCATCGGAGCGGTTCATGCGGAACCGTGGCATCGGGGGATTTGGCTGGCGTCCGTCTCTGGTGATACCTTCCATCAAAAGACGAATTCCTTGCTGCTCGGAATAACCATTCAGCCCCGCAATCGCGGGAGCCTTTAGAGCCCAGTTGATATTCGCGAAGGGAGGCGCGGGCACCGGCACAGGCGCTCCCAGCAGGAATGCTGTAGTTTGTAGCTGTCCCGCCGCATTTCGCGGCGTGTGACATTCGCTACACATTGCAATTTGATTGACGATATACTTGCCGCGATCGATAGCACCGCGAGTGGCTTGCTTTGGTTGATCTTGCGCTAACGCGGCCAGCGGAAGGAATAGGAGTCCAACAAAAATGGCGATTCGCACGTTCTTACCTTTGCTCCGAATTACTTTGGCAGTCGATGGTCACCTATGCAACTGAGCAACCAATATGCCAGGCCGCACAAGACTCAATCACTTGTTGATCGCCGCGAGAGAAACGAGAGTCTTGTCCAATTGACGAGTAACGCTCGTTGACAAATTTGCCATGCATGGATATTTGAAAAGAACGCGATCTCATGCGGCGGGATGCAATCGAGAAATTTTAGAGGAGGAATGAACGATGATCATGCTGGGCACGGACATGAAAGTGGCCGAGATGCCGAAAGAGGGCCTTAAAGATTATAGTAAAAGCGACCCGTACACAGACTGGCTGAAGAAAGAAGGCGTCAAGGTTTACCAGGAATTTTACTTTCCAAGCCTGGCAAAAATTGAACTCGGCCCGTGGGAACGCAAAGGCGGCAGCGGCGCGGTAGCGCACATCGATAATCGCCACATGCCCAACGATTGCCACATCGTTGAAATTAAACCCGGCGGCAAATCCGAGCCGGAACATCACATCTACGAGCTCACCATTTATGTGGTGTCGGGCCGGGGCGCGACGACGCTCTGGCACGATGAAAAAAAGAAGAGCAGTTTTGAATGGCAGGCTGGAAGTCTGTTTTCGATACCGCTCAATTCTTGGTATCAAAACTTCAATGGTAGCGGGCAAGAGCCGACCCGTTACATCGCCGTTACCAATGCGCCGCCAATGATGCGGCTTTTCCGCGACAATAATTTCATCTTCAACAACGACTACATGTTCAGCTCCCGCTATGCCGGCGAGGAAGATTATTTTAGCGGCAAGGGGAAGCTCTTTAACCGGCGCATCTGGGAATCTAACTTCATCGCCAATGCGCCCGATATGCTGCTCTACGGCTGGAAGGAGCGCGGCGCGGGCGGTATCAATGCCATGCTCGAGATGGCCGACAATAACACCAAGAGCCATATTTCGGAATTTCCGATCGGCACTTATAAGAAAGCGCATCGCCACGGCCCCGGAGCGCATCTGGTGCTGCTGAGCGGCACCGGCGGATATTCATTGATTTGGACCAAGGAAGACCGGTCCGATTTGCTCAAATGCGATTGGCAGCTCGGGTCGATGGTTACGGTGCCGAGCGACAATTGCTTCCACCAACATTTCAATTCCGGCACGACGCGCGCGCGCTATCTCGCGCTCAGGCCGGGTGATATGGGCCTGTATAAAGGCAGAGGCGGCGGGGGCGAGTATGCGGATCGGAGCATGAAAGAAGGCGGCTGGCAGATCGAATACGAAGATGAGGATCGCGAGATCCACAAGATCTTCGAAAACGAATTGAAGGCGAATGGCGCCGCTTGTAAGATGAAAGCGTTCGTGCCGTGGTGCACCGGCGAAGTTGGACCGACGAGCGAGCGCGATACGTAGCGCGTCTCTAAGCTGAAAATTAAAAAGGCGGTTGCGCGTTTCCCGGCTGCCGTTGTTGAGGCTTTATTCTTTCTTGCCGCGCACGAGAGGCAAGGCTCGGCTGCGTAACCGAGCTCCGTCGAACACGATGATGCTGCCTTGGTCGAGAAGCTCGGCGATGACCGGACGATTCGCCAAAAGCAATCTCGCCTGAGCCTCCGGTCGGCGCACCGATGAGCGCTTGATCAAAATCACCGACGGCTTTGCGACTTGCTTGGATCCCAGCATCGCTCCGAAATTGGTATCGGCCGAAACGAGCACCCGGTCTTCCTGACTGGCGCGTTCGAAAATCACCTCATCATCGGCTTTGTGAATTCCGTAGCGACGGACGTGCACGGAGTCATGGCCGGCCTCGCGCAGCTTCTCCGCGAGCAGCGGTGCCAGCGAATTATCGATGAGAAAGTTCACGGATGGTCCATGAGAGGAAGCTCTCGTTCACGCAGGGCTTCGGCCGCGAAACGGAGCGCTTCGCGAATGTCTTCCGCTTCGAGATCAGGGTAGGCTTGCAGGATTTCTTCATTGGACATGCCATCGGCCATCATGCCGATCACGGTCGCAACCGGAATCCTGGCGCCCCGAATGCACGCCACTCCGTCCATCTGTTTAGGGTTTACCGTGATCCGTTTAAAGTTCATCCTGACCTCCTCAGTAAGTCATACGAATTTCTTTTTGAGATTGTCGAGCTCAGGGGTGCCTGCTAATAGAGCCGTTCAACTCGATTCAGTTCCGGCGGGGAGGGGAGACACAATATCCAGGCTCGCCGCGGGCGTATCGTGTTCCAAGGGCAGCTGAATTTTAAAAGTCGTTCCTTGACCCGGCTTGCTTTGAACCTTTATCGTTCCGCCGTGATTTTGCACGATCCGTTCGCAAATCGAGAGCCCAAGACCTATGCCTTTGCCCTTCTTAGCGGAGAAAAACGGTTGAAAGATCTTCGACAAGTCGGCCTCGTCAATGCCGTTGCCATTGTCGGTGACAGCGACGATGACCGCCGGCTTAGTTCCATCGGCAGTTTTTATCGTTGCTTCGACGTTAACATGCCCGCCATTCGGCATGGCATCGACGGCGTTCAACAGCAGGTTCACCAGCACCTGCTCGAATTGCTGCGGGTCGGCGGAAATTAGCGGCAGATTGTTGTCGACAAAAATGCTCTGCTTGATGTTCTGCTTGTACAGCCGGTTTGCCACCATGTTGATAGTTTTGTCGATAGCCTGCTTAATGTCCGTGGGTATGAGTTCCGCGCTTTTAGGCCGGGCAAACTGAAGAAGCTCTTGAATAATTCTTTGGCACCGTCTGGTCTCTTCATCGATAATCTTTAGGGCTTGAAAGTTTCGGCTGTCCGGGCTGGTATCGCTCAGCAGCTCTTGGGTGAATCCCATGACGATTCCCAGAGGATTATTAAATTCATGCGCCATCGAAGCGGTAACCACGCCGAGAGAGACCAGGCGGCCGGACGCGATCAATTGTTGTTCAAGCTCCTGTGCTTGCTTGCGCAGCTGCGCTTCGCTTTCACGCAGGATTTCTTCCACCCGCTTTCTCTCGGTTAAATCCCGAGTGACGACCGAAAATCCGATCAAGGTGCTGGTTTCGTCGAGCAGCGCGGAAACCACCGTGTTGGCCCAGAATTGGCTGCCGTTTTTGCGCACGCGCGATCCCTCTTGTTCGCTCCGCCCATTGATCGCGGCGTAACTCAATGCCTGCTGTGGAAGACCGCGCGCCTGATCTTCCGCAGTGTATAGGCTGGCAAACTGTTTTCCGACGATTTCCGCGTGCAGAAAGCCTTGGATATTTTCGGCGCCCGTGTTCCACGATGTCACGCGGCCCTCAGGGTCGAGCATGAAGATGGCATAGTCCTGCATGCTTTCGACGAGCAGCCTGAACCGCTCTTCGCTCTGTTGGATCGCTTTCAGCTTCAGCCGCTCGTTGATATGAAATAGATCGACGAATACCGAGACCTTGGCTTTCAAGACCTCGGGAACGACCGGCTTGAAGAGATAGTCGACGGCTCCCTTGGCCGCACCGCGGTACACGTCGGCTTCCAAAGTGTCGATCGCGGACAGGAAGATGATCGGAATGTGCCGGAAGCGAGGGCTTTGCCGTATCAGATCGGCTGTTTCAAAGCCGTCCATGTCCGGCATGCGCACGTCTAACAGAATGAGCGAGAATTCCTGGCGCAACAGCCAGCGCAAGGCTTCCTGCCCCGAGGAGGCCGTGATGATTTTCCGCCCGGCGCCGGAGAGCAGCGCCTCCATCGCCAGCAGCGTCTTCGGATCGTCGTCGACGATGAGTATGTTAGCTGTCGGTTCTGTATTCATGATGGATCCGCGGCATACGCTGCTTTCCGAAAAGCCAGATACGTAGCAGGCCGAGCAACTCGTCCGTGTCGACCGGCTTGGCAATATAGTCTGAGGCGCCGGCCTCGAGACACTTCTCGCGATCGCCTTTCATCGCTTTGGCAGTAAGAGCGAGGATGGGCAAGAGCCGGTGTTTCGAATTGAGCCGGATCCTGCGCATGGTTTCGTAGCCGTCCATTTCCGGCATCATGATGTCCATCAAAACGGCGTCGATGTCGGGGTCTTCGGCGAGCAGAGAAATCGCTGCCGAGCCATTTTCCGCGTTGACTACTCGTACGCCGTGGTGCTCTAGCAGGCTCGTCAAGGCAAAGATGTTGCGCACGTCGTCATCGACGACCAGCACTTTTTTACCTATCAGGGCTTCGTCCGATTGGCGCAGCTGCTCGAGCATTTGTTGCTGGTGGGCAGGGAGGTCCGCCGCAACCAGATGCAGGAACAGCGAGACTTCGTCGAGTAGCCGCTCGGGAGTCTGGACGTCCTTGAGCACCACGCTCTCCGCCATTCTGGCAAGTCGAATACTGTCATTCTCGGTCAAATCTTTGCCGGTACAGACGACGATCGGTAGCTCTCTGCGCCCAGGAATTTGCCGGATGGTTTCCATTAACTCGAACCCCGAGATGTCCGGCAGGCGGAGGTCGAGGATCATACAGTCGAAGCGGCTATTGCGTACGGCTTCCAACGCTTCGGCGCCGGTTGCGGCGGTGGAAATTTCCACGTCTTCGTGACTCAGCAGCTCGACAATACTCTGGCGCTCGATTTCATTGTCTTCAACGACCAGCAGCCGGCGCTGGCGCGATCGCGCGTATTCGACCACCCGATCGAACGCCTTCTTCAATTCGTCGGTGGTCGCCGGCTTGATGAGATATGAGAAAGCGCCGTGCCCGAGTCCTTGCAGGCGCTCTTCCTCGACGCTAATGATCTGCACGGGAATATGGCGCGTCGCGGGATCTTGTTTCAAATGATTCAACACCGTCCACCCAAGCATGTCCGGCAAGAAAATATCGAGCATAATCGCCAGCGGATTGAATTGCTGGGCCAAGGCTCGCGCATGGGCTCCTTGCGTGCAGACTACGCCCTTCATTTCCTGTTGCCGCACCATGCCGAGCAAGACTTGCGCGAAATGCGGATCGTCCTCGACGATGAGCACGACCGGGTCGCCGGGCGCCACCGATTCTCGGTCGTCCGGGATCGACTCCGGCTTGACCGCCTGATGGACGATCAGCGGCGCCGGACGGAGCGAGCTGCCCAGTTCGCCGCCGACGCCGTGGTGCGGGCCGAGATAGTTTTCAGGCAAGTAAAAGGTAAAAACGCTGCCTCGACCGGGCGCGCTCTGCAGGCGAATTTCGCCGCCGAGCAGTGTGGCCAACTCGCGGCTGATCGCGAGGCCCAATCCGGTGCCGCCGTAGCGCCGGCTTGTGCCCGCATCGGCTTGGTGAAAGGCTTCGAAAATTATTCTCTGTTTGTCCGGCGAAATGCCGATGCCCGTGTCTTTTACTTCGAAGGCGATCACTCGCGCCGCATTATTCAATGACGAATGGTCCGCGCTCCAGCCTGATGCCGCTGTGCTCATGCGGAACATGACCCGTCCATGGGAAGTAAATTTAAAGGCATTGGAAAGCAAATTCTTCAGCACCTGCTGAAGGCGTTTGACATCGGTGCTCATGCTGCGCGGCAGCTCCGGATCCATCTCGATGTCGAAGGCCAGGTGCTTGCTCTCGGCGAGATGGCGGAAGCTGCGCTCGACGGCGTCGCGTACGCCGGCAAACGAAACCTCCTCCGGATCGACCGTAACGGTACCGGACTCGATTTTGGAGAGATCGAGAATGTCGCTAATGAGATTCAGGAGATCGGCGCCGGCGGCGTGCACGTTGCCGGCAAACTCCACTTGTTTAGGCGTGAGGTTTCCTTCTGCGTTTTCCGCGAGCTGCTGAGCCAGGATCAGAATGCTGTTGAGCGGTGTGCGCAGCTCGTGCGACATATTGGCGAGAAATTCGGATTTATACTTGGAAGTGAGCGCCAGCTCGGCGGCCTTTTCTTCCAAGGCATAGCGCGCCTGTTCGATCTCCTTGTTCTTTCGTTCCACCTCGGCGTTTTGCTCGGCAAGCTGTTGGGCTTTGTGCCCGAGCTCGTCGTTGGTTTGCTGCAATTCTTTTTGCTGCGCTTGAAGCTCGCTGGCGAGCTTTTGCGATTGCTGCAGCAAGCCTTCCGTTCGCATGGTGGCTTCTATGGTATTTAGCACGATGCCAATGCTCTCGGTCAATTGCGATAGGAAGGTGAGATGGGTGGATGTGAATTCCGTCAATGATGCAAGCTCGATGACGGCCTTTGTTTCGGCCTCAAACAAGACCGGCAGAACGATCAGGTTCCGCGGCGGCGCGTCTCCGAGGCTGGAACTGATGCGGACGTAGTCGGGCGGAACATCCTTTAGCAGTATGCGGTGCTTTTCTAACGCGCATTGGCCGACAAGCCCGTCGCCCAAGGCGAGCCTGGTGCGTTCCTCTTTGCGCATCCCGTGCGCATAACTCGCCAACATCGCCAGGTACGGCCGGCCGTTGCTGGAATCCATCTGATATATCGCGCCGCACTGCGCATTCACGAGCGGCGCCAGTTCGGAGAGCAGCATTCGACCGACTGTGGTCAACTCGCGCTGCCCTTGCAGCATATTGGTGAATCTCGCGAGATTGGTCTTCAGCCAATCCTGTTCCATGTTCTGGTCCGTCGTCGCGCGCAGGTTTTGAATCATTGCGTTGATGTTGTCTTTGAGCTCGACGACCTCGCCGCGCGCGTCGACCTGAATTTCGCGGGTGAGATCACCTTTTGTAACCGCTGTGGCGACATCGGCAATAGCGCGGACCTGCGTGGTCAAATTCGCAGCCAATAGGTTGACGTTGTCGGTGAGATCCTTCCAAATACCGGCGGCTCCCGGCACGTTCGCCTGTCCGCCCAAGCGGCCTTCAACGCCGACTTCGCGCGCGACGGTGGTTACCTGTTCGGCAAAAATCGCCAGTGTATCGGTCATGCCATTGATGGTATCGGCCAATGCGGCGACTTCGCCCTTGGCTTCGACGGTGAGTTTTTCTTTGAAGCTCCCGTTGGCCACGGCGGTGACGACCTTGACGATGCCGCGCACTTGCGCCGTCAAGTTGGCCGCCATGACGTTGACGTTGTCGGTAAGGTCTTTCCAAGTGCCGGCGACTCCGGGGACGACGGCCTGGCCGCCGAGCTTGCCTTCGGTGCCGACTTCGCGGGCGACGCGCGTGACCTCGGCGGCAAAGGCGTTGAGCTGATCGACCATCGTATTCATCGCTTCTTTGAGCTGGAGAATTTCGCCGCGGACATCGACGGTAATTTTTTTCGATAGGTCGCCATTGGCGACGGCAATAGTGACGTCGGCGATGTTACGCACTTGCGCGGTCAAGTTGCCGGCCATCAAGTTGACGTTGTCGGTAAGGTCTTTCCAGGTGCCGGCGACTCCGGGGACGACGGCCTGGCCGCCGAGCTTGCCTTCGGTGCCGACTTCGCGGGCGACGCGCGTGACCTCGGCGGCGAAGGCGTTGAGCTGATCGACCATGGTGTTGATGGTGTCTTTGAGCTGGAGGATTTCTCCTTTAACGTCGACAGCGATTTTTTTCGACAGATCGCCATTGGCGACGGCAATCGTGACGTCGGCGATATTGCGTACCTGCGCCGTCAAGTTGCCGGCCATGGCGTTGACGCTGTCGGTCAAGTCTTTCCATGTGCCGGCGACACCCGGAACGACGGCCTGGCCGCCGAGCTTGCCGTCGGTGCCGACCTCCCGGGCGACGCGGGTGACCTCGGCGGCGAAGGCGTTGAGCTGATCGACCATGGTGTTGATGGTGTCTTTGAGCTGGAG
>Ga0075292_1000061_pt1 | contig 9871 bp, 13 predicted proteins | sample SF_Rice_20C_80N__FD_69758 | JGI IMG/M metagenome (GOLD analysis project Ga0075292, IMG submission 69758) | Rice paddy soil microbial communities from Twitchell Island, California, USA - SF_Rice_20C_80N_403 | ecosystem: Environmental > Terrestrial > Soil > Paddy field/soil | place: USA: Twitchell...
AAGGAAGCCGAGGTCATAGACGTGACGCAGTGGAGGTTCATTCAGCACCTGGCCGATATTCGGAATCTCTGTGATCACGACAAGAGGACGGAGCCTACTGCTGCCCAAGTCGACGATATGATTGCAGGGGTCGCCAAGACCATCAAGACGGTTTTCTAAACCTTGGCAACCTTGCGGCATGCGATCGCGCGTCGCCGCCTAACCAGCGCATGCAGCCGACAGGCCGGACGGGAGCGGGGTTCCGGGCGGGCGGCAAGTTCGTCGAGCGCGGTATGGAACGAAGGTTTGTGTGGGCGCGAGCTTGAGTGCCTGCAGTCTGATGCGCCAGTCGTTAGGCGGCTCAATCCACGACGGAGGCACAGGTCGGGTGATCTGGATCTGGATAGCATTCATCACTTTTGTCCTGCTGATGCTGGCATTGGACTTGGGCATCTTTCACCGCAAAGCCCACGTCGTCAGCGTCAAGGAGGCCCTCGTTTGGTCGGCCGTGTGGCTATCCATGGGGTTGGCGTTCTCCGTCTTCGTCTACTTTGCCTACGACGGCCAGTGGTTCGGCCTTGGCACCGTGGTAGACGCGGTCGATGGGCTGGCGAACAGCGGCGCAACGGCAACGGAGAAGTATCTGACCGGCTACGTCGTCGAGAAGTCCCTCAGCGTGGACAACATCTTCGTAATCGCGATGATCTTCGCCTTCTTCGCGGTGCCGCCGCTCTACCAGCACCGCGTGTTGTTCTGGGGCATCCTCGGCGCCCTGCTCCTGCGCGGTGCGATGATCGGTGTCGGGGCAAAGCTGATCGCCGAGTTCCACTGGGTTCTGTACGTTTTCGCCGTTTTCTTGATCCTGACAGCGATCAAGATGCTTTTTCTCAAGACGGATCACACCGATCCGAACAAGAACGTCGTCGTTCGGTTGACGCGCCGCTTGTTCCCGATGACCGCGAGGTTCCACGGCGAGCACTTCGTCGTGCGCGCCGGTGCACCCGCGTCGTACGAGAGCGAGGTCCCCGGTGCGCCTGCGGTCCCGGACGAGGTCGTGGACAAGGCCCGGCCGGGAACACTGCTCCTCACGCCTCTGGCGCTGGCGCTCATCATGGTCGAGACCACCGATCTGATCTTTGCCGTCGACTCGATCCCGGCCATCTTCGCCATTACGGCCGACCCGTTCTTGGTGTTCACTAGCAACGTGTTCGCGATACTCGGTCTGCGATCGCTCTACTTCGCGCTGGCCGGCATGGTGACGAAGTTCCGGTACCTGAAGGTCTCGCTCGCACTGGTCCTGATGATGGTGGGCGTGAAGATGTTGCTTGCCGAATGGCTGAAGCTCGCCCTCGGGAAGCACTTCAACTTGTACTTGCTGGCTGTGATCCTCTCGGTCCTGGCAGCGGGCGTGGCAGCATCCGTACTAGCGGAGCGTCGTCGGGCGAGCCGCCTCACAAGCCGATGACACTAGAGATCTGTTAGCGGAAGACTCAGCGACCCAAGGCTCGTTGTGCGCAAAACGACGACTTCGCAATTCGCACAGTCACTCGAGCCGCCCTTGCCACGGCCGACGAACCGCTCAAGATGGATCTGCGATCGCCGACCATACCCGATCTTAGACTACCGTGGTGACGGGCGGAGAGCTGCGAGCCGTCGGCCGCTTGCTGCACGGGAGTGGGCGGCTGTTTCTGGCGGAGGCCGAGCTACTCGACAGCCGCGGGCAGTTGCTCGCGCGAGGCAGCGGCGTCTTCACGCGCAGCGCGATTGCGCTGGATCCGAGGATCGGGTACGCCTGATGGCGCGCAGCGCCGCCTAACCCGCGCATGCAGCCGACAGGCCGGGGCGGGCCGGGGCTCCTAGTGTGCGCGGCGCTCCCCGTGGCCAGACAGTGGAAGCGTTGATTTGTGTGGGCGCGTGCATGATCGCTTGCAGCTGATGCGCCAGTCGTTAGGCAGTCAGCTCAGGCGGTCCGAGCTAGGAAGGAGTGAAGCGCCATGGCCAGCGAGGATCGTGACATTCCGGGCGTCGTGGCGCCGCCGCCGCTCATCTATGCTGCGGGCCTGCTGCTCGGATGGGGATTGCAGCGGCTTTGGCCGCGGCTCTGGCTCCCTGTGAGCTGGGCGCGGCCGCTGGCGTTGGCGCTCCTCCTCGCCGGCCTCATCGGGATCGCGGGCGTGGTCGCCTTCCGGCGCGCGGGCACGACGCCGAATCCGTGGCGAGCCACCACGTCCTTGGTCACCGGCGGTCCCTATCGCTTCACGCGCAATCCCATGTACGTCGGTTTTACACTGTGGTATCTGGCCGCGACGAGCTGGGTTAATGCACTGTGGCCGCTCCTGCTACTCCCGCTAGTGCTGCTCGTGATGCAGCGGGGTGTCATCGCGCGGGAGGAGGCGTATCTCCGACGGCGATTCGGCCGAGAGTACGAGGAGTACAGCGTGGGCGTCCGCCGCTGGCTGTGACACGCCACCCTACGGGTGGGCTGCTGCCTAACCCGCGCATGCAGCCGACAGCCGGAAGGGGCCGAGGCTCCGCTCGGGCGCCACGCTCCTCGCGGCCAAACAGTGGAAGCGTAGGTTTGTGTGGGCGGTAGGATGGTCGCTTGCAGCTGATGCGCCGGTCGTTAGGCAGATGCCCGAGACGCCCTACTCAACTGGAGGTTTGAGGGAGTATGCTAATCGGAGCTCACGCGCTGATCTATTCGTCTCAGCCAGAGCGCCTGCGTGCGTTCTTCCGTGACGTTCTACAGTTCCCGAACGTGGATGCCGGCCATGGCTGGCTGATCTTCACACTGCCGCCGGCTGAGCTCGCGATCCACCCGACCGAGGCAGGGGAGGCGAATGCGGGCGCGGGCGGGACCGAACTGTACCTGATGTGTGATGACCTGGATGCCACCATCACCGAGCTGCACGGCCGAGGGGTAGAACTAGCGCGGCCAATCTCGACGGAGGCCTTCGGCCGGCTGACGGCCCTCAGGCTACCGGACGGTGGAGAAATCGAGTTGTACGAACCACACCACCCGACAGCGCTGTCCTCGCGTAGCTAGGGCAGGGGAGAAAGTATCATCCGGCACTGCCTAACAAGCGCATGCAGCCGACAAGCGCATCCGAGCTGCGCTCCGCCGAACGCGGACCGCCGGTGACGCTTCAATGGAACGTAGGTTACTGCAGGACGAGGGAGTCGCTTGCAGCTGATGCGCCGGTCGGTAGGCCGATGCGGTTGACCGCCCCGGGCCGAGTGGCTCTCCCTCAGAGCGCGGGTCTGGCCGTTGGAGTACCATTCCAGAGCTGGTGTTCCCCGCACCCACGCCGGCGCACCTCTCTCGTACAGCCAGAAAGTAGGTCGCATTATGGCCGCGTACATCGCCCTCATCGAGCGCTCGAATCGGAAAGACCTCGCGAACGTGGAGGTTCAGGTCACCATCACGGACCTGAGCCCCGGTCGGCAGGCGTGGAGCGGGGAGTTCATGTCCCGGAGTGTGGACGGCATTCTCCCCAACGAGCGCCTCGCGCTGACCTTTGATACGGGCCAGAAAGGCGCCGCGCGCGTGAGCGAGACCCAGTTTGACAGCCGGACTCCGGACACAACCCTCGTGCACTTCACTGGCACCGGCCCGCTCGCGTAGGCGCGGGCCGTCGCGGTGTGAGATCGGTGGGCCGCACGGCCTAACCCGCGCATGCAGCCGACAAGCGCTTCTGGGCGGAGTGCCGCTGCCCGCCACCCGCCGCTGGCGGGCGGCGGAACGTAGGTTAGTCCATGGCGGACAAGTCGCTTGCAGCTGATTTGCAAGTCGTTAGGCGGACACCAGGAGTGTCGATGACCGTGAAGGAGCGCTGGGCGCTGGCGGCCGCGGTCGGCCTCCCCCTCCTCGCCATGACAGCCTACCTCTTGTGGGTCTGGCCACGGCCTCGTGGGAATTCGGTGATTGCTCAAACGGGCCCTTACGTACTGAGTCTCCTGACGGGACTGCCGTTCGTTTGGAGCCTTACGCGCCGCCCCGGACGCGGGTTGCTCTGTCTAGCGTTTCTCGCAGGTGGCTTCGTCCTCCTATGGCTCTACGCACTCGCAGTGCTTTGCGGCGTGCGAGGGGTGTGTCTCTGAGACCGGTATTCAACGCAACGCCAGTCCGTCTGGGTGAACTCTGCTGGTAATCTGTGGCGCACTCGCCCTATTCTCGACACCGTTGTAGGTCTGGCTGTCGAAGGACTAGGACCGCGGAACGTGCGGCCTAACCCGCAAATGCAGCTGACAGGCCGGAGGTGGCCGGGGCTCCGAGCGGGCGCCGCACTCCCAGAAGCCAAACAGTGGAAGCGTTCAATTGTGCGGGCGGCAGGATGGTAGCCTGCAGCTGATTTGCATTTCGTTAGGCGGACGCCGAGTAGTTCCTGGTACTCTAAAGCCGGCGCAGAATGCCCCCACCTCCGCTGCCGGTCGATCTACCGCGAACCCTGGGCTCGTGCACCTCAAAGTGCGGGACGCCTTTGCGCGTGCGGACCTCGCTGACTACGGCTGCGATCTCGCGCCGGACCTTCGCCACGTCGACCCACGCGGTCGCGTCCAGACGCGCGATCAACTCCCTCAAGTCTGTTGGCATGCAGTTCGCGCGGCTCGTGCGTTGCAAAGGAACGTAGGTTTTCTCAGGTCGTTTGCAGCTGATGCGCATTTCGTTAGGCGGCGCCACCCCGAGGGCTTGCTCCGAATGCAAACAGGCGTCCGTAAGGTTGGTACTCAGCTCCTAGTCAGCGTTATCGCCGTAGCGTGTGGGAGCACCGACTCCACGCCACGCCCGTCGGGCCTGGTCGCGGCACGCGTGGTTGCTGCTGCCGGCTTCAGTTGGCGCGCGATCGATCTGCCGCATCGGGGGCTTCGTCTTTACATCCAGCAAGGCACCGTTGCAGCGGCCGCTCCGCGTGGCCTCACTGAATCGGTCGTGCGCGCCCAAACCGACGTGCTCGCACTGCTCGGCGAACCGTTGATCCTGCCTCGTCCATCGGCAAACCTTCCGGCCGACCCCGCAGCGCTCTTCTTCCTGGGCTCGTGGGACGATATGCGGCGCTTGACCGGGCGGCCGCTCGCAGGCTTCGTGCAGCCGGGCGAGGCTACGGCGTTTTTCGTGTGGGCGCCGGATTACAGGGCACCGCTTCGGCACGAGCTGGCACATCTCTACACCTTCCAGCGATGGGGCCTGCCGGCGGGCGGTGAGGCGGCGACGTGGCTCGTTGAGGGAATCGGTGTGTGGGCCGGGGGGCCGTGCCTGGGTCAGTCGTCCGATGCCTTGGCGGCGGGGTTACTCGCTCGCGGTAGGCTACCGTCGGTCGAGGACCTCTCGGCCCGCTTTCGCGACCTGGAGGAGAATGTCGCCATGCCGGCGGCAGGCAGTCTCATCGCCTTCATTCAGGTGCGGGAAGGGATTGCTGGGCTGCGGGCGCGCTGGCGCTCGGGCCCGGACCTGCTGCTTCCCGATCGCGCACTCAGTGCGGCGTGGCGCACGCACGTCGCCCGCATCCGGCCCGCAGCGCTCGATATCGCGCGAGTTCTTCAGGAAGGTTGTTAGCAGTGCAGCGCTAAGGAACGTAGGTTTCTGCGGGCGCCAGCTTGAGGGCCTGAAGCTGATGCGCACTTCGTTAGACAGCGGCTGTTTCCGGAGCTAGATGCCAGATGCGTGAAGTGCTGTATCGCGTTGCGGCAAGCCTCGACGGGTACATCGCCGGGCCCCGGGGCGAGGTGGATTGGATCATCCACGATCCCGTGGTGGACTTCGCCAAGATCTACGAGTCCGTTGACACCGTCCTCCTGGGGCGGCGCACCTATCAACTTACGCGCCAGCCGGGAGCGCCTGCCTGGCCGCGGGGCTGGCAGGTCCATGTGTTCTCACGAACGCTGTCGCCCGAGCAACACCCCGGCGTGACGGTAGTGAGCGACGAGGCTGGCCCCCGCGTGGCGGCGCTACGGGCGGCGCCTGGGCGGCAGATCTGGCTGTTCGGCGGTGCCGGTCTGTTCCGGAGCCTGCTGGAGGCCCAGGAGGTAGATGTCCTCGAGGTGCTGGTCGTGCCGGTCCTGCTCGGGGGCGGCACCCCGCTCCTGGAGCCGGGAGCACGGCTGACACGGCTCGCGCTCGAGCACGTGGAGCGGTATCCGAGCGGGCTACTCAGCCTACGCTACCGCGTCCCCGCCGCCGCCGCTGTCTAACCCGCAAATGCAGCCGACAGGCCGAGGCGGGCCGGCGCCCCCAGTGGGCGCGGTGCTCCTCGAGGCCAGACTGTGGAAGCGTTGATTGGTGCGAGCGCGGGCATGATGGCCTGCAGCTGATTTGCTCTTCGTTAGGCACAGGCACGAGGTTGGCAGCAGAGTTGCGCTACCGAGGTCATCATTCCCCGAAGGCCAACCCCGCTCTCGATCTCTGGAGTGTCGCATGTCGGTGCGCTGGCCCCTGCGTCTGGTCGCGTTCCTTGCCTTTTCCGTCGCACCTGGGCCGCTGCGGGCTCAAACTGCGACCCGGCACCTGCTCACCGCGATCGCCCTTCCTCCCGCGGCCGGCCGGTTCCACCATCACAAGGTATTGCAGGCTGCCTACGACAGCCTGGCCGATTCGACCCGACTGAGCGTCGTCACCCACAAGGGCAAGTATTTCCTCACCGTGCAGCGCCCGCGACTCACTTGGAGCGTGGCCTACGAAGGCCAGGCCCCGACTGGTCGGCCTCCAGAGGTGCAGCTGGAATTCCGGACCCAGTCCCCTCAGGTCGCCGCCGATAGTCGCCTGCGTATCGAGTACGGCAGCGCGCAACGTCTCGAGGTGGTCAGCAGAGGTGCCTACAGTGACCCCGGGATGCTGACCTGGAGCCACTTCATGCATTTCCCGGTGCCGACGGCTGCGTTAGCAAGGATCCTCGAAAGCGACAGTGTGCTGGTGACCGTGGGTGGAATCGTCGAGCGGCTCAAACCGGAGCAGCGAGAGGCGCTGCGCGACCTGCTGGCCCGGGTCGGCGCCTGGCCGGCGGCGTCGGACTCCACGCGGGGCGGTGCCTAACCCGCGCATGCAGCCGACAAGCGCGGCCGCCGAGGGCTCCGATGAAGGCAGCTCGCCCATTCCGATGCAATGGAACGTATGATAGTGAACGGCGGGCGAGTCGCTTGCAGCTGATGCGCAGGTCGTTAGGCAACACCATTCTGTTCTTTGTCTCGGTGCGAGTCCGTCAGGTGAGAGACTGAAGCATGAGAGACGCACACTGGGGGGCGCTGGCCCTCCTTGGTCTGGCCACGGCGGCGGCCGCCATCGCAGGCGCGAGTGCGTCGGTCCAATCCGCCGTCTTCTATCAGCAACTCTCCAAGCCGTCTTGGGCTCCACCCGCCCAGATATTTGGTCCCGTCTGGAGCGTGCTCTATGTCCTTATGGCGGTGGCCGCCTGGATGGTGGTCCGGGCGTGGGGCTGGCCCCGCGCTCGGCCAGCCATAGCGCTGTACATCGTGCAACTGGCTTTCAATGGCCTGTGGACCTGGCTCTTCTTTCGGTGGCGCTTGGGTGGGCTTGCATTCGTGGAGATCCTGGTCCTCTGGACCCTGCTGCTGCTCATCGTGACGACCTTCTTCCGCGTTCGGCGCCTGGCTGGTGTCTTGATGCTGCCGTACCTTGGCTGGGTCACTTTTGCCGCCGCATTGACGTACGCGGTCTGGCGTCGGAACCCGGGACTACTGTAACACGTGATGACAGCGGCGTTGCCTAACCCGCGCATGCAGCCGACGGGCCGGAGGGGCGCCGGCCTCGGCGCGGGCGGCGCCCTCCGGTGAGTGCCACTAAGGAAGCGTAGGTTTGTGCGGGCGCGAGCATGATCGTCTGCAGTCGATGCGCAGGTCGTTAGGCTGCGCCGCCCACATCAGGGTTGCCGATAGTAACGCGGTGCGTTATTATCCAGCGTGATCCGCAGCTTCCGCACCCGCGACACCGAACGCCTATTCCGCCGCGAGCCGGTCCGGAAATGGTCGGAGCCGTTGCAGCGCATCGGGTTACGGAAGCTGCTCATGCTCGACGCCGCCACCCGCTTGGACGACCTTCGGGTGCCGCCGGCCCATCGGCTGGAGAAGTTGGCGGGGCGCCGGGCCGGGCAGTACAGCATCCGCATCAATGACCAATGGCGGATCTGCTTCCGCTGGTCCGAAGGAGATGCCTCCGATGTCGAAATCGTCGACTACCACTAAGCGGCGCCTGCCGCCGGTGCATCCGGGCGAAATCCTGCTGGAGGAGTTCCTCCTCCCGCTGGGCCTGACCCAGTACCGCGTGGCCAAGGGGCTCAGTGTCCCGCCGCGGCGCATCAACGAGATCGTGCACGGGACCCGAGCCGTGACGGCGGATACCGCCCTCCGGCTCGCGCGGTTCTTCGGCACCTCCGAGCGCTTCTGGCTCAACCTGCAGACGGCCTATGACCTGGAGCTCGAGCGGGACCGGCTTGAGGGCCGCCTCGAGCGCGAGGTGCAGGTGCTCGCCCACGCCGGCTAGGTCAGGCTCCCGCCCCGGGCGCACCCTAACCCGCGCATGCAGCCGACAAGCGCCAGGGCGCGAGCTGCCGTTCGGGCCCCGGATCCCTGGAGGACGCGGCGGAACGTAGGGTAGTGCGGGCGTTAGGCCGGAAGCTTGCCGCTGATGCGCATTTCGTTAGGGCGACGACGCCAGAATCGAGAGATGAGCGCACCCAACCGCGTTCTGCTTCTGTCCGAGCGACCATTTCTCATGGCGGAGTGGCGCTTTCTCGCCATGCTGCAGTATGAGGTCGAGCCTGATGTGCTTCGCCCCTTGGTGCCAAGAGGCACCGAGCTGGACCAGTGGCAGGGTCGGACGCTGGTCAGCGTGGTCGGCTTTCGCTTTCTCAACACTCGTGTGCTTGGCGCGCCGATTCCGTTTCACCGACACTTCGACGAGGTAAATCTGCGGTTCTACGTTCGCCGTCGAGGGCCGGAGGGCTGGCGCCGAGCAGTAGTGTTCGTCCGGGAGATTGTACCACGTAGAGCCATCGCCGTCGTGGCGCGCATCTGGTACAACGAACCCTACATCTCACTTCCCATGCGCCACTCCGTCGCGATAGACGGGGCCGAGCAGGGCGCACCAGGTCGGATCCGCTACGAGTGGCTCCATCATGGAAGGTGGGCTCGGCTCGAGGTGGAGAGCCAAGGGATCCCAACGCGACCGCCGCCCGGGACCGAAGCCGAGTTTATTACGGAGCACTACTGGGGGTACACGGCTCAACGCGACGGCGGATTACTGGAATACCAGGTGGCACATCTCCCGTGGCGGGTCTGGGCTGTGGGCCGGGCCTCCTTAAACTGCGATGCGGGACGATTGTACGGCAGCCCGTTCGCCTACTTCCTGAGTGGCTCGCCATACTCCGCCTTCCTCGCGGAAGGCTCCGCCGTCGCGGTACACCGGGGCAGGCGGATACCGAACGAATCGCTCCTCGCACGGGTCGCCCCCTGACCCGCGCATGCAGCCGACAAGCGGGTCCGAGTTCAGTTCAGTTCGCCGCCACCCGCCGATGGCGGGCGGCGAAACGTAGAATATTGATTCGCGAGCGGGTCGCTTGCAGCTGATGCGCATGTCGTTAGGTAGCAGGAGGTGGCGGGTCGGGTTGTCTGACTGTCCGGAGGACGCCATGCGTGCTCGTGTTGTCCAGTTGCATCTCAAGCCCCGGGAAGGTCGGGCCCGCGGGCTCCCTAAGCGAGCGGTACCTCAGCTCACCATCACGCCGGAGGGCGTTCAGGGCGATTTCAACCGTTGGCGAACTGAGAAAGCGAACGGGGATCCCGACCAGGCAGTGCTCCTAATCAGCGCGGAGGTTCTGGCCGACCTGCGGGCGGAAGACTGGCCCGTCACGGCCGGCGAGCTGGGCGAGAACCTGACGCTGGC
>Ga0075292_1000062_pt1 | contig 9867 bp, 9 predicted proteins | sample SF_Rice_20C_80N__FD_69758 | JGI IMG/M metagenome (GOLD analysis project Ga0075292, IMG submission 69758) | Rice paddy soil microbial communities from Twitchell Island, California, USA - SF_Rice_20C_80N_403 | ecosystem: Environmental > Terrestrial > Soil > Paddy field/soil | place: USA: Twitchell...
TCGACACCAATTCGGCGGTGATCGCCGAGCACTTGTACTCGGCTGGGATCAAGGTGGCCGCCGTACTAAAAGTCGGTGATGAGCGTGAAAGGCTGATCTGGGCTTTCGAACAGGCCCGCGATCTGGGCAATCTAATCATCGGTACCGGCGGGCTTGGGCCTACGACAGATGACTTGACTGCGGAGATGGCCGCGGCCTTTCTCGGTTGCCGGCTGGTACAGGACGAAGCTGTGGCGAACGGGCTGATAAAGCGCTTCGAGGCGCGCGGTATTGCGTGGACCGAAAACAATCTCAAGCAAGCACTATTTCCGGAGGGCGCAACGATCATACCCAATCCGATTGGTACCGCTCCCGGATTTCGTGTGAGCATTTGCCCGGGCAAGGATCTTATCTGGCTTTCAGGTGTGCCCCAGGAAATGATCGCCATGCTCGATAGCACGGTCATGCGGTGGATCGGATCTCAACAAGAAAAAGGCGCTGGAATCCACTCCGCGACGTTCAAAATTTACGGCCTGACCGAATCGAAGCTGGATAGTCTGGTCAAGTCGATCCTCTTGTCGCCTCACGGAAAATTCTCGTTTCGCGCGCATTTTCCCGACCTGACGCTGCGCCTAACCGTCACCGGCGGAGAACAAGAAAAGAACGACTTCGACAGACACTGCGAGGAAGTCCGGCGCATCCTCGGCGAACACATTTATGCCGAGGGCGATCTCACGATGGAAGAATGCGTCGGCGGTCTCCTATCGGAGAAGAAACATACGCTCGCTTTGGCCGAATCGTGCACGGGTGGCCTGATCAGCCGGCGCATCACGCGCATTGCCGGCAGTTCAAGTTATTATTTTGGCGGCGCAGTGACGTATGCCAATGAAGCTAAAATTAATTTTCTCGGCGTGAACGCCGCTACCTTGGAAAAACATGGTGCGGTGAGCGAGGAAACCGCGCTGGAAATGTCGCGCGGCATACGCGAGAAAACCGGCGCGACGATCGCTCTGAGCGTTACCGGCATCGCCGGGCCCTCAGGAGGAACCCCGGAAAAACCAGTCGGAACGGTCTGGATGAGCATCGCCCAGAAAGGCCGACATGAAGCGCGTCTGTTTCAATTGCACGGCGACCGGGAGCGGATCATCCACGGCGCTTCTCAGGCTGCGCTCAACTGGTTGCGCACCACTCTTTTGGATTAGCGTTCTTTGGCCGTGATCCGCGCTTTTATCGCCGTAACACTCGACGCCAGAGTCATCGATCGAATCGCCGATGCAAGCACACAGATCGAGCGACGCATCGGCGGCGTGCGTTGGGTCGCGCCGGCGAATTTTCATCTGACTCTCAAGTTTCTCGGCGGGATAGACGAAGCGATGGTCGAGCCGATCCATGGCGCTCTTCGCAACGCGCTTCGGCTCTTTCCGCGCTTCACCATTAATGCTAAAGGACTAGGAGTATTTCCTGGCCCGAAGCGACCGCGTGTGTTATGGGTCGGCTTGACTGGCGGCCGATTAGTTACTTTAGCTTCGATAGTGGAATCCGCGCTCCAGCCACTTGGTTTTGCGCCGGAGAGCAGGAAGTTCACGCCGCACTTAACGATCGGGCGCTGGCGCGAAGCGGGTCTGGCGCCGAAATCGTTGGGCCGGCAGTTGGAAATCTGGGAAACCCACGACTTCGGCGCTGCCGATGTGGAAAGCGTGAAGCTCATTCAAAGCGTACTCAAACCCGGAGGCGCAAGTTATTTCGATTTAGCGACGGTTCCGCTCGGCGGGAGACGATCCACCCGCAGGGGAACAACAAGGAGACGATAGATGGATGTAAATCGCGAAAAAGCAATTGACCTGGCCGTCAGCCAGATCGAAAGGCAATTCGGCAAAGGGGCTATCATGAAGCTCGGCGAGGGCGGCGTGGTCAAAGACGTTCCGGTGATTTCCACCGGATCCCTCGGCCTCGATATCGCGCTCGGTATCGGCGGCGTGCCGCGCGGCAGGGTGGTGGAAATCTACGGCCCTGAGTCATCCGGTAAGACAACGCTGGCTCTGCAAATTGTTGCAGAAGCACAGAAGCAGGGCGGCATGGGTGCATATATCGATGCCGAGCATGCCCTCGACTTGGGTTACGCGCAGAAACTCGGCGTTAAAACCGACGATTTACTGGTGTCACAGCCCGACCATGGCGAGCAAGCGCTGGAGATTGCCGAGACGCTGGTGCGCAGCGGCGCCATTGATGTGCTTGTAGTGGATTCTGTTGCCGCGCTCGTCCCCAAGGCGGAAATCGAGGGCGAGATGGGCGATTCCCATATGGGCTTGCAAGCGCGGCTCATGTCGCAGGCTTTGCGTAAATTGACCGGCACAATCTCCCGTTCTCACACGGTGGTGATCTTTATCAATCAAATTCGCATGAAGATCGGCGTGATGTTCGGCAATCCCGAAACTACAACGGGCGGTAACGCACTCAAGTTTTACGCTTCAGTGCGCATGGACATCCGCCGCATCGGCGCCCTTAAAGACGGCGACAATGTGATCGGCGGACGAACCCGCGTCAAAGTCGTAAAAAACAAGGTGGCGCCGCCGTTCAGAGAGGCGGAGTTCGACATTCTTTACGGCACTGGAATTTCCCGGGACGGCGAAATAATCGACTTGGGCAGCGAAATGGGAATCGTCGAAAAGAGCGGTGCTTGGTACTCCTATGGGAACGAAAGAATCGGTCAAGGCAGGGAAGCGGCGAAACAGTTTCTCAGGGATCACCCGGAAACCGCCGCTGAAATCATGACCAAAGTCATGGAAAAAACCGGCATAAAACGAACCTCGCCCGAGTCTCCCACACCCAGCGCGCCGGCCGCGGCAGACAAGAAAGAGAAGGCGAAGGGAAGATAGTTTTAAAGCTTATTCTGACCCCAAAAAGAGATATAAGCGGTTTCCACCAGCCCGCCTCGCCAGCAGATGCGCTGCGCGCGGCTCTGCGCTATCTAGGATACCGTTCACGCAGTGAAGCCGAAGTTCGACAGTATCTTAGCAAGCGCGGCTGCGCGCCTGGTGCCGTCGACTCGGTGACCGAGAAGCTTCGCTCCCTGCATTATCTAAATGACGAAACATTCGCGCGGGGCTGGGCGCTGGGGCGAGCTCAAGGCCGCGGCTACGGGCCAAAAAGAATTGAGCAGGAACTAAAAAGCAAAGGCATCGGCCCATCTCTGATCCGGGATGCCTTGCGCGAAACCTTCGACGAAGTCGACGAAGCCGCCCAAGCCAAGCGGCTGTTGACCAAACATTTCAAAGGCGGCGATTTTACCGAACCTAAAACTTTGCGCCGCGCCGCGGCTTTTTTGCAGCGCCGGGGGTACAGCAGCAAAGTAGTTTTGAATTTGCTACGCTACCCCATAGAAGATGACTGACAGAAGCATGATCACCGGAAATCAAGTTCGCAAATCTTTTTTGGATTTTTTCGCCAGACAGGGCCATACCGTCGTGCGCAGCTCTTCGCTGGTGCCGGATAAAGATCCCACCCTGCTCTTTACCAACGCGGGAATGGTTCAGTTCAAGAACGTCTTTCTGGGCCAGGAGCGGCTTCCTTATGTGCGCGCCGCCAGCGCTCAAAAGTGCCTGCGCATCAGCGGCAAGCACAACGATCTCGAAGCGGTCGGGCGCGACACCTATCATCACACTTTTTTTGAAATGCTCGGCAACTGGTCGTTCGGCGACTATTACAAAGCCGAAGCTATTGACTGGGCCTGGCAGCTTTTAACCAAGGAATGGGATCTGCCCACGGACAAGCTTTACGCCACCGTTTACCTCGACGATGATGAGGCGGAAAAGCTCTGGTACAAGATCAGCGGCCTGCCGGCCGAGCGGGTGAGCCGTTTCGGTGCCAAGGAGAATTTCTGGGAGATGGGCGAGACCGGCCCCTGTGGGCCGTGCAGCGAGATTCATTTGGACCGCGGGCCGGCGGCATGCGACAAGCACGCCCTGCCGGGACACGAATGCCGCGTCAACGGCGATTGCGCTCGCTATATCGAGCTTTGGAACCTGGTTTTCATCCAGTACAACCGCAAGGAAAATCGCGAGCTGGAAGAGCTGCCGTCAAAGCACGTCGATACCGGCATGGGCCTCGAACGCATCACCGCGGTTCTGCAAAATGTTCTATCCAACTACGACATCGATTCCATGCGCGCGCTCACGGCGACCACCGAGCGACTCACGGGCAAGAAGTACGGAGTCGATCCAGCGGCGGATATTTCATTCAGGGTCATCGACGATCACGCCCGCGCGGTTAGCTTCTTGATCACCGACGGCGTCATGCCGAGTAACGAGGGGCGCGGCTACGTCCTACGCCGGTTATTGCGTCGCGCCGCCCGTCACGGCCGGTTGATCGGCCTCGAACAGCCCTTCGTGCACGAAGTCGCTAAAACTGTCTCGGACGTGATGGGCGATGCCTACCCCGAACTTCGCGCCGAGGAACAGCGCATCCGCGAAGTGATTCGCACCGAAGAGGAACGCTTCCGCGAAACTTTGGAAAAGGGACTCGGGCTGCTCGAAGAGGCTACGGCAAAACTCAAGGCCCGGAAAGAGCTGGTGCTCTCCGGTGAGGTCGCCTTTCGTCTCTATGACACTTTTGGTTTTCCACTTGATTTGACGGAAGATATCCTGCGCAGCGAGTCGATGTCTGTCGATCAGGCTGGTTTTGAGAAGCGCATGCACGAGCAGCGCACGCGCGGACGCGAAGCGCGCGAGTCGACCAGCATGGAGTCCCAGATTCAATTGGACCGGGAAGTCTGTTTTATCGGCTATGATCGGCTCGAGGGAGAATCGTCGATCTTGGCCATTTACGCCAACGGTGCCGGTCGAAACGAAGCGGTGGAGGGAGATGAAATTGAGATCCTCACCGCCGAAACTCCTTTTTACGGAGAATCCGGCGGGCAGATCGGCGATCGCGGCACGATTACCACGACGCGCGGCGATATCATCGAAGTGATCGACACGCACCATCCCACGCCGCAACTCACCTCCCATCGATCGAGAGTCAAAAAGGGACGCGTTCAAGTCGGCGACAAAGTCCAGTTGGCTGTCGATCCCACGCACCGCCAAAAAACCAAACTCAATCACTCCGCGACTCATATTCTGCATTCGGTGTTGCGCCGGGAGTTGGGCCAGCATGTTCGACAGGCGGGTTCGTTGGTCACTCCGGAAAGGTTGCGCTTCGACTTCAACCACAGCGGCGCCATCGCGGATGAGCAACTTGCGCTGATCGAAACAAGAGTCAACCGGCATATTCGCGAGGATGCCGGCGTCTCCATCGAGGAGGTGAGTTACGACGAGGCGATCCGCCGCGGCGCGCTCGCCTTTTTCGGCGACAAGTACGGCGATCGAGTGCGCGTGGTCAAAATAGGCGATTTTTCCACCGAGCTTTGCGGCGGCACGCACGTCCGCGCTTCCGGAGAAATTGGCATATTCAAGCTCCACTCCGAAGGCGGCATCGCCGCCGGCGTGCGGCGCGTTGAGGCCTTTACAGGCCAGGGCGCGTTGGATCTAATTCACAATTACGAACAGCGGCTCAAAGAAATCGGCAATCTGGTGCGCGGCAGCGCCGATGACGCGGTTGACAAGGTCAAAAAACTTTTGGAACGGCAGAGAGAGCTCGAAAAGGAAGTCGAAAAGCTCCGAAGCCAATTTGAAAAAGATCAGATACCTGAACTGCTGGCGAAACAAAGCTCGGTGAATGGCACCAAAGTTTTGATCAGCCAAGTGGAGGGCGTTGATGCCAAACAGCTGCGCGACGTCGCCGACCAACTGAGGGAGAAACTCGGCGCCGCAGTGATCGTACTCGCCAGCGCGGGCGAAGCGAATGTCAATCTGGTGGCCTCAGTGGCTAAGGAGCTCACGCGACAATATCACGCGGGAAATATCATTAAAGAACTGGCCGCCATGGTTGGCGGCGGGGGCGGTGGCCGGCCCGACTTCGCGCAAGCCGGCGGCAAAGAGCCGGCGAAACTCGGCGAGGCGTTGAAACGCGCCGAAGAATTGATTCGCCAATCAAAATGAATCAGGTGTTGATGATGATAACGGAGCGCGTGGAGCGTGTTTGATCTAGTTTGTCCTTAGCGATTTTGACGCATTGGAGTAGTGTGCTGACAATTCGCGCTAAGAAAATTACTGAGAAGACCGCCGGGTTCTGCGACGTCATCGATATTACCGCTAAAGTCCGCCAGCATCTCGAAAAAGAAAAAATTCAGAACGGCCTGGCCGCGTTATTTGTTTCAGGCTCGACGGCCGCTCTCACGACCATCGAACACGAACCGGGACTGATCCAGGACCTCAAAGAGTTCGTCGAGAAGTACATTCCCTCCGACCGCCGCTACCACCACGACGAACGCTGGGATGATGACAACGGATTTTCGCATTTGCGCTCTTCCCTCTTCGGTCCATCCCTCGCCATTCCGATCGAGAATGGCCGGCTCTGTCTTGGCACCTGGCAGCAGATCGTCCTGCTCGACTTCGACAATCGTGCACGCACGCGCGAAATTACAATCCAGTTCATGGGAGAACGGGAGTGAAAGACGAAAAAAAACAAAGCGCCGGTATAGTGATGGAGGTTGGCGTTAACTTTCTCGAGTTCCACGATCCCCGCCTGTTCCGCGACCTGCTGGGACAACACGACCAGCATTTGAAAATTCTCCAGCACACGCTCCAAATAAAGATTCGTGTGCGCGGCTCGGGTCTTGAAGTAGAAGGCGATCCGCTGCAAGTGGAGCTCGCCAGCCAAATTCTCCGCCAGCTTTACGGTCTTTTGGAAAAAGGCTATCCGGTATACGCCAGTGATGTCGATTACGCCATCCGTATACTCAGCGGCGACTCCCGCGCCCGCCTGCAGGACATCTTCCTGGACACAATCTATATTTCGGCGCACAAGCGAACTATTACGCCGAAGAGCATCGCGCAGAAAGCCTACATCGACGCAATTCGCCGGCATGATATAGTTTTTGGCATTGGTCCCGCCGGAACCGGCAAGACGTATCTCGCAATGGCGATGGCGGTCGCCGAGTTGATGAAGAATAATTACGTGCGGATCATCCTCACGCGGCCGGCCGTCGAGGCCGGGGAAAAACTCGGGTTTTTGCCGGGCGACCTGGCGGAGAAGGTGAATCCGTATCTCCGCCCGCTTTACGATGCACTTCATGACATGGTGGATTTCGACCGCGCGCGAAAAATGGTGGAGCGCGGCACCATCGAAGTCGCGCCGCTGGCGTTTATGCGCGGCAGGACATTGAACGATTCTTTTGTGATTCTCGATGAAGCGCAGAATACGACTCCGGAACAGATGAAGATGTTTCTCACGCGGCTCGGCTACGGCTCGAAAGCCGTGATCACCGGCGACGCCACGCAGATCGATTTGCCGGCGGGCAAACTTTCCGGACTAAAAGAAGCCTCGCGCATCCTCAAAGGAGTACACGGCATCCGCTTTGTAACATTCACCGAAAAGGATGTCGCGCGCCATCATCTGGTGCAGGCGATCATCACTGCCTACGAGCACGATGAGAATCAGTCGACGGGAATCTAACGGCAGGAAGTTGAGAGCCGGATTAAATGCAAGAGATGGCTGTGATTCAGGTTACTGAACGGCTTCAAGCGCGACTTTCGCCTGGGTCGTTTTTCCGTCGCGTAGCATGGAAATAGTGACGACGTCGCCGACCTTATATTTTTCCAGCAGTAAAAAAAGGTCGTTGGGATTCGCGACTTTCTTGCCATCAATCATTGTTATAATGTCACCCAAACGCAATCTTCCTTCGGCATCGCGCCGGGTCGGTTGAATGCCGGCTTTGGACGCTGCGCTCCCTTTGGCCACATCGACAACCAGCACACCGGTTACCCCGAGTCGCTGCGCGATTTGTTCGTCGGCAATTTGAACTCCTAGTCCAGGACGCACAATCTTTCCGCTGCGGATCAGCTCCGGGACGATCCGATTGACAATATCGACGGGAATGGCGAAGCCAATTCCCGCCGACGCCCCCGACGGGCTGTAAATCGCCGTATTAACGCCGATCAATCGGCCCGCGCTGTCGAGCAAGGGCCCGCCGGAATTTCCCGGATTAATCGCAGCGTCGGACTGAATCACACCCTGAATTGGCCTGCGCGTGATCGACTCGATCTCGCGATTGAGCGCGCTGATCACTCCTGTAGTCAGGGTCTGATCCAAGCCGAAGGGGTTGCCGATTGCAAAAACAGACTGCCCGACCTGCAAGTCTTTCGAAGTTCCGATCGGAATGGGCTGCAGCCGGTTGGGTGGGGCACCGATGCGCAGGACCGCTAGATCCTTATCAGGCGCTACGCCGACCACTCGCGCTTTCCAGTTGGACTGATCGGCGAGAGTGACCTGGGCGGCGTCGGCATTTTGAATTACATGAAAATTCGTGATGACGTTGCCGTTGCGATCCCATACAAAACCTGATCCCGTTCCTTGCGGAATTTGGTAAAGATTCAGTGTAAAAAGATCGCGTTCCACGCCGATCGCGGTGATATTGACGACCGTGGGCGAGGCTTGACGAAATAACGCGATAGTGGACTTTTCGTCGCTCCAGAGTTCGCCTCGAGAGGTCACAGGTCGCGCCGCGGCGCGTGGATCATTGAGCGATGCGCTGCGCACCCAAGAATCACGAAACAGCACAAGGCACAGCGCTGTGAACGCTACAACTATCGTCAGGTAAGCCCAAGTGGAGCGTCGCGCCGACGTCACGGATTCCGCCATCAGATTATCTTTCGGGGAGCAGGGACAACCCGTTTCATAGCACATTCGGGCAACCCAATTACAGATACGCCCGCTCTCCTCTTGGAGCATTTGCTATGCGATGCGAACTTCGATCTTTCTCGGCTTCGCCTCCTCGGCCTTGGGCAGATTCAGGGTCAACACACCATGTTTGAGCTCGGCGGAAATGTTTTGCTGATCTACTTTATCGCTCAGTTCGAACTGGCGGAAGAAATTCGCCAGCTGATATTCCCGGTAAAGCATCTCCCCCGGCGCGCGGTGAGCGGCTCGGCCCCGAATAGTCAACAAATTGTTTTCCACCCGTAAGTCCAACCCATCTTTAGTCACGCCGGGCAAGTCGGCTTTCACTACCAGACCATCGAGCGTCTCGTAAATATCGACGGCCGGCGTTACGTATTTTTCCTGGCTGCGAGTATCTTCTTTTTCCGAAGCGTCTTGTTCACCTGCATACTGCGGTACGGTTTTTTCTGCCATGGGCTGCATCCTCCTTGTTTCGGTTCGCTAGCCTACTTTGACATTGACCTGGCGCGGCTTGGCTTTCTCGGGCTTAGGCAAGGTGATGATCAACAAGCCGCTCTTGTACTCCGCCTGAATTTTTCCTTCATCGACTTCCACCGGAAGATCAAAAGTTCTCACGAACTTACCGCTGGACCTCTCGCTCCTGTGAAAGGCCTCCGGTTTAACATCGCCCTGGATGCGAGTTTTTTCTCCTGATAGGGTCAGGCGATTGCGCATAACCGAAACACTGAGTGACTGCGGCTCGACACCCGGGGTGAGAGCCTCGATGTACAAATTCTCTTTGTCTTCGAGTAAATTAATGAGCGGATAACGCCGCGGGCCTCGGCCCGGCAGAAATGCCGCGCGGCTTGCGGGACTTTGTGTCGCAAATTCTTCAAAGGCTCGGTCGACTTCGCGTCTGAGGTTTTCCATATCGGCAAAAGCATTCAACTGTGCCATGATGATTCACCTCCAAATTTTTTGCGCTGGCCGCTTACCCGTCAAGTTAGTCACCGATGGATGCTTGTCAAGGGCGTCCGGAGAACTCAGTTCTGTGAATAAGGAAGAATTGCCGGGCTGCATTAACCTTTACAACCGAGGCATTCTTAAGCGGATCTTCACTCAAATCCCTGGCGT
>Ga0075292_1000064_pt1 | contig 9816 bp, 7 predicted proteins | sample SF_Rice_20C_80N__FD_69758 | JGI IMG/M metagenome (GOLD analysis project Ga0075292, IMG submission 69758) | Rice paddy soil microbial communities from Twitchell Island, California, USA - SF_Rice_20C_80N_403 | ecosystem: Environmental > Terrestrial > Soil > Paddy field/soil | place: USA: Twitchell...
TCGCGGGCGAGCTGGATAAAATCGTCGAAATGGTCCTGGACGGCGAGTTCGTGACGCGCTTCGAAACCAAGCGCGTGCGCAAGGACGGCAGCTATTTCGACGTATCGCTGAGTTTCTCGCCGGTGGTGGCCCAGGGCAAGATCATCGCCATATCAGCCATCGCCCGCGATATCACCGAGCGCAAGCGCGCCGAAGAGCAGCGCGAACAACAGGCGCGGTTGCTCGATCTGTCGCTCGACGCGATTATCGTCTGGAACAGCGCGGACGGCGCCATTCAATACTGGAACGAAGGCGCCGAGAAACTTTATGGTTATACCGCCGGCGAAGTTTTCCGCCGTCCGCTGACGGAGGTGCTCAAGCCGCTATTTCCCATTTCACAATCCGAAATTCAGCGCAGAATTCAGCACCAAGGAGAGTGGGACGGCCGCCTCGTTCATACTCAGAAAAGCGGCGGCCGTGTAGCTGTGCTCAGCCGGATGCAGCGCATCGTACAGCCGCAGGGGGATGTGGTTCTCGAAGTCAACAGGGATATCACGATTATCGAGGAGGCGGAGCAGGCCGTTGCGGAGGCGGCGGCGCACGTGAAAGCGATCGTTGAAACCGCGGTGGACGGTATCATTACGATCGATGAGCGCGGCGAAATTGAATCCTGCAATCCGGCGGCGGAGAAAATCTTCGGTTACACAGCTGCCGATATCCTCGGCAAAGGCATCGCGGTGTTGATGCCCTATTTGGCCGCCGATTTCGGAACGGCCGGTCTCGATCAGGCTCTCACCAAGGGAGCTAGCCCGGTACTCGGCAGCGGAGCGGAAACTCTGGGCCGGCGCGAAGACGGCAGCGAATTCCCCGTGGATTTCGGTATCAGCGAGACCGTGATCGGCGATACGCGCTTCTACACCGCCCTGGTGCGCGATGCGACCGCGCGGAAGCAAGCCGAGCAGGCGCTCGTCGAAGCAAAGAACGCCGCGGATGCGGCGAATCGCGCCAAGAGCGAATTTTTGGCGAATATGAGCCATGAAATCCGTAATCCGATGACCGGGATCATGGGCTACGCGGACATTTTGCTCGGACGGCTGACGGATACCGGCGCAATCGAATGCGTCCGCACGATTAAAGACAGCGGCCAGTATCTCTTGCAGATCATCAATGATCTTCTCGATCTGGCGAAGATCGAAGCGCAAGGACTGGAACTGGAAAAAGAAGAAATCCATCTGCCGACTTTTCTTACCGACGTGTACACGCTTATGGAAGGGGCGGCGCGAGCCAAGGGGTTGCCGCTATCGTTGAAGTACGACGGCGTAATCCCCTATGAGATCGACAGCGACCCTAAGCGAATGCGCCAGATTCTCATCAATCTACTCGGCAATGCCATCAAGTTCACGGATAGGGGAGGCGTCGAGCTAGCGGTGCATTTCGACGTCGGTCAGGGGGAGCTGCAGTTTCATGTGAGCGATTCGGGCATCGGCATGACCCAAGAGCAGCAACAAAATCTTTTCAAGCCGTTTGTCCAGGGCGATAGTTCGATGACGAAGACCTATGGCGGCACGGGTCTCGGTCTGGCCATCACCAAGCGTCTGGTCGAAGCTCTGGGCGGCCACATTGGCGTCGATAGCATCGCCGCACGGGGCAGCACGTTTCACGTCAGTTTGCCGGTGCACGTCCTTTCCGGGAGCGCATACCGCAATATTGAAATGGATCCCAAGGTGCCGGAGCTGACCAGCCAGCAAATGCGCAATGTGAGGGTAATGATCGTCGAGGATCAGCCCGACATCCGCCGGCTGATGGAATACTTTATTGTCGCCGCCGGCGGCATAGTGACCTCGTTTAACGGCGGCGAAGCGGCTCTTGAGGCGATAAAGCAGCGCCCGGAGGATATTGATATCATCCTTATGGATATTCAGATGCCGAGAATGGACGGTTATACCACCACCCGGCAAATACGCGCGCTGGGATTTGACAAGCCGATTATTGCGGTGACTGCCGGAGCAATGGCCGGCGATCAAGCCAATTGTTTGGCGGCCGGATGCAGCGATTACGTCAGTAAGCCGATCGATATGGCCAAGCTGCTTGAAACTATTGCGCGCGCGACGTCGACACAGCGCTTGATAACCCGCCAGGAGCAGTGGCGTCAACCGGGACTATGGGGAGAAGCGAGCGTCAATGGCACGGCCGAAAACAGCATCGCCGCGGCGGAAGCAGAACAGCGGCGCGTGCTGGTCGTCGACGATCGGCCGGTGGCGCTGAATGCAACCAAGACCTTGCTGGAAATGCACGGATACGAAGTCCGCACAGCGGCCACAGGTCACGCGGCGATTCGGGTGGCGCCTGAATTTCGCCCGCATTATATTTTTCTTGATATTAGTCTTCCCGATATCAGCGGCTATGAGGTTTTTCGCCGCTTGAAAAGCCACGAGCAGTTGGCCTGCAGCAAGTTCATCGCGCTCTCGGGACATGGCCGCGAGGAGAGCCTGCGAGCCCGTAAGGCCGGCTTCGACGCTTACATGACAAAACCGGTAGACATCCGGGAAATGGAAAGATTGATCAGCGGCGCAGCCGGGCCCGTTGCCGACAGGCAGTGAGATCCCTCAGTACCTCGCGAACGAATGCAGAGAATTTCTTAGTGTCTAACACCGCGCGAAAAGCGGCGAATCTCGTTGCAAAAATGTTTCAGCTCGCAACCTCCCGGTTACCCCGCGGCGCCGGCTTATCGGCTCTAGCGAAATCAGCCGACGCCTCGCCTGTGGAGGATACGTCTTCCGCACCTGTTCGATGCAGGATGTCTTTTGCTTTGCCTACCCACTCACCGTCGTCGCAATGTACGGAGAGCAGGTAACCGCCTTTTCTTACCCGGCCTTCGTACCGCTTGGCTTCATATTCCGGGATGCCCATCCCCACCAAACTGCCGGTTATTCCGCCTACTGTTCCTCCGACCCCGGCGCCCGCGAGCGCGGCCATGATCGGTCCTGCGGCGATAAAAGGGCCGATGCCGGGGATGGCGATCGCGCCAATACCCACGAGCCAGCCAAGAACACCGCCAATGACGGCACCCCCCGCGGCACCGGCAGAAGCGCCCTCGGGCGCTTTGGTGGCTTTTACATGGCCAAAATCTTTGCTGCCTTCATTTTCAGAAAACAGAATCGAGATATCTTCCGTACGAAAATTGTTGTTGCGTAATAATTGGATCGCTTCTTCGACCTGGTCGCGAGTAGAATAGATTCCGAATACAGCAGTATTTTTTCCAGCCATATGATCCTCCTTGCCACTGTGACGGAGCCAAAGCCATGCCATCACCAACAACTAAGTTCTGCCAGCTCTCTACTGAAGTCTGTCGCGAATTCAAAACGGCGCGCCGCAATCGCTGCACACTTCTGGGACACTACGCCGCCAAAGTGGCAGCGCCACACGTCTAGGCAATTTTTTTTTGCAACTCCTTCAGGCGCCGCAGAGAGCGCCGGGCGCGATGCGGCGGTCGCCTTCCTTTCCCCACACTACGCTCCGGCACCCTGCGCTTGAGCTACCGTCGAAGTAATCTCTCCCGATTCCATGAGTTGCTTTAACCGGTTCAGATCTTTTTCGATGACCTGTGCCGGTTCTTCTCCGAACATGCGCGCGATCTCGGCGCCGAGCTTACCCGCCGGCGGTCGATATTCCATAATCACCGTTACTTTCGATGCGCCGCTGCCGCTGTGGTCGGCCTCGAAATGAACCGAACCGGCATGGTCGAGCTCGGAACTTTCGAGCGAGCGCCAGGCCAGGAGCTCATTAGGAATTTCATTGATGATCTCCGCGTCCCATTCGAAAGTGGTCCCGGCCAGCGAATTTACTTTCCAATGGGAGCGTTTTTCATCGAGCTGCCTGACTTCGGCAAGCTGTGACATGAACCGTGGCAGGTTCGTCAAATTGCGCCAGAACCGATACAGTTCTTCCGGAGATTTATAAATCATGATCGAGCGCTCCACTTTGATTCCGGTCTCATGGGGAACGCTTGTTGATGGCTGGCGCGCTTCTGGACCACCCAAGCCGAGTAGCTCGGAAAATGCCCACCGGCCCGTGACGCCACGATAAACGAGCACTCCGCCCGCCAAAGCCAAAGGCAAACTACGTCGGGCCGTAGCACCCACGACCAGGCCGCTGCCCAACAACATGGCTATCCAGCGTTGATTTTGCGTGTCCCGTCCGCGCTCCGCTGTGCTATAGTATGGAGATGAATTACTGTCGTTGATACCCATGGTCATCGCTCTCCTCTCAAATGTAAGAAAGTCTCCGGCTGCGGTGATTCACATTTATGTGCCTTAGCCGCAACGACTCGGGACACGCCGGCAAAGCAATGTTAGAAGCGACGTAAGCAACGCCAAAAAGCGTCCTCTGAACTTCGCGTCTTGGCGCGACTAAATCATACTCTTCATAAAGCTACGGCGGCACAAGCTTCCAACGGGAAGCTCAGCCGAAGGCTCTGCTTTGCGTGAGTTGCGGAAAAGCAGATGCTTCGCCTTCGCATGACGTTAAGGTTTTGTCGCGTCCGACGCTGTCTCCCCGTCGGGAGATCCGTTAAATCTTCTCCTGGTAATTCTTTCGTCCGGCGCCCAGCACGTTACTGACCGAGCCGCGATTCCCGATAAAATCCTTGCCTCGTTCGAGCATGTCGCCGGCGCGCTCCCGGCCTTCATCGACGCGTTCGCGCAGGTATTGGCGCGTTTCTTCGCCGGAGTACGGAGTAATCAGCAGAGCGGCGATTACGCCTAGGGTGATGCCGGCTACAAAGTAAAACAGTTCGTCGCTGGATTTCATGATCGTTTCCTCCAGATTAGTGTCTCGGTATGTCTAAAACGTTTCGATTCTCTCGGATTGGATGAGCAAGAATTGTACCCGCTAGCGCGGCCAGTTCGCGCGAAGCAATTCCCTTACTTACGAAAAACGTTTGATCGTTCCCGACCCGAGCGTAGGTAAACAACGAAAGTAATATTCCGACGCGCGCTAAACAGCAGCGCCCTTGGTTGCGAATTTCTCGATCAGACTTTCGAGGTTACAGTCCCGCGTCCGCATTTGTCATACTCGGGAGCGGTGGCTCTTGCCTGTCAAGATTGGAGATAGCAGCGCGGCAACTGGATCCGGGCTCGGGCTATGCGATCGTCGTCATTCGCTGCTGGTATGGGGCGAGCCCGCGCGGGCCGCGACTTCGCGGATGACCTCCGCAGGCGGTTTGTCTTCGCGCAGGCCTTTGAAGGAAGGGTGGCGGAGCAGGCCGTCTGCAGTCCAGCCGGTGAAAACAACTTCACAGACCAGTTGAGGTTCTACCCAATGGACGCCTTTAAAGTTGACGCCTTTCGCCGCGCGCTCGAAAGGCGTCGATTTCCGTTCGAGCTTTTTCAGCCGGACGAGCAGATCGCGCAGTGATCGCTCATCGAACCCGGTGCCGACCCGCCCGGAGTAGCGCAATGCTCCGTTGTGTTCATGAACTCCGAGCAGCAGCGCGCCGAATCCGAGGCGCGCGCCGGCAGGATCGGTGAATCCGCCGATGACGAACTCCTGATTCTGCGAGCATTTGATTTTTAACCATGACCGCGTGCGGCCGGAACGGTAAGGGTCATCGATACGTTTCGAGACAATACCCTCGAGCCCCATCTCACAGGCCTTGGTGAAAAGCTCCCGGCCGCCGCCGATGCGGTGCTCGCTGTAACGAATAACCGCCATGCCGCCCGTTTCGGCGCCGTCCGATAATAAAGACTGCAGTGACTTTTTACGCTCGATCAGGGGCGCGGCGCGCAAATCGCGGCCGTCCACATAGAGCAGATCGAAAGCATAATAGATGAGCCGCGCCGCGCGGTCTGCAAAAGAGTTCTGCAACCTCTGGAAACTGTGCCGCCCGTCGTTCTCGACGGCCACGAGCTCGCCGTCAATGATCGCGCCGCGCACGGGAAGGTCCGTTGCCGCTCGCACGACAGCGCCGAAGCGGTCTGTCCAGTCTTGCCCCTTACGCGTCAGGATGGAAACTTTCCCGTTGTCGATCCTGCAAAAAATGCGGTATCCATCTAGTTTGATTTCGTGCAACCACGATCGTCCCGCGGGAACATCCGTGACCAAGGTCGCGAGCTGAGGTTCGATGAATTGCGGCATCACGATAGGGCGCATTTTCGGCGGTGCTTTGCGGCGCTTGTCTGCCTCCATGCTGTTCCGGTGCGGTTTCGTGTTCGCCTTTTCCATTGCGCTGGGTTACGGCAATGACAGCGGGACGCGCCAGCGGTTTTCGGTGTTGGCCCGGTTGCGCAAGCTTAACTTGCGCGATGCTGGCGCTTTGAACCCTCCTTGGCCTGAGCCTGCTGCACGCTTTGTTTGAGCAAGTGCATGATGTCGATCACTTTGCCTTGGCGTTTAGGGCGGGGTGCTGCGGCGGTTGACTCGAGCACTTTGGTTTTCCCCTCCTTGATCTTCTTTTCCACGAGCTTGAGCAAGTCTTCGTGATATTCGTCGCGGTACTTATCCGGATTCCATTTTCCCACCATGGCTTGGATCAACTGTTGGGCCATCTTGATTTCCTGGGGCGATACGGCGCTGCCCTTGCCATTCGCTTGCGGCACATCGAGGCGCGAGGCGTCACGCAATTCGTAAGCATAGCGCAGCGTATGCAATACCAAGAGCGCTCCTTGGGGCATCAAAGCGGCCAAATGCTGCCGCGTCCGCAATACGATTTTGGCCACGCCTACCTTGCCCGTCTTCTTCATTACATCGCGCAGCAGCGCATAAGCACGCCGGCCGTTTTTTTGCGGCTCGACGTAGTAGGGCGTTTCGTAATACAGCGGGCTAATGTCTGCGCCGTCGACGAAATCCATGATGTCGATCGAGTGGCTTGCCTCGACGTTGGCGCGCGCGAAATCTTCGTCGCTGAGCGCTACATATTCGCCTTTCTCATATTGATAGCCTTTGACAATCTGGTCCCAATCGACTTCCTCGCCGGTTTTTTCGTTTACTCGACGGTAGCGAACCCGATTGAAGTCACGCTTATCGAGCAAATCGAAATCTATCCGGCTCGCGGGAGCTTCAGCCGAAAAGAGCTTGACCGGAATATTGACCAGCCCAAAATCGATGCTGCCGGTCCAGATTGAACGTCCGGAAGACTTCGCCTGGCTTGTCTTCGCCGGAACCTTTTTGCTCGATTTTCTCCGCGCCATAAAAAAGTTTTTAGATCACCCGCCGGCACGTCGATGCGCCGAGCGGGGTTTTGTCAAGCGGGCGGGCGAATCTTGGGATGGCGATTGCGCGTTCGGCATGGCTCCGCTTCTTTCGGCTTGATCTTGACCGTGGCCTTCTTGAGACCCGCCGGCGAGCGTTGTCCTGCGAATTTTTTCTTATTGCGCTGCCGGCTCATCCGTTTCATCGGCGCCAATCGTCGGCTCTATTGCTGCGCCGGCGGCAAAGCCACCAGGCTCTTTTGGCGCTGCGAAAGGAAGGACGGCGCCACGGGCATCCAGATTCAGATCAGAGCGGACATCGCTCATGGAAACGATTCCGACAAGCTCATCGTTGCGGTCGACAATGGGCAGACGGCTGATCTGATGGAATTGCATTACAATCATCGCTTCGTCAATTGTTTGATCTTCGTAGCAATAGGTGAGATCCCGCGTCATGATCTCTCCAACTCGAGTGCAGGTTGCGTCATAGCCTTCGGCGGCAAGGCGGACGGCAATATCGCGTTCGGTGAGTATGCCCGAGAGCCGGGGTCCGTCACAAACCGGAAGGATATTCACGTTTAGATCGCGCATTTTAATTGCCGCCGCGCGAACATTGTCATCTCGCGCGATCACCTCGACGTATCGGCTCATGATTTCCCTTATCAGCATTGGGTTTATGGCCTCCTACCAGAGGCGCGCGCAAAGGATGTGCCACTCATTGCGCAAGGGATCCAGGACCAGAGTCGATCCTTTATACTAAATCTGGGACGGCTCGCGCGCCCGGCGGCGCACGAGCCGGACACTGCAGTTCGGAGCAACGACTTGCACTAGGGACTCACGCGGAGAAAAACCAGCTATGCCGCTGAGAAAACATAACTGCTGCTGGCAATCGGGTCAGCGGGACACTTGCGCGGCCTGTCCTTGGTTGGCCCGATAATTGATACGACGTAACCATAAGATGGAAGAAATCGCTTGGCTCAAAAACCCGTTTAATACTGGGACAGAAGGCGACTCGTAGTGGGTGATCTGTCCCAGGTATGGAACGGTAGCCCAAGATGTTGTACGAATAATAGGACATGTGATGCAAGCAGTTAATTCCTACCGGAGGGTTTAAAAATTGAACGGAGCAATTCTAATTGCTGAAGACCACGAGATCGCGCGTAAGAGTATTCAACAATATTTGCAGCAGGAGGGGTATCGTGTCGAGGAAGCTGCCGATGGAGATGCTGCCATCGAAGCGATCAATAACGCGGACTTCGATCTGGTGATCACCGACCTCAAGATGCCCTCGGCGAGCGGGCTTGACGTGCTTAAACACGTCCGCGAAGTTTCGCCCAACACCTTGGTGATCGTTACCACGGCTTTCGGCTCGGTGGAAAGCGCGATCGAGGCGCTGCGGTTGGGGGCTCAAGATTATGTGATCAAGCCGATCATCTTCGAAGATCTCTTGAGCAAAGTTCGCCATGTGATGGAGTACCGGCGGCTTGCCTGGGAGATCCAGATGCTGCGACGCGAACTCTCCAATCTCTCGCCCGATTTGTCGGACTTGGTCGGGCGCAGCCAAGCCATGCGCAACATCGTTTCGCTCATCCAAAAAGTGGCCAGTTCCGATTCGACTGTTTTGATTACCGGCGAAAGCGGTTGCGGCAAGGAAGTCGTAGCGCGTGCTATCCATTCGCAAAGCCCGCGCAAGGACAAATTGTTTTTGCCGGTCAATTGCAGCGCCATACCCGACACTCTGTTGGAAAGCCAGCTCTTCGGACATGTAAAAGGCTCGTTTACCGGCGCGACGAATTCCAATGAAGGGTTATTCCAGCGCGCAAAAGGCGGCACGATATTTTTAGACGAGATCGCCGATCTTTCGGCGGTGCTGCAACCTAAATTGCTGCGCGCCATCGAAGCCAAAGAAATCCTCCCTGTTGGCTCCACCCAGCCGGCCAAGGTCGACGTGCGAATTATCGCGGCGACCAACGCGGAGCTGAATAGAGCCTGTGAGCAGGGGAAGTTTCGCGAGGATCTTTACTATCGCTTGAACGTCATCAATATTCGGGTGCCGCCCTTGCGCGAGCGACGGGAGGACATCGCGCCGCTGATCGATTATCTCATCCGCCGTCATAACACCGAGATGAAGAAATCGTACAAAGGGGCGGATAACGCGGCGATCAGAATTTTGATGTCGCTTCCCTGGCGCGGCAACATTCGCGAGCTCGATAACGTTCTGGAGCGCGCGATGATTCTCGGCAACGGTGAGTGGATCACTGCGAATGATATTCCGCACGCAGAGAAATGGGAAGATAGTAACCATAGCGCCTACGCAGGACCGCATGATCTGACCGACGCGCTGAGAGCTTATGAAAAGATGCATATCGAAAACGTCCTGAAAGAAACGGACGGCAATCGGGCGGTCGCGGCCAAGATGTTGGGTCTAAGCCGTTCTTCGCTTTATCGCAAGCTCGAAAGCCTGGGCATCTATCGACACGAAGAGCAGCAGCGCGCCAGCTGAGCGCCCAGCTCTGGCTCCTGTCTTGTGTCTGCGACAGTGATTGCGTCTGCCGTTTAGGTTCCACAATCCGCCCGGCTTAGATGGGCCGGGTCTTCAAACGTGCGACAGAATTAGCTCCGAGAAAGCGCAACGCCGCCGGCATGACGG